>Ga0308017_1000110_pt1 | contig 26263 bp, 35 predicted proteins | sample Neamet280_FD_203145 | JGI IMG/M metagenome (GOLD analysis project Ga0308017, IMG submission 203145) | Marine microbial communities from water near the shore, Antarctic Ocean - #280 | ecosystem: Environmental > Aquatic > Marine > Unclassified | place: Southern Ocean | collected 2014-10-01
AAATAACTTTTTGCCTTTTGTTAAAAATATGTGGCCCGAGTTTATTGCTGGTCGTCATCACAAAGTTATTGCGGACAAGCTTGAGCGGGTCGCGAGCGGCGAACTAAAGCGTTTGATTATCAACATGGCACCGCGGCACACGAAGAGTGAGTTTGCGTCGTTCTTATTTCCTGCGTGGATGATGGGCCGTAATCCGCGGATGAAGATCATTCAAGCGACACACACGACTGAGTTAGCGGTTAACTTTGGTCGTAAGACTAAGAACCTTTTGGATTCGGACGAGTACAGAGAAGTTTTTAACAATGTACATTTGGCATCTGACAGTAAGGCCTCGGGCCGTTGGGATACCTCTGTGGGCGGAATGTATTATGCCGTGGGCGTTGGGTCGAATCTCGCGGGTCGTGGTGGTGATTTAATTATTATTGATGATCCGCACTCGGAGCAGACGGCGATGTCGAATGCTGGTTTTGATGATGCGTGGGATTGGTATACGGGTGGTCCTCGACAGCGTTTACAGCCGGGTGGTGCCATTGTATTAGTTCAGACTCGTTGGTCTGAGAAGGACATGACGGGTCAGTTGTTACGTGCGATGGCGAAGGACCCGTTGGCGGATCAGTGGGAGGTTGTCGAGTTGCCTGCTATTTTTGAAGATGGCTCGGCGTGTTGGCCGGAGTATTGGAGCATTGAGGATTTGACCGCGGTCCGCGCATCTATCCCTCCGAGCAAATGGAACGCGCAGTATCAGCAGAACCCTACGGGTGAAGAGAACGCGATTATCAAGCGGGAGTGGTGGCGCACGTGGGAGAAGAAGGCGGTCCCTAATTTGGAGTATGTGATCCAGAGTTACGATACGGCGTTTAGTAAGAAGCAGACGGCGGATTACAGTGCGATTACTACGTGGGGTGTGTTTTATCCGAATGAGGGTGGTTCTGGTCCTAATTTAATTCTGTTGGATAGTAAGAAGGGTCGCTGGGATTTTCCGGAGTTGAAGCAGATAGCGTTGGACGAGTATAGATTTTGGGACCCCGACACCGTCATAGTGGAGGCAAAAGCGAGCGGTACCCCTCTGACTCAGGAGATGAGAAGTATGGGGATTCCGGTTGTTAACTTCACGCCATCTAGGGGTAATGATAAAGTGACTAGGGTTCACTCGGTATCGCCATTATTTGAAGCTGGGATGGTGTGGGTCCCTGACACTACTTGGGCGGATGAGTTAGTTGAGGAGGTTGCGGCATTTCCAAATGGTGAGCATGACGATTTGGTTGATAGCATGACACAGGCTTTGATGCGTTATCGTCAGGGCAATTTTGTTCAGTTGCCATCAGATGATTGGGAAGATGATGAGAACTCTGGTAGGATGCAGGTATATTATTGACAATAATTGCGAGTCGCACTGATGGCTGAACCCTCCTATTCCCAGAACGTAGATACTGTGACGGTTTCTGCGGGTCCCTTATATAATTCAGATAACCCCGAGCGTATGGCTTTTGATGCGTACATGGCGGAAAACTACCCGGACCAGATTGAGGGCAGTAATTATTTTGATGCATTAGAGACGGCTTCGGTAAGTGGCATGAAGCCGCTTGATGTTTATCAGGCCATGTCTTTGGGTGATTCGGAGGCCGCGGTTGAGGTAGCGAAGCGTTCGGGTTATGCCCTTCCGGTCGATATGCAGAGGGTTACTAGTCTGGGTACTGGCGACAAAAGGTCCAATCTCCATGGGCTGTATGTTCCTGAAGTAGTTGGAGACAGAAGTTTTTCGGTAATAAAGTCCGGCAACATCAGTCGTCCTGACTTTTTCCCCGCTGAGAATCAGATGAATGCTATCTACGACCGTATGTCACAATACGAGAAGGCTTTTGGTGATAGCCCTACGCCAGATATTTCCAGCAATCCAGAGATGTTTACGGAGGGCGATCAGATATTTACGATAGGGCCGGGTGGCATGGACCCTCAAACACTGGCTCACGAGTTTTACCACCGCTCTGGGATAAGAGAAGAAAAGCCCATCTACACAATGTCCGTTATAAACGCTCAAACGCCCTTAGAGTATAAACAAGCGTTGATGGTCTATGCGGGAAAATACCGTAAGGAATTGTTGGAAGACCCTGAGACAGGCTATTTTACTTTTTCCAACTATCAGAAGTATGAAAAATTGCAAAGGGGCGAAGATGCCGAGCTACCTTCCGGATTAGAAAAAAACGTATTACTGGATATCACCGAGCGTCCCTACAAAAGTGGTGGTCTGCCCGCTAACAAGTCGGTCGCTTCTCAAATGGTTTTTGAAGAGTTTGATAAAGGCATCCGCGGACCTGACAGAGATGTGAAGCGGGAATTAGCTAACTTAGCTAATGGGGAAGGTCCGAGCATGTTGGACACCGCTAAAGGAGGTATAGCAGACTTTTTTGGTTTAGAAGACACGCCTACTAAGCAAGAGCTTTTAGACGACCTTTATGAAATGCGTGTTACCGACAGCATTTTTGGTAAGCGTCGAGCGGAGCTACTCACAGAAGATGATTATGACAGCGATTACTTTATGGATTCCACGGCTAACCCAGACGAGATTTCAAAGTATAAGCTCATGCGTACCGCCGAGCCGAGGACATTGATCAACCGGGATTATGCCGAGGCTAACCCAGACCTTGTGGAGTATCAACGCAATGTTCCACAAATCACTGAAGAAGAGATAATGGAGCGATTTCTTGACCTTAGAGCCTTCGAAGAGGAGGGTGAGGGTTATACGGGAGATCGACAAAGACTTATGAATCAAGGTCTAAAGAGCTTAAACATAGAACAAAAGAATGTTCCACGTGGAACATCTGAGGATGGAATAGGTGAAATTATGAACAGACCACGGCCCACGGCCCCTGAAAACAGCAGGAAAAACGCGGCTACCGCTAAAATTATGCGTCAGGCCGGACTTCCTGTAAAATCAGAAAGAGATGCCTCCGACATTGAACCGGAGATATTAGAGCAATTAGACGCTATAATGGGCCGTTCTTCGGAGGAATAATAGATGGCTAATGAAATAAAAGGTGTAGGTTCTTTGATGGATAACAATATTCCATCTCAGATTGATCCAGATGACTTAGATGCGGAAGTGCAGTTAGAGATTATGGATTTGGGTGAGCCCCTAGTCCGAAACTCCGACATTGAAGGTTCCCCTGAGATAGAGATTATTCAGGAAGACGACGGTGGTGTCACAATAGATTTTGATCCGCAGGACGAGCGCGGCTCTAGTGATGACTTCTACGCTAACTTAGCGGAAGAGATGCCGGACCGCGAGCTTGCCGCTATTGCCAGCGAGCTTCTAGATCAGTTTGATGCTAACAAAGCCAGCCGTCAGGACTGGGAAGAGACTTACGCCAATGGCCTAGAGTTGCTTGGATTCAACTACGAGGAGCGCGAGCAACCGTTCCGTGGCGCGTCGGGCGTGACTCACCCACTATTAGCCGAGGCCGCTACACAATTCCAAGCGCAAGCCTTTAACGAGCTTCTACCTGCTACTGGTCCCGTCAAAACAGTTTCCTTGGGTAAGGACACACGTGCTAAGAAAGATCAGGCGCAGCGTGTTCAGACCTTTATGAATTACTACATTACGAATGTAATGGAAGATTACACCCCGGATATGGACCAGATGTTGTTTTATCTGCCCTTGGCCGGAAGTACCTTTAAGAAGGTTTATTACGATGAGACTCTGGGCCGTGCGGTAAGTAAGTTTATCCCTGCTGAGAATCTCGTGGTTCCTTATGAGACTTCTGATTTAGACACCTGTCCTAACATTACTCAAGTTGTACGCATGTCGTTGAATGATCTGCGTAAGAAGCAGTATGCCGGTCAGTATTTGGATATAGATGTCTTGCCTTCACAGGGCGAGTTAGATTCTGTACGTAAAGAAATCAACTATTTGGATGGTCTTGAGCCGTCTAACATTGATTACGATTGCACTCTTTTAGAAGTACATGCTGACTTAGAGATTGAGGGCTACGAAGAATTAGACGATGACGGTGAGCCTATCGGCATTAAGGTTCCTTATCTGGTTACTATTTCCCAAGATAACGGACAGATACTATCTATACGTAGAAACTACCGAGAAGATGACGAGTTAAAGAAGAAGATACAATATTTTGTTCATTACAAGTTCTTGCCCGGTTTTGGTTTCTACGGCCTTGGTTTGATCCACACTATTGGTGGTTTGTCTCGCACAGCTACTTCTGCACTACGTCAGCTTATCGATGCCGGTACTCTGTCTAACCTCCCAGCAGGATTCAAGGCCCGCGGCCTACGGATCAGGGACGACGATGAGCCTCTACAGCCCGGTGAGTTTAGGGATGTTGATGCACCCGGTGGTGCGATCCGAGACAGCTTGATGCCGTTACCGTTTAAGGGACCGGATCAGACGCTGTATCAATTGTTAGGTTTTGTTGTTCAGGCCGGTCAGCGGTTCGCTACTATCACCGATATGAAGGTGGGCGACGGTAATCAGCAGGCGGCAGTTGGAACTACAATAGCGATGCTTGAGCAGGGCTCGCGTGTAATGAGTGCGGTGCATAAGCGTCTGCATTATGCCATGCGTGTTGAGTTTAAGATTCTGGCCCGAGTTATGGGTGAGAGTCTCCCAGCGGAGTATCCATTTGAGGTTGCAGGTGCTGACGGCACCGTTATGGCTACGGACTTTGATTCGCGGGTCGATATCATACCGGTAAGTAACCCGAACATCTTTAGTCAGGCGCAACGCATTGCTCTTGCTCAGAGTAAGCTACAGCTTGCTACTGCGGCACCAGAGCTACATAACTTGCACGAAGTTTATCGTGACATGTATGAAGCGATGGGCGTGACTGATTTAGATCGGATTATGAAGGCTACTCCCGACCCACGGCCCATGGACCCTGCACAAGAGAACATTAACGCTCTTGATATGTTGGAGTTACAGGCTTTTGAAGGTCAGGACCATCAGGCCCACATTATGGCTCACTTGGTATTTGGTAATACGCCTATGGTTGGTCAATTGCCTCCAGTTGCGATAACATTGCAGAAACACGTAATGGAGCATATCCAGATTGCGGCTAAAGAGCAGGCTTCGGTAGCTTACATGCAGAAGGTTATGGGCAATCAAGGCGCGCCAGCTACTCCGGAGGAGATGTTGGAGATGGAAGCCATGACAGCACAATACATTGCGGAAGGTATGCAACAACTCAAGCAACTGTCTGAGCAGATAGCAACAGGCGGACAAGAGCAAGGTCCGGACCCATTGATTGCACTGAAGCAACAGGAGCTAGAACTTAAAGCTCAGTCTGAACAGGCTGACGCACAGATTGATCAGACCAAGGTCCAACTCGACGCGCAGGCGCTTGAGATGCGTAACCGCCAGTTTGGCGAAAGGATTGAGGCACAAAAAGCGCAGACAACGGCTCGTATTGATGCCGCAAGAGAGCGCGAATTTATTAAACAGCAGGGGCAATAACATGAAATCTAAAGTAAGCATTGTAACTAACACTCCGAAGGCGGCTCCAAAGGCCACTACTTACGCTGATATTAAGGGTCAAGGCCGTATTCCTTATGGCAAGACTGCTGAAGTAAAGATACCTACTACTATGACTCGCATGACTGCTCGCGGCATGGGTGCCGCTGTTAAGGGCGGCGGCTACATGGGTTGTAAGTAAAGTGTTTAACATAGACTTGTCTAGCCTTCCTAATTTCCCACCTAACTGGGACGAAATGACCGATGCCGAGCAAACGGCGTGGTTTAGAGAAAGGGCTGGTACGGCGGGTGGCGGTAGCAATAACCCGGACGGTATTCCCCCCGCAGTCGGTAACGTAGATGACGGTCGTACAGGCACTACTGGAACTACTGGAACTACTGGAACTACTGGAACTACTGGAACTACTGGAACTACTGGCACTGCCGACCCTACTTCACAGGTAAGTTCGGGATTAGGCTCTTTATTTGTAGGTCAAGATGGTAAGGCCGTTTACACCTCTGACGGTCAATTAGTCGGTAATCAGGGTACTGGCGGGCCCATGTTCGATTTGGACTCGGACGGAGACGGAGTACCTGACGGCTATTTTTACAATAGCTACTCAGAAGGTCAGTCAACCACCTCCTTATCTTGGCAACCCGCTACGGATGGTTCGGGACAAGGGGTATTTAATTACACCGATCCTGAAACGGGTGCAGGAACTTTATTAAATCCCGGTCAAAAAATACCGGGTACGGGATATGGCGCAGACGCTAGGTTTGCCCCAGTTGGTCCCGACGGCGAAGATTACGGTTTTTACGACAGTGAAGGTCGTGCGCTTTACGATGAGTTTGGTAGGACAATTGACCCTGAAACGGGCAAAGTGGATGATCAAATGGGTGCGGCTATTCGCAATATGGATACCAGCAACCTAGACCCACTTAGGCAGTACTCTGCTACTCGCCCTAATGATCCCAAAAACATCAATCCAATGTCTCAATATGGGCTACGGTTTCAAGACCCTAACGCACCAAAAGATACTGGTTCTGTGCCAAAAGCCCCCGAGCCTTACGTTCCCCCGGTTTATGACCCCGTTTTCCCCGAGTACGCTACTAACCCGGGTGGAACACCTATTTCTCCGGTTGCACCACAGGCGAACCCTTTCTTGACTCAGCCTAGCTCCATCGATTATGGGTATGGTGATGACAATATGCCTCCCGGGTTTAAATCTACGTCAACAGGGATGGTTACACAGCAGTTGGTTAGCTACATTAACCCTAAAACAGGCGATAAATGGACTGCGTCTAATGGTGGCAACTACGACATGCCCGAGGGTTGGGAAGTAGATAAAACGGGTCAAATGCAAGATGACGGTACTGGGTTTCAGTATCAGCCGCCTAAAGCGTCTGTCCAGCCTGTCAACGCAATGGCACCTCCGCCGGTAAGCCCTTTTGCTACTCCGGTAGCACCTCCGGTGCAGGCCAATCCTTTTCAAGGTGGAATAGGGTCTTTTGTACAACAGCCCGAGGTAGCTCAACCTGTAGAACCCGTAGAGCAACCAGTACAACAACCTGTGTCAAACAATTTGTTTGGTGGAGGGTAAAGTTGGCTACAGTAAAAGACACCATTGCGAAACTTGAATCGCATGAAAAAGAATGCAGTATTAGGTACGAAAACATAGAAAAGCGTTTAGAGTCTGGAACCAAAAGGTTTGATAGGCTTGAGTTGATAATGTTTAGCATGTATCCGTTTATTATAAGCGCGATAGCTTTGTTTAAGTGGATGCCTGCGTAGGAGTTTGAATGATCGCAGAAATTTCCGCCGTAGTAGGGATACTCAAGGCGCTTAACGATGGGATATCTACTGTCAAGGAAAGCGGGAGTCACTTAACGGGGCTGTCGGGGGTTTTTGACGGCTTAACAAAAAGCAAGGCCGCTGTAGAGCAGATCGAAACAGATGTCAAAGAAGGTAACCATATCATTACTCAGGAGGAGGCTCTTGAGCTTGCTTGGGTTAAGCAGGATATCCGTCAGAAAGAAAAAGAACTAAAGAAATGCACTCCGCGAGAGGTCTGGCGAGACATGCTTGCCATTCAGCACAAATCCCTTATGGATGACAAACAGCGCCGCGAGAAGGCTCGTTTAGCCAAGAACAGGGCTATAACCAAACGAGATGAAATGATAAAGAACATTCTTGGGGTATTGTTCCTTGCCGTCCTTGGCGCAGGGGGCTGGTACGCTATGGAAGTTATTAAGGTGTTTGACAGACAATGACACCGAAAAGACTAGAGAAAGAAAGCAAGTACTCTGAGTTTGACTTAGATAACGATGGCATCGTCACTGACGAGGAAATTGCTCGTCACACGGAGATGGCTGATCAGACTATCAGGGAAGAGAAGGCAGACTCACAAAGAAAGATGGCGTGGGTCGCTATGGTTAGTATGTGCGTCTATGCCCTGCTTCCTATAATGCCTTTCATTCCCGAATCAAGATTATCTACTATAGCTTCATTAAGTGACATGCTGTTTCTGTCTCAGGCCAGTGTGATCGGAATGTTTTTTGGCGCGACTGCCTATATGACGAGGAAGTAACTATGTTGCAAGCACTTATAGGGCCAGTATCTGGCTTACTCGACAAGTTTATCGAAGACAAAGATACCAAAAACGCCTTGGCACACGAGATAGCCACCATGTCCGAGCGCCATGCTCAAGAACTCGCCAAGGGACAGTTAGAGGTCAATAAGGTCGAAGCGGCCTCAAAATCTATGTTTGTAGCTGGATGGCGACCAGCCGTGGGATGGGTGACTGTAATCGGCATGGCCTCAAACTACATCCTGATCCCTATGGGCAATTTTGGTTTGGCATTAGCCGGTAGTGACATAGCCATACCTCTGTTACAGATGTCTGAGATGATGCCTGTGCTTTTAGGTATGCTCGGTCTTGGCGGTATGCGTACCGTTGAAAAGATTCAGAAAGTATCAAGGGAGAAGTAAGGTGAAAACTAGCGGAGAAGGTACTGCGTTAATAAAAAAGTTTGAAGGATGCAAGCTAGAAGCATACCAGTGCAGTGCCGCGGTTTGGACTATAGGCTACGGGCACACTGCGGGAGTTGTTTCTGGCGATAAAATAACACAGGAGTCGGCAGACGACTTGTTAAAGGAGGATTTAAATGAATTTGAAGGATATGTACTTAAATATATTGACCCAGTTCTGGATCAAAACCAGTTCGATGCGCTTGTGGCTTGGACATTCAATCTCGGTCCAAACAACTTACGGGAAAGCACTTTGCGGACTAGGCTTAATTCTGGTGATTTTGCGGATGTCCCTCATCAATTAAAACGATGGAATAAAGCGGGCGGTAATGTCCTAGACGGACTTATTCGTCGAAGAGAGGCGGAAGCCTTACTGTGGTTAGGAAAAGAGTGGTCACATATTTAAAAAGTTGGTAGCCCCGCCTGTATAAGATATGCTAGGATAAACTACTACTTTAACAGACAATATGCGGGCATATAAGAATGGATGAGATACATACCGCGGAAGCAGTATTCCGGATCATTAGGGATAGAAGGCAAGGCATTGTAGATTTAATGATGTATGGCAATGTTAAGTCGATGGAGCAATATCGTGAGCTTATGGGAAACATGGAATCCCTCAATCACGTGGAACAGGAACTAAAACACCTGCTAGACAAACAGGAGCGCAGTAATGACTGATTCAAAAATTGATCTTTCAGCCGCCCCGAGTGCCGCTTTCCAGTTAGAATCGGAAAAAGAACAGGCAACCGAGGCTGTTACAAAAGATGCAGAAACCCCGAAAGATGCAGAAACCCTTCAAGATGCTTACGCAGAAAAACCTTTTTTGCGACCAGAAAACATTGGCGAAAGCCTTTTAGAAAGATTGCCTTCACCTACTGGCTGGAGAATATTAATTCTTCCATACCGTGGCAAAGGTCAAACTGAGGGTGGAATCTATCTACCTGATCAAATGATGGAGCAACAGCACGTTTCGACGCAAGTCGGCTACGTTTTAAAGGTTGGTCCTCTCGCCTACAAAGACCCCGAGAAATTCCCTACAGGTCCGTGGTGTGAAGAAAAAGATTGGGTAATGTTTGCACGTTATGCCGGATCACGTTTTTCTATTGATGGGGGCGAAGTTCGGATTCTTAACGATGACGAAGTTTTAGCTAAAATTCTCAGCCCCGAAGACGTATTGCATTTTTAAGGAGTAGAATATGAGTAAAGAAAATACAGTAGAGCTAGATGTATCTGAGGTAGAAGACGTAGAAATTGAAGTAAGCGTTGAGGATGGTACCGAAGACAACACCGAATCTAGCGAAGACCAGTTTCAGAAAGCCGACACTTCTACGCAAAAGCGTATAGATCGACTTACTAAGAAAATGCGTGAGGCGGAGCGGCGTGAAAACGAGGCCCTTAGTTACGCTAAAAAAGTTAAAGAAGAAGCAGACACGATAAAGACTAGGATGTCTAACTTAGACACTCAGTACGTTAATGAGTACTCTACACGTGTTAACTCTCAATCTGCCGCGGCAGAAGAAGCCTTATCTCGTGCTATGGAGATCGGTGATACTAGAGCCGCAGTTGAAGCTCAGAAAGCTTTAACAGGTTTAGCGATAGAAAATGACCGGGCTCAACAGGCTCGTATTCAGCAAGAGCGTTATCAACGTCAAGTTGCCGCGCAACAACAGGCTCAACTGCAAGCGCCTATGCCGCAACAGCAGCCTCAACCTAAACGTCCTGACCCAAAGGCGGAAGATTGGGCGGCAAAGAACGATTGGTTTGGTCAAGACGAGGCTATGACTTATGCCGCGTTTGGAATTCACAAGCGACTTGTTGAAGAAGAACAGTTTGACCCTAAGTCAGATGAGTACTATACTGAATTAGATCAAAGAATTAAGGGAGAATTCCCTCATAAATTTGGTAAACAGAGAAACCGTAACGCCCAGACGGTGGCATCTGCTTCTAGACAAACTACAGGGCGCAGTGGGAAAAGACAGGTTCGACTCACCCCGAGCCAAATTGCGATAGCAAAAAAATTGGGTGTGCCGCTTGAAGAATACGCGAAATACGTGAAGGAGACATAAAATGAGTGATAATACAGAAAAGTTTGATGCACCCATCAAAAGGGCTTCTCGCGCTAGTACAGAAAGGGGCAAAAAGGCGGTGCGTAAGCCTTGGGCTCCCCCGTCAATGTTAGAGGCACCACCTGCCCCTGACGGATTTAAGCATCGTTGGATTCGTGCTGAAACCAGAGGATTTAACGATAGCAAGAACGTCAGTGCTAAAATGAGGGAAGGTTGGGAGTTGGTCCGTAAGGACGAATACCCCGATTTCGAGTCCCCCGTTGTTGATACAGGTAAATACGAAGGTGTTTTTGGAGTAGGCGGACTACTTCTTGCACGTATCCCCGTAGAAACTGTTGCCGAGCGAACTGCCTACTTTAATGGCAGAAACCGCGATCAGATGGAAGCAGTTGATTCAGATATGTTGCGAGAGAACGCACATTCATCCATGGCGATTTCAAAACCGGATCGTCAATCTCGTGTAACTTTTGGCGGCTCACGAAAGTGATAGCCGTTTACTTTTAGGAGAATACTTTTATGGCAAATTCAAATACTGCCTATGGTCTTCGCCCTGTTGGTCTAGTCGGAAGCGGTGCTAACTCTACTGGTGTAACCCAGTATGAAATCGCAAGCGACAACACTAATGCTATTTTCCAGTATGGAATAGTTGTACCTTTAGCCGCAGGTGTTATCACCTTCGCTGGTGCTACTGATGGTGGAACTACACAAGCATTAGGTGTACTGATGGGCGTAGAATATGTTGATAGCGTAACAAAGAAGCCGACCTTTCTTAACTACTGGCCCGGTTCTAACTCTGTGAGTGTAGATACTAACCACAAAGTTAAAGCTTTTGTTGCGGATGACCCAATGCAAATCTTTAAGGTGTCTTCAGACGCAACACTAACAGATGTAGCCACTGCACAAGCGGCTGTATTTGCTAATGCTAGTCTGGGAACGTCTGCTAGAACGGGTTCAACAAACACAGGGTCTTCCAACTCTCAGTTGGGTGTAAGCACCATTGCAACTACGGCTACCCTGCCGTTAAGAATTGTGGGTATTATGGACGATGCGGGTAACGAAGACGTTACTGCGGCTGGTCTGCCGATGCTTGTTCGCATCAATGCTCATTTCAACTCACCTACTAGCCGTTTTGATTCGCAGACTAATGCGACATCAACAGGCATTTAAGGGGGATATACCATGGCTATTTCTCGCGCACAATTAGCGAAAGAGCTTGAACCCGGCCTTAATGCCTTGTTCGGCTTGGAATACGACCGTTACGAAAACGAGCATTCGGAGATTTTTGAAGAAGAGTCTTCCGACCGTGCTTTTGAAGAAGAAGTAATGCTCGGTGGTTTCTCAACTGCACCCGTTAAAAATGAAGGCGGAAACGTCAGCTTTGACGATGCACAAGAGACTTACACTGCACGTTACTCTCACGAGACTATCGCACTTGCTTTCTCTATTACTGAAGAAGCGATTGAAGATAATCTTTATGATCGACTAGCATCACGCTATACCAAAGCTCTGGCACGTTCCATGGCTCAAACCAAGCAAATCAAAGCGGCTTCTATCTTGAACAATGCGTTCTCGACAGGTTCTAGTGCGATTGGCGACGGTGCGGCCCTGTGTTCTGCTGCTCACCCATCTTTGTCAGGTAACCAGACTAATCTTCTGGCTACTCCGGCTGACCTCAACGAGACTTCTCTTGAGCAAATGCTGATTGACATTGCTGGTCTGACTGACGAGCGTGGTCTGAAGATCGCTGTACGTGGCATGAAGCTGATTATTCCGAAAGAACTGCAATTTATTGCAGAGCGAGTAATCAACTCTAACCTCCGCAGTGGTACCGCAGACAATGATAATAATGCAATGAAGAACATGGGAATGTTGCCGGAAGGCGCAGTGGTTAACCACTTCCTAACTGATTCAGATGCATACTTTATCAAGACTGATGCTCCAAACGGCTTCAAATACTTCAACCGTTCGCCTATTAAGACGGCAATGGAAGGAGACTTTGACACCGGCAATATGCGCTTTAAAGCCCGTGAAAGATACAGCTTCGGCGTATCTGATTGGCGCTCTGTGTTCGGTACTCCCGGCGCGGCGTAAGCCTATGTTGTTATGGAAGGGCGGCACTTGCCGCCCTTTCTTTTTTGCGGTATAGTAAAATTGAACACAAACCCTGACAGTCGTTTTTTTTGACTGACATTTGCCAAGACAGGAGAAACACTCATGGCTAACACAACTTTTTCTGGTGCGGTCCGTTCTGAAAACGGATTTACCGATGTAACCAAAGGCGCGACCGGTGCTTTTACTACCAACTCTACTTATGGCAACAACGCTTCTATTGGCGGAACCCTTAAAGCTAAACGCTCTGTAGTAAAAACTTGGGAAGCCACAACGGCAGTCTCCGATACTCTATCTATAACTGATTCCGGTGCTATTGTACTAATTCACGGTACTTTAGATAATGTTATTACTTTACCTGCTTCAGCTACTGCAACAGAAGGCGCGTATTTTGACTTCTTAGTAACTACCGCTGTAGGTTCTGGTAAAACAACGACTATTGCTATCCCTGCTTCAACAGGCAGTACTTTCTTGGCCCAAACGCAACTAGCGGCAGGCAATGCGGCTAACCCTGTTATCACAAACGCAGGGGACACCTTTACCTTTGTAGCGGGTTCGGGAATAGGCTCTAGATGCCGTATTACTTGTATTACTGCGGTAACGGGCGGCAAGCAGGTATGGATGGCAAGTTCTGTAGGAACGCCTATCTCTACAGTAGGGTAATTAGCTAAAGGAGCAATTTATGTCTGATGTTAAAGCGACATTTGTCTCTGCGGCAGTGGCAAGTGCCACGGCGATATCGACCGCGGCACAGGTAGCAAATAATGCCGCCCTTACTTTGACTGCTAGTCCGTATGTTACGGATGCGGCACGAAAAATTACCATTACTTCGGGTGGCAATGATTCCGGCATTTCTTTTGACATTGTTGGATTAGATGAAACGGGTGCCGCGGCTTCTGAACGAGTTACGGGAGGAAATGCCGGTGCTGTAACCAGCACCGAGTACTATACTTCCGTTACCTCTATTACAGCAGTTGGTGATCCGGCAGGTACGGTGAGTGCGGGTACTTCAAATAGCGTAGGAGCCCCGATGTTTGAGGGCCGTATGCGTTTAAGAGGTATGTACGCAGTCAATACTGCTACGGGCGGAACCATCAGCTTTAGAGAAGGTACCGTAGGCGGAACAATAAACATGCAGTTTAATACAGTTGGAAACGCAGACTCCGCCGAATACCCGGACATACCGGATAACGGCATGTTGTTTGTTGGGGGAGGGTACATAACGTATTCTGCCGCTAATATGGCTTCCATAACCGTTTTCTTTGCGTAAAAAGGTCTTTATATGGCTACTACAAAAGATGTTGAAAGACTTCCCAGTGGCCGTATAAAGTACCGTGGGGAGACTTTTCCGGGTTTTAATAAACCAAAAAAGACCCCTAAAAAATCTAAAAAAAGCGCCGTTTTAGCTAAAAAAGGCTCTGAAATCAAACTAGTTCGGTTTGGTGACCCCAACATGTCCATTAAAAAAGACCAGCCTGCCCGGAGAAGCAATTTTCGGGCTAGGCATAAGTGCGACACCGCAAAAGATAAGTTTTCAGCGCGTTACTGGAGTTGTAAAGCATGGTAAGCGCAGTTAACTTAGGCGCAGGATCGCCCAAATCAAACAAATGTGCCGTTATCCGCATGAAAAAAGGCGGATCGGTAAAAAAGAAGTCTGGCGGAAAGATTTGCCCAGAGGGTAAAGCTTGGGCAAAGCGTACTTTTGACACGTATCCCTCGGCCTACGCTAATTTAGCGGCTTCTAAATACTGTAAAGACCCTAATTACGCCAAGAAATCTAAAGGCGGTAAAAGAAAAGGACGTTAACATGCCTCATTCTACAAAAGATTTAGATAAAGTTATTGCTGGTTTAAAAAAAGCGTCTAAGCTTCATGCAAACCAAGCAAAAGTTTTGGAAAAAATAAAAAAAGACCATAGCAAAGGCTATGAGAAAAAGAAACCTAAAAAGAAGTGAGAACATCTTGTGGGTGATTTAAAGAAGTGGGTTGACCAAGACTGGGTTAGGATAGGGTCTGATGGTAACATTAAAGGGTCTTGCGGGACTTCTAAAGACACTAAAAACCCAGATAGGTGCTTGCCCCGTAGTAAAGCGCAGTCTTTGTCAAAATCAGAGCGAGCGGCAACTGCGCGGAAAAAGAAGGCTTCTAAGAAAAAAGTTGTGAAAAACACTAAAGCGGCAGAAGTGCAGAAAATGAGTAAAGGCGGTGTGATTGCAAGAGGTTGTGGTGCGGTCATGTCTAATCGTAGAAAAAGAACCCAAGGTTCTGTTGTAAAACTTTAACGAGGTATAGCTATGCGTGGATCAACTAAGTACATGAAGAGCGGCGGTGCTGCTAAGAATAAAACAGCTAAGTACATGAAGAGCGGCGGTGCTGTTGCATCTAAAGCTAAAAAGAAAGAGTCAGGTATGACTGTTGCACAAGCGCGGTCGTTCTTGAAAGATAAAGGTTACAAAGTTGTAAAGACGTAGTGTCTTACCTAATTAGTAACATTCCGCACTTTAAGTGCTGGGTTAGGAAAGAATACACTTGTAACCATTTGCGTTATCAAGGCGAGTATTTACATGCACTTGCTATTGCCGTAAATACTATTCCAGACCGATCTTTAAGCTTTCAAGTTGTTTTTACAGGGTGTGAGAACGATGACGAAGAAATAGATGACGTTCATGGGGGTGCAATGTGGGCTAGGATGCCCCTACAGGCGTTGGTTGCCGATATTGTAATGCCAGAATGGCCTGAAGAAATGGCCGATCATTTGGCGCAACCGTGGGATTGCGAGTCCCGGGATCATTCTGTGATTACTATGGACCGCGTTAGTAGCAGTCCTTGGGTAGCTAAGATAGACCACGAGTTTTACTCTGCTCGCTACATGTTTACTGTGGATTATACCGATCACCACATAGCGGATGATCCCGCACAGCATAAACAGAGTCATGTGATGTATATTACAGAACCCGGTCCTTGGTATGGTAATATAGTGGCATTACCAAACAACCGAGTTCGGGCAACTAGCCCAGCTTTGTGGAAGACAGGGCAGGGCGCACCGGATTTTTGCCCAAATCAGCGTGTTCATTCGGCTGAAGGGCATGAAAGTTATACAGACCCGTCTATTGTTTTTGATAATTTATATTCAGACAGTGACGGAGAATAACGAGGATAATTAAACATGGCAACCTCTAACAGCACTAATTTTGAGCTAGACGTTACCGAATATATTGAAGAAGCGTTTGAGCGTTGCGGCTTAGAGGTTCGTACAGGTTATGATCTTAAAACAGCAAAACGATCTTTAAACATTATGTTAGCCGAGTGGGCCAACCGAGGTTTAAATGCGTGGACTATTGAAGAAATTACCATTCCTCTGGCAACAGGGGTAGGTGTATATCCTGCGGGCACGTTAACTATTTCAGTAGCGTCTTCCACTGGATATACCGTTGCCGAAACAATTACTGGCGGAACTAGCGGAGCAACAGCTACCGTAACAAGCGTTCCGTCGGCCACAAGTCTAGCCATTACAATACCAGAAGGTACTTTCAGTCTTAGTGAAACACTTACAGGCGGAACTAGCAGTACAGCGTCAACTGTATCGGCAGTCGTAGACTTTTCCAACGTAAACTCTACTATTGATTTGTTGTCTGTGGTGGTCACTCGATCTGCAACTGACTTTAGTGTTGCTCGTTTAAGCAGAGATGGCTTTTTTAGTATCCCCAATAAGGCTACCACTGGAAGAGCTAACCAATATTTTATTGATCGGTTAGTAACACCTACTTTAAAAATTTGGCCGGTACCCGAAAATAACACCGATGTCATAAAATTTACTCGTTTAACTCGAATACAAGATGCCAACACTCCTACAAACACCTTAGAAATACCTTTCCGTTTCTACCCTTGTTTAGCGGCAGGTCTGGCTTACTACCTTTCGGTAAAAAGAGCGCCGAATAAGGTACAGTTGCTAAAGACTATTTATGAAGAAGAGTTTGATCGCGCCATGATGGAAGACCGTGATCGCGCTTCTTTTAACATTACCCCAAGCTACATGTACTTTAGGTCTTAAAAATGGCTAAGTATGCTTCAGGTAAAAACGCTTACGCTATCTCAGATCGATCTGGAATGCGGTATCGCTATAAAGATATGCGTAAAGAGTGGAACGGCTCTTTAGTTGGTAAGGATGAGTTTGAGGCTAAACAGCCTCAACTAGGGCCTTTTAAGAAAGCCGTTGATCCGGAAGCTTTGCAGAACGCTAGACCAGAAACAAACTTAGAGTCCCAGCGTAATATACAATACGGTTTTGACCCAGTTGGCTTTAGGGGAAATGAAAATTTAACACCAAATCCGTTGAGAGCAACGGGCGGTGTAGGACAGGTTAAGGTAACGGTATGAGCTTTACATACGCACAGCTAAAGACGGCGCTACAAGACTACACAGAAAACGATGAGACAAGCTTTGTCTCTAATCTTCCACTTTTTATACGTCAAGCCGAAGAGCGCATTTTAAAGAATGTCCAGTTATCATTGTTTAGAAAAAATGCTCAAGCGGCTTTAACTCAAGGTAACCCGTACATTAACTTACCGGAGGACTTTTTAGCGCCATTTTCTTTTACCGTACAGCCTCCACTAGCGGACGGTTCTTTTTCAGACACTACTGAAAAAACTTTTTTGGACTACCGTGACGTAGATTTTGTTCAAGCTTATAACCCTACTCTTACGGTCACCGGTGCGCCTAAGTGTTATGCGATGTTTGACGTTGTTAACTTTATTGTTGGTCCCACTCCTGACACGAATTATTTTGTGGAACTTCATTACTTCTATAGACCGGATAGTTTGACTGCGGGCGCGGATTCGGGAACCACTTGGCTGAGTATAAATGCAGAGGTAGCCTTACTATATGGAAGTTTAGTAGAATGCTATACTTATATGAAGGGTGAAGCAGATATGGTGCAAGAATACCAGAAAAGATTTACCGAGGCGTTAACTTCCTTAAAGATGTTTGGTGAAGCTAAAGAAGTTACAGACGAGTACCGAACTGGAATGGTTATAAGGGCGAAGCAATGATTACAAACCCCGTAGTTATGAGCGAAGACTTTGGGATTACGGTCCAAACGTCGTCTAACCGAGGGTTTACCCCGGAAGAAATTGCCGAAAGATGTGTAAATCACATTATAAATATCTCAGATGACGCTCCACCGGCTATTAAAGGGCAGGCTTTAGCATTTAGAGATCAAGTAAAGGCAGTGGTCACTTTTTATTTGCGAGAAGCGGTTAAAAGCGACAGAACAACCGTTTTTAACGAACTAAACAACGCGGGACAACCGCAACTTGCTGAATTAATCAGGAGATTATAATGGCTTTTAACGGAAACTTTATGTGTACAAGCTTTAAAACACAGCTTTTAACGGGTACTCATAACTTTACTAACACTAGCGGAAATGTTTTTAAACTGGCTTTGTACACAAACAGCGCCACTTTGAACGCTTCCACAACGGCTTATGCCACTTCAAACGAAGTCGCTAACGGCAATGGATACACCACGGGCGGAGCGACGCTAACTAGCGTAACTCCTACCAGTTCAGGAACCACCGCTTTCTGTGATTTTTCGGACGTTACGTTTTCTAGTAGCACGATTACGGCTAGAGGGGCTTTGATTTATAATGATACGCAAGGCGATAAGTCCGTTCTTGTGTTAGATTTTGGATCCGATAAATCGTCATCTTCTGGAGACTTTGTGATCGTGATGCCAGCGGCTGACGCTAGTAACGCTATCATACGAATTGCATAATGACAGACGCGGTAACAGCTTTTGCCGGATGGAACTCCTCTACTCAAGGGTGGGGAGAGTCCACGTGGGGTAACAGTGTAATAGACACTGCTTTTAGTGCTACTTCGGCTTTAAGTGGCGTTACAGTTATTTTTGAGATACAGGCCGCGCCGGTAGGACAAGTTGCTGTGGCACGGGTAACCGGTGTAACCGTAGAGGCGGGAACAGGCGTATCATTTGCAGTTACAGGACTTGGTGCTACCGCCCAAGTAGGCGCTGTATTGGTATGGGGGCGTATTGCTCCCGCCGAAACAGCAACTTGGACAGAAATGGTAGTAAATTAAATAATTTTAGTTAAATCAGCTTGAGGGTAATTTAAAATGGCTAGTACATATACAACTTTCTTAGGGCTTGAAAAGCCCGGTACGGGGGAACAATCCGGTACTTGGGGGGACACTACAAACACCAATATGGACATGCTAGATCAAGCGGTTGACGGGATTATTTCGGTTACATTGTCTGCCACAGGTTCAACAGGTTCCCCAAACTCTTTACCTATTACAGACGGCGCTGTTTCTAACGGGCGTAACAAATACATTGAGTTTGTTGATGGCGGAGATATTGGCGCTACGGTCTACGTTGCTTTAACGCCAAACGATGCTGAAAAGGTGGTGTACTTCCGTAACAGCCTTTCCGGCTCACGCTCTATTCTTATTTTTCAAGGCACATATAACACCAGCAATGATTTTGAATTGTTGGCTGGAAAAGATTATGTCCTTAAATTTAATGGCGGCGGTTCAGGTGCCACCGTTACTGACGTAAATGCTAACTTAGCGGTTACTGCGCTTACTGCGACAACTTTAAACGGTACAACCGTTACGGCCTCTGGAGTAATTACAGGATCAACTGTCGAAGCTACCGGAGACACTGCCGCTGGCGATAACGCGGCAATGGGTTTTACCGCCGCAGAAGGTCTTATTCTAACCGGACAAGGCTCTACGAATGATGTAACCATCAAGAATGACGCAGACGCAGATGTAATTGAGATTCCTACGGGAACAACTACTGTAAATTTTGCAGGTGCTGTGGATGTTGTTGGAGACTTAACTGCGGCTACGTTTACTCCGGACGGAGATACTGCGGCAGGTGATTCCGCCGCGATAGGCTTTACCGCAGCAGAAGGTCTTATCCTAACCGGCCAAGGCTCTACGAATGACGTAACTATTAAGAACGATGCTGACGCAGATGTTCTTGAGATTCCAACCGGTACGGTAAACGTAACAGTTGCGGGAGACTTAGTCGCCGCGGGTACTTTAAAAGCAACGGGTGACACCGCCGCTGGAGACGGTGCCGCGCTAGGATTTACCGCCGCAGAAGGATTGATCCTTACAGGTCAGGGCTCTACCAACGATGTCACTATTAAGAACGATGCGGATGCCGCTGTTTTACAGATTCCAACCGGTACGGTAAACACAACTCTTGCAGGTACTTTGGGTGTAGCGGGAGGTTCCACCAACGGTGTGGTCCTATCTCAGGGAGATATAGCCCTAAAGAATGGTGGAACTAGGTCAACAGTTAAGTTTTATTGCGAGTCAAACAACGCGCATTATGCTCAACTTCAAGCACCGGCACACTCTGCGTTCTCAGGCAATGTAACCCTTACCCTCCCAGCATCTACGGATACTCTGGCGGGTATTGCGGCAACACAGACGCTGACTAATAAGACTCTTACAACTCCCGTTTTAAACTCCCCAGACATCACTGGCGGTACTGCGGCGGGCGACGATGCGGCTCTTGGTTACACTTCTGCGCTAGGTCTGGTGTTGACTGGGCAGGGATCATCAAACGACGTAACAATAAAGAACGATGCCGATGCGGCTGTTCTTACCGTACCAACCGGAACCACCAACGTAGCAGTAGTAGGCGACTTAGCAGTCGGCGGGTCAATCACTGACTCAGGCGCGGCAGTTAAAGTTGCGGGTCTTGAGACTATCTATGTCCCAGCGGCGGGTATGTACCCAGAGACAACAAACGGTGCTTCAGACTTGACTCAAGTAGAGCTATCAAACGGCCCGGAGCTTAAATGCCTCGACTTTGCGGCGGCGGCAGATGACTTCGCTCAGTTTCAGGTTATATTTCCTAAAAGTTGGAACGAAGGCACGGTTACCTTCCAAGCGTTCTTTACTGTCACTGGAACCAACACAGGTACAGTAGCGTGGGGATTAGCAGGTAGAAGTTTTGCGGATAGTGCAGACCTAAACACGGCCTTTGGAACTCAGGTAGTGGCAACAGCTAAAGCTCACTCTGGAACGTCTAACGACATAGATGTAGCGGCAGTAAGCGGAAATGTAACCATTGCTGGAGCGGCGGCTGATACTCTGACCATCTTTCAGATTGCTAGAGATGTTTCGGCAGACAACCAATCGGGCGCTGCGCGTTTGTTAGGCATCAAGCTGTTCTTTACCACTGACGCGAAGAATGACGCATAAGGAGTAACTGATGACAGGTTTTGGTTATAACGTAAACGGCTTTGGTTCTTTCCCCTCTAGGGGAGCGACTTTAGAGGTCGATATAATGGCGGCAGGTGCCGGTGGCGGTGGCGGGTTCAATGTCGGCGGTGGTGGTGGTGGTGGTGCCGTTACTTCGTTTGATGGCGAAATAGTTAAGTATGACAATAATTACACTGTAACCATTGGAGCGGGTGGAGCGGGTACTACCTACGGCGCGGGGGGTGGAGTTAATGGTGGTACTGGTAACGATGCAAGTATTGCCGGCTCTGGTATAGGAACGTTATACGGTCGCGGTGGTCAGGGTGGCCGATATCAAGACTCGTCTGGAGGCGGTGGTTACGTTGCTGGTGGAGCAGGAGGAAATCTTCTAAGTGGAGCGGTATATTCTGGAGGAACAGGCTCTCTCGGCGGCGATGGCGGCGATTCAGGTGGTCAGGGTGCATCAGTATATATTGGCACGGGTGGCGGTGGTGGTGGTGCCACTGGCGATGGTTCCAACGGCTCCGCTACTTCGGGCGGCGATGGCGGCGAAGGGACAAACTGGAAAAGCTTAAACTTTGGAACGTACAATAAATTCGGTCACGGAGGTGGAGGGGCGCAAGGTACTTTTGTAGGTAATAATAATATAACCACCACACCCACTTCGGGTGTTGCAAGCGATAAGGGGTCAGGCGGAGTAAATAAAGACGGAAGTAATCTTGCTTTCGGAATTGCCGGCCCTGCCGGCGGACATGGTGGAGGCGGTGGCACAAACGATAACAATGCTACTGCGGCACACCGAGAGGGGGCGGCGGGAGGTGCGGGAGCGGTAATTATACGCTACGTTACAAGTGAGCTAGATGGTTCAGCTAGTGGTGGAACTGTATCTACGGCTGGTGGGTACACATACCACTACTTTACTTCTTCTGGCACTTTTGCCTTGTCATCTTAAATTGGAGGCCACATGGCCCATTTTGCTAAAATAATAGACGGTCTTGTCGTTCAGGTCATTGTTGCAGAACAAGACTTTATTGATACTCTGGGCGCGGATTGGGTTCAAACATCTTATAACACTCGCGGCGGTATTCATTATGGGCAGGATGGAGAGCCTGATGGTGGCACAGCACTGCGGAAGAATTTTGCGGGTGTTGGGCATAATTATGATGCAACGAGAGACGCTTTTTACCCGCAATCGCTTTACGCAAGCTGGACACTAAACGACAGCACCTGCATTTGGGAGGCTCCAACAGCCTGTCCAGATGCCGGCAACCAATACAACTGGGATGAAGACACAACTTCATGGGTTGAGATAACATAATGGAAATTAAACTATCGAATTTATTAGGTCTACTGCCTGTCGTGGTGGTGGCTACTGGTGCTATCTTCTCCTACGCCAGCTTAGATGCTATGGCATCAGAGAACGCTGAAGACATTGAAGATGTTAGCGAGCAGGTCGAGAAGATTGAAGAAGAGGTGGATGAGCTTCAGCAACAGATGACCCGCAGTGAGATACAGCTAGACAACGCTGTTGAGGACTTGTCAGAAGTACGCTTAGACACCAAGGCCATCCTCAACTTGCTTCAACGTCAGCCTACTAACTAACGTAATTTATTAAGTTTGCTGCCTGTTGTAAACGAACCCCTATTGAGTAAATGATATGCCGCTTACGAAGTTACAGTTTAGACCCGGTGTTAACCGCGAAACCACTTCGTATACAAACGAAGGGGGTTGGTTCGACTGTGACAAAATTAGGTTTCGCTCTGGAACACCTGAGAAAATAGGTGGGTGGCAAAAAAAGGGTACTAAAAGCTACTTAGGGTCCGCCCGTACTTTACACCCTTTTATCGCTTTAGATGGTTCACGTTACATAGGCGTTGGAACGCATCTTAAATACTATATTGAAGAAGGTGGCGGTTACACTGATATAACCCCGCTTCGGTTAACTACTGCCGTGGGCGACGTTACGTTTGCCAAAGTACAGAACGGTTCTCCTTTGATAACCGTTACAGAAACTAACCACGGTGCGGTTGAAAATGATTTTGTTACATTTGATGGTGCCGCAGATTTGGGTAGTGGAGGAAATATAACCGCCGCGATTTTAAATCAAGAATATCAAATAGTCACCGTTGTAAACTCCAATTCTTATACCATCTCGGCTAGAACCGTTTCTACTATTGATTCGGTTACGGTTAACGGAGCTATCGTGGCGACTGCGGTAAATGCTGCGTCACAAGACTCCGGAAACGGCGGGGGCAGTTCCCGCGCTAAATATCAAGTAAACACGGGTCTAGATACCACTGTAATTGGTACTGGTTGGGGCGCAGGTACATGGGGCCGCGGCACGTGGAACTCGGGCTCATCTTCCTTAGCTGCTGGAGCGGAACTAAGAATTTGGTCACACGACAACTTTGGCGAAGATTTATTAATTAATGCTCGGGATGCCGGGATATTCTACTGGGATAAGTCAGCAGGGCCCGCGGACCGCGCAGTTGCATTAAGCGCCCTGTCCACCGACGCGACAACACCTACTATTGGTAAGCAAGTTCTGGTTTCTGACCGTGACAAGCACGTAGTAGTATTTGGTTGCGATGCTCAAGACGACATTGGAACTCAAGACCCTTTGCTAGTTAGGTTCTCCGCACAAGGCGACCCGTTTACTTGGGAGTCTCAGGTTACAAATACAGCCGGTGACTTACGCATTGGTTCGGGGTCTGAAATTGTAACCGCAGTCGAAACCCGCCAACAGATACTAATTATTACGGATACTTCCCTACACGCCATGCAGTTTGTGGGGCCTCCGTTTACTTTTGGTATCTCGCAACTAGCCGATAACATTACGATTATGTCGCCTTTGTCCGCAGTAGCGGTTGATGACAACGTGTTTTGGATGGGTTTAGAAGAGTTTTACGTCTTTACAGGACAAGTTCAAAAACTGCCTTGTACTGTAAAAAGCTTTGTTTTCAACGATATAAACCTTTCTCAAAGGTCTAAGGTAGTAGCGGGTGTTAACTCTAGCTTCTCCGAAATCTGGTGGTTTTACCCGTCTGCAAGCAGTTCTGACAATGATCGCTACGTGGTGTACAACTACGCCGAGCAAGTTTGGTACTACGGTGCTTTAGCGCGAAGTGCTTGGCTAGACCGTGGGGTTAACGACGATCCTATCTCTGCGGGTGAAAACGGGTACTTATATTTACAAGAGATTGGCTACGACGACGGCAGTACAAGCCCCGCTTCCGCAATAACGGCGTATATTGAGAGCAGTCAGGTATCTATTGGAGACGGTGACCGCTTTGTATTTATGCGAAGAGTACTTCCTGATTTAACTTTTGACGGCTCTACTAACGATTCCCCCAGTGCAAACTTTATCTTTCAGGCACGTAACTTTCCGGGTGGCAATTACTTGCAGAGCAACACAAATGCAGTAACCAGAACCGCTACGGCACCTGTTGAGCAGTTCACGGAGCAAGTGCATCTACGGTTAAGAGGGCGGTCCTTTGCTTTGAAGGTTCAGTCCACTACTACAGGCACTAGCTGGAGGTTAGGCACTCCCCGGGTAGATATCCGCCAAGATGGGCGGCAATAATGTCTCGCGGACTAGTCCCACCTCAGTTTCCTAATGCCCCGGAAACGTATAATCGTCGGTTTATGTCGGAAGTTGTACGGTCTTTCTCGGTATTTTTGCAACAAATAAACAATCCGGGTATTTGGCGAGCAACTACTCTGGTTTTGACGGAACTACAAGATGACGACAGTGGCTTGGAAACAGGTGGAGTTTTTAACCATGGCGGCTTTTTAAAGATTACTCAAGTTAATACACCACATGCACGGGGCTCGGTTGGCACCAGTGCGGTGGGTTCTGTGACAGTTACCACGGGATAGACGATAACCAATAAACTCAGTACAATGATCTAGGCGTTAGCGCATATCATTGCCAAGTGGAGCGGGATAATGACACAACAAGCAGAACAACTAGACGTAGAACAGGTACCGTTAGGAGGCATTGGTGATTTCATCATGTCTGACGAGGACTTTTCTACTCTTGAAAGGCAAAATGCGCGCCAAGAATTTGGTGATCAAGGCCTAGCTAACTTTGAAAATATTGCTAACAAGATGGCCGCATACGGTCGTTTTGGTGATGATAAAGTAGTTCACGTTGAGACGGGTGAGCTTGTTGTTCCCCGCCGCTTAATTGAGCAAAGTCCCGAACTAAAAGAATCTATTTTCCAGCACCTGCGTGAAGCGGGTATTGAAGACCCCGAAAGATATGTTGTAGGTAACTCTGAGAACAGCTTTAACCCTGAAACAGGCTTGAGAGAGTTTGGTTTCTTTTCCAAGGTATGGAAGGGAATTAAGAAGGCCGTTAAGAAAGTTGGTAAAGTACTGAAGAAAGTTGCACCAATTGTTTTGGGCATAGTTCTTACTCCAATAGTCGGTCCTGTCGCCGCCGGTGCGATATCGGGAGGTATATCGTCGTTAATTAACGGCGGAAATCTTGGAGATGCTCTTAAAGCTGCGGCAATTGGCGGAGCGTTTGGCGCAGTATCATCCGGGGTATCTTCTAAAATGTCGGGCGGTACGTTTGGTGAAGGTGTTAGAGCAGGATTTAAAGTGCCGACTACGTCATACGTTTCGGCTGGAACCGGTCCAGCACCTATTAGTGACAGCATTGGTACGATGAATACCGATGCGGCAAGCCTTGTAGGGGATGCCGCGGCTGTGGGTGGCGTAGATGCGGCAACTTCAGCAGGCCTTAGTTTTGATCCTGCGGCAAAGAATTTTGCTACCGGCCTTAATCCTGCGGCGAACGCCGCAAGTCTTGATCTTGGGTCAACTGCTTTAGCAAACGGCGGATTTGGCATCCCTACCGCCGCTAATCCTGCGTTGAACGCCGGATCGTCCCTTTTTAAAGATTTTAATACCGGGAGTCTTGACGTACAAGCGGCTATGGGAAATGCTTATGCAGCACCACTTCCAACAGATGCTGTAATACAAAATGCTATGGGAGATGCTTACGTCAAGCCCGAAGTAGCGGCAGGTGGTGTAGATGCGGCAACTTCAGCAGGAACTATTGCAGACGCGACCCGCGGCTCGGCAAACACGTTCTTAGGCAACCTTGGCGAAGCCGGAAAAGACTTAATTTCTGGTGAGTTTGGTGGGTTTGGTACTAATCTAAAAGAAGCTTTCTTACCTAACTTCCAAGTAAATGCGGCTATAAAAGCGTCCGGAGGTCCTGAAACTTGGTCTACTCTAACTGATGCCGCCAAACAACCTTTCTTGCAAGAAGCCGCCGCGGCGGGTACTAGCATGTTGACAAAAGTAGCGGGCTACGCGCCCCTAGCACTAGGTGCCGCAAGCGC
>Ga0308017_1000115_pt1 | contig 25878 bp, 38 predicted proteins | sample Neamet280_FD_203145 | JGI IMG/M metagenome (GOLD analysis project Ga0308017, IMG submission 203145) | Marine microbial communities from water near the shore, Antarctic Ocean - #280 | ecosystem: Environmental > Aquatic > Marine > Unclassified | place: Southern Ocean | collected 2014-10-01
GACAACCACAAAACAGCATATCTCGCACCACACCCGCCCCCCACCACCCGCCTGCTATATAGAAATACTTTACGCTGTATATATTACTAATCTACACAAATAATTCGTTATTTTCTGAGTTTGAGACCCCCACCCCCCTCTTGAGGCCGTACCCCCCACCTGTTTTTTAAAAACCTGTTGTAAAAATTTTTTTTTTAGGTACGCTGGGTTACCCATGAATACTCTTAAATCTAGTACTTGCACGGGAAGGATAGGCGAATTCTTCGCTATGTACACGTTGGAGAAGCATGGCATAGAGTGCCACCATGTAGATCGTTCCGGCGTAGACCTGTGGTGCCAGTCACACGACGGCACTATGTTTACCCTACAGGTAAAGTCTGCCTACGAGCTTGAATTGGGTAGGAAGAAAGGTATTCGCCGTAGGTATTCCTTTAACCTACGTACGTCAAAGGTAGCAGATTTTTATATGTTTGTTGCGTTAGAGAAGGAGAGGGTAATTGTAAAGACGCTGGATGAGTTGGGGAATAGAATTGGCTCGCAAATATCCCCCCGCACGTTCACTGAAGAAAAAATGGCGGAGGGTCTGCATAGGCTCAAGACATTTAGAATGGAAGACCGTCTTCAACTGCAATAACAAGAAGTCCTACGATTGTGATGATACACGCAGAAACAATAAATAAAGTAAAACTAAACACAAAATAACCTCGAAGTAAGTAGGGGGTAAAAGAGGCGCTATTATAGTAAGTATCGCCTATGATCGGAAATGCATAATATTCATGGAGGTCATACCATAAATGGTATGCTTGTTTCTAGATAACAAGTATGTTACAAAGGCGCTCCGGTTTAACAACCTGCGATTACAATATGACTATTAAACTCGAACCTGAAACTGGGGTTCCGCTATTTGATGACGATCCTGCGGTGGACTTGAATGTCCGCGTGCAAGCAGCTAAAACAACGGCCTTAGAGCTAGCAGAACACGGGTTAGAACTTAAACCCAATAAAGAAGACGAAGACGTGGCAGCTAAACTTGCCATAGCGTATGCCGACGACCCTGAAAAGACGTCTAAGAAAGCAACAAACAAACGTATGGCTAACCTGACCCCAGCCTCACTGGTGCTTACAGGCAACATACTCACGGAATTTGGTGCCTCTGTAGTGGAGTCAGCCGTTTCTGTGCGTCACTTAGTAACCAATAAGCTAATCCTAGAGACCGAGAACCCCGATCCACGCGTACGTATTCGAGCGTTGGAGTTACTGGGTAAGATTTCGGACGTAGGACTGTTCGCAGAGAAGTCTGAAGTTACTGTTACACATCAGTCAACAGATGATTTGAAGGCTAAACTGCGTAGGAAGCTAGAAAAACTAGTAAATCCGGCGGAAGAGGTCGTTCTAGACGGCGAAATCATTGACCTAGACGCGGAATTGGGGGTAAGTAAGGATGCCTAGCACGTCTGAGGACTTTACTCAAGCAGAAATCCGGCATATGCTGGACAATATTGATGAGTTTACGCCCGACGAAGCGGCAGAAATAGAAAGACTTGTAGATGAGCTATCTTCTAGAAAACAGAACCAGCTATCCTATGACGATTTGATCGCGTTCTGCAAAGCTATGATGCCTGACTTCATTGTGGGCAAGCACCACCGCATTTTGGCTAACCTACTCATGGAAATTGAGAGTGGGGTAAAGGATAGAGCCTGCGTAAACATCCCTCCGCGCCACGGTAAGTCACAATTAGTGTCTATTTTCTTCCCCGCGTGGTATTTGGGGCGTAATCCTACCAAGAAAGTAATGATGGTGTCGCACACAACCGACTTAGCGGTAGATTTTGGCCGTAAAGTACGTAATTTGATCTCTACACCCGAATATCAGGCCATATTCCCCACTGTAAAGCTAGCCAGTGACTCCAAATCAGCGGGTCGTTGGAATACTAGTGTAGGTGGAGAGTACTACGCATGTGGTGTTGGTTCAGCACTGGCGGGCCGTGGTGCTCACTTATTGTTGGTGGATGATCCCCATTCAGAGCAAGACGTGATTAATGGTAACTTTGTTGTCTTTGAGAAGGCATATGAGTGGTTCACGTTCGGTGCTCGTACGCGCCTAATGCCGGGGGGTAGTGTAGCTATTATCCAGACTAGATGGCACATGGACGACCTAACAGGGCGTGTTGTTAAGGACATGGCCCAGAACGAGCGCTCTGACCAGTATGAGGTCATAGAGTTCCCCGCTATATTAGATGTAGATGACCCAGACACAGGCAAGCCCATACAGAAGCCCCTGTGGCCTGAGTTCTTTGACCTTGAGGCCCTGTTACGTACCAAGGCATCCATGCCTACGTTCCAGTGGAACGCTCAGTACCAGCAGCAGCCCACTGCTGAAGAAGCCGCGCTAGTTAAAAGAGAGTGGTGGAACGAGTGGGAGAAGGAACGGCCTCCGTCTTGCGAGTACATAATCATGTCGCTAGACTCCGCAGCCGAGAAACACAATCGTGCCGACTATACTGCACTTACTACGTGGGGAGTCTTCCTTAATGAGGAGACTTCAGCGTATAATATAATCTTGCTTAATAGTATAAAAGAGCGTATGGAGTTCCATGAGCTTAAAGAGTTAGCTATGCAGCAATATACAGACTGGGAACCAGACGCTTTCATAGTAGAGAAAAAGAGTTCTGGTGTAGCTTTGTACCAAGAAATGCGCCGTATGGGGCTGCTTGTACAAGAATATACTCCTCATAGGGGTTCTGGTGATAAGCTAGCACGTCTAAACTCTGTATCCGATATTGTACAGTCAGGTCTATGTTGGGTTCCCCAGACTAGATGGGCAGAAGAAGTAGTAGAAGAGATCGCGGGGTTTCCCTTTATGAGCCACGACGATCTAGTGGATTCGACAGTTATGGCACTTATGCGGTTCAGGCAAGGCGGCTTTATACGTTTACCTACTGATGAGCCAGAAGAAATTAAATATTTTAAACATCGCGGTAGCGGGTTTTATTAAGAGGTTAGATCATGGCAATTGAGAAAGGTTTGTATGCTGCCCCCGAAGGCATCGAAAGCGAAGAGATGGAAGAAGGGTTAGAAGGCGAGATGATGGAAGAAGGACTGGAGATAGAGATAGTCGATCCTGAAATGGTCACTCTATCTGACGGTAGCATGGAGATCACTATAATTCCGGGGCTTGAAGAAAGCGAGATGGAATTTGACGCTAACCTAGTAAATTTTTTAGATGAAGGACTTCTAAATGAGCTAGTGAGTGACTTAATAGGGTTAGTTGATTCTGACGTAGAGAGCCGTAAAGACTGGGCAGATACTTACGTTAAAGGGCTAGACATCCTAGGATTTAAGCATGAGGAGCGTACTACTCCTTGGCAAGGCGCGTGTGGCGTGAACTCTACTGTTTTAGCCGAAGCAGCCATTCGGTTCCAAGCAGAGACCATGAGCGAGACTTTTCCTGCCGCTGGCCCTGTAAGAGTTAAGATTCTCGGAGAGGAGACAAAAGAAAAATTAGAAGCCTCTGAACGCGTAAAAGCGGACATGAACTACGAGCTTACAGAGAACATGGTTGAGTATCGTCCAGAGCATGAGCGTATGCTATATAGCCTAGGACTTGCAGGATCGGCGTTTAAGAAGGTTTACTTCGACCCTAATATGGGTAGACAAGTAGCTATCTATATCCCCGCAGAAGACGTTATTGTGCCTTATGGCGCATCTAACATAGAGTCAGCGGAGCGCGTATGTCACGTCATGCGCAAGACCAAAAATGATGTAATGAAGCTACAAGTAAGCGGTTTTTATTCTGGGGTTGAGTTGGGAGACCCCGAACCGTTCCACACAGACATTGAGAAACGTAAGGCCGAAGAAGGTGGGTATGACATCACCGACGACGAGCGATACACTATATATGAAATTCATGCCGATTTAATAATCGAAGGTTTGGATGACGAAGATGGGATAGCAAAACCTTACATAGTAACCATAGAGCGTGGGACAGAAGAAGTACTAGCTATTCGCCGTAACTGGAACGAGGAAGACGACTTAACATTAAAGCGTCAACATTTCGTACACTACGTATATGTGCCCGGATTTGGCTTCTACGGCCTTGGACTGATACATATAATAGGGGGGTACGCTAAAGCCGGAACGTCTATTATACGGCAATTGGTGGACGCTGGTACGCTATCTAACCTTCCGGGGGGTCTAAAATCTCGTGGGCTACGCATTAAAGGCGATGATACTCCTATAGAGCCGGGCGAGTTTAAAGACGTAGATGTACCATCCGGTAGCATCCGCGAAAACATTATGCCCCTTCCTTATAAGGAGCCGAGTCAAACTCTGCTAGCTTTGCTCAACCAGATTACTACGGAAGGCCGTCGCCTAGGCGCTATTGCTGATATGGACATATCCGACATGTCCGCTAACGCCCCAGTAGGTACTACATTGGCGTTACTAGAGCGAACACTAAAGCCTATGGCTGCGGTAATGGCGAGAGTCCATTACGCTATGAAGTTAGAGTTTAAGATGCTCAAGGCTATCATGGCGGAAGAAGCCTCTGAAGAGTACGATTACCAGCCTAACAGAGGAGAGGTATCAGCACGTAAATCTGACTACTCTATGGTTGATGTAGTTCCCGTAAGTGATCCTAATAGTTCTACAATGGCGCAACGGGTAGTACAGTATCAAGCAGTGTTACAGATGTCGCAACAGGCACCTCAAATATACAACCTACCTCAGTTACACCGTCAGATGATTGAAGTGTTAGGAGTTAAGAACGCCGACAAGTTAGTTCCCACAGAAGATGACGTAAAGCCTACCGATCCCGTAAGTGAGAACATGAACGCCTTAACTGGCACCCCCATAAAAGCGTTTATAACTCAAGATCACGAAGCCCATATGCAAGCACACCAATCGTTCATGCAAGACCCCCTGATTGCGCAGACTATTGGACAGAACCCCCAAGCTAAAAGAATAATGTCGGCGCTACAAGCGCATATTGCGGAACATCTAGGATTTAGGTATCGCGCCCAGATGGAAGAAAAACTTGGCGCACCGCTACCCCCACCCAATCAAGAACTTACCGCAGAGACAGAAGTGCAGCTAGCACGACTTATAGCGGAAGGTGGTAAGCAACTTACAGCCCAGCATCAGCAAGAAGCGGCACAAAAAGAAGCGCAGAAGAAACAGCAAGACCCTGTTGTACAAATGCAACAAGCGGAACTACAAGTTAAACAGCAAGAAGTCCAGCGTAAATCTCAGAAAGATCAAATGGATATGCAACTTAGGCAGGCAGAACTACAACGTAAATCTCAGAAAGATCAAGCTGACATTGCTATAGACCAACAGCAACTACAACTTGAAGCCCAAGAATTGCAGGTAGACACTGAGAAAACTGTGGCGAAGATGGCGGCGGACAGACGTAAAGATGCCAGAAAAACAGAAATAGACGTTATGAAAACTTCCGTAGAAACAGCAAACAAACGTAACAAGGAATAAATATGGCTACTACCGTCTTAGACGTGCTTAAAAAGAAAATCGAGGACGACATGTCCTCCGCGCAAGAATTTCTAGGTAATGGAGGAGCTAAAGACTTCGCCCAGTACAAAGAAATAACAGGAATGCTACGAGGTCTCACTTCCTGTTTGAATCATGTAAACGACCTCTCGCGTAATTATTTGGATGATGACAATGACTGATTTATCAATCGCAACAAAAGAAGCGGAAACCGAAGAAGAACTCGAACATCAAATCCCTGCTCCTGTGGGATACCGAGTCCTAGTAGCCATGCCGCAAGTAGATGATACCTACGGCGAAAGCGGCATTATTAAGTCTAGTAAGGAAATGCATAACGAATACATCATGTCTACCATCGGGCTTGTGCTCGACATGGGTAAGGAAGCGTATTCGGATAAAGAGCGGTTCCCTACGGGTGCTTGGTGTAAGGCTGGAGACTACGTTATGTTTCGTGCCAATACAGGCACACGTTTTAAAGTAGGTGGTGTTGAGTATCGTCTGATGAACGACGACTCAATTGAAGCAGTGGTAAGCGATCCTCGTGGCGTTACACGAGTGTGAGGAGTAAGTAATGGGATTTCAAAAAGTAGAGTACACTTTTCCTGATGATCAAGCTGATGAAGGCATAGAAGTAGAAGTAGAAAGTTCTAGCGCCCTAGCTATGGGAGAAAAAGAAACGCCAGTTAAACAAGAGCAAGATAACGAGGTTGAAGTTGAAGTTGTAGATGACACGCCTAAAGCGGATAGGGGGCGTAAAGCATCTAAACCCCCAGAAGACCTTACCGACGATGAGTTAGAAGATTACTCAGATAAGGTACGTAAGCGTATACAGCACTTCAGCAAAGGCTATCACGACGAACGACGGGCTAAAGAAGCATCTCAACGTGAACGTCAAGAGATGGAAGCCTACGCTAAAGCTCTTGTTGATGAGAATAACCAATTAAAAGGCAGTGTTGGTAAAAGCCAAGCAGCTTTGCTAGAACACGCTAAGAGAAGCGCTACCGGAGAAATGTTACTTGCAAAACGGGAGTATAAAAGCGCGTATGAAGATGGTAATGCCGATAAGCTACTAGATGCACAAGAAAGGTTAACCAATGCTAAGATAAAGGCGGATAAGTTAGAGAATATAGCGCCAGAGCCTTTACAAGAAGCTAAAGTTCCTGTACAAATACCACAAGAAGCTCCGACTCCGCCAGATGCCAAAGCGTCCGAATGGGCAAATGAAAATTCTTGGTTCGGTTCCGATGACGAGATGACAGCTTATGCTATGGGTGTACACAGTAAGCTAGTTAAGCAAGGTGTGGACACCACTAGCGATGAATACTACGAGGGCATTGATGCTCGTATGCGGAATACCTTCCCCGAAGAATTTGGGGAAATTGAAGAACCAGAGGTTAAGACAAGTAAGCGACAGTCAAATGTGGTTGCCCCCGCAACGCGGAGCACAGCACCCAAAAAGGTGCGATTAACGCAAACACAGGTAGCTATTGCTAAAAAACTTGGAGTACCTATTGAACTATACGCCCGAAAGGTTGCTGAAGAAGAGATGAGGAAAATATAATGGCTGATAACAGAATTAACCGTGAAAATACCACCCGTGAAAAAACGGCCCGTAAAGCAGCTTGGACTAAGCCGGAATTATTACCTTCCCCTAATCCTGAGCCGGGTTACGTATTTCGTTGGATTCGTGTAAGTACACAGGGTACTGTTGATGCTACCAATGTTTCTTCAAAGATACGCGAAGGCTGGGAGCCAGTAAAAGCGTCAGACCACCCAGAGATTACTCTTGTAACTATCGAGAACGAAAGGTTCAAAGATAACTTGATAATCGGTGGACTAATGCTATGCAAGGCTCCAGAAGAACTAGCTCAAGAGCGCAATACTTATTACTCTGACCAGAGTAAAGCGCAAATGCAGTCAGTTGATAACAGCCTAATGCGGGAAAATGATCCACGTATGCCGCTATTTAATGAGCGGAAATCGAAAGTTACCTTTGGTAAGGGAACTTAAACTAAATTTTTTATAGGTAAAATAAAATGGCAACTACAGCCGCTCCTTACGGGTTTGTTCCCGTACGTAAAGCTGACGGTACCCCTTATACGGGTGCTCGTGACGCTTTTCTTATTACTCCTGCTGGCGTAGCTCAAAATATTGGCTACGGTTCTCTTGTAGAGATCAATGCAGGTTATGTTCAACTAGCTTCTGGCACTGGCGCAGACGCAACTAATAACAACCTTGGTGGTAACGCTATCGGCGCACTAGGCGTGTTTGTTGGTTGTGAATACATCAATGCTGAAGGTCAATTGATATTTGCTCAGTTTTACCCTTCAGGCACTGCTAACGCTACTGCTTATGTTATAGTCGATCCGGGCGTAACTTTCCAAGTACAAGCTGACGCTGCTATTGCTCAGACTGCTCTTGGTCACAATGCTCCTTTGACTGGCGCACAGAATGCTTTAACTTCTGTAAACACTACTACTGGTAAGTCTAATATTGCACTCGACGCTACTACTGCGACTGCATCTAGAGCTTTCAAAGTAATCGGTTTTGTAACTAAAACTGGTTCTACCATTGGCGACGCTAGGACTGATGTCTTGGTTAAATTTAACCTACCGTACCACCAGTTTGGTACCGGCATCGTAGGAGAATAACTAGATGGCTATTTCAAGAAGTCAATTACTAAAAGAGCTACTCCCCGGACTAAACGCATTGTTTGGCCTAGAGTACGCGAAATACGGCGAAGAGCATAAAGAGATTTTCGAGACTGAAACCTCTGATCGTTCTTTTGAAGAAGAAACTAAGCTATCTGGTTTTGGTTCAGCTCCAACAAAATCAGAAGGTTCTGCAATTGAGTATGATAATGCTCAAGAAGCATGGACTGCACGCTACACTCACGAAACTGTTGCAATGGGTTTCTCAATCACTGAAGAAGCGATTGAAGATAACTTGTATGACTCTTTGTCATCTCGTTACACCAAAGCACTAGCTCGTGGAATGGCGTACACTAAGCAAGTTAAAGGCGCTGATATTCTTAACAACGCTTTTGCTGCTGCTAGTACTTATGGCGACGGACAAGTACTTTGTTCTACTGCTCACCCACTGGTTAACGGCGGTGTTAACTCTAACCGTCCTGCGGTTGCAGCCGACCTTAACGAAACTTCTTTGGAAGCAGCTATCATTCAGATTGCTGGCTACACCGATGAGCGTGGTCTTTTGATCGCGGCCAAGCCTAAGAAGCTAGTTATCCCACCTTCCTTACAGTTTGTTGCAACTCGTTTGCTTGAGACTGAAGGCCGCGTAGGAACTGCGGACAACGACATTAACGCTATTATGAGCAATGGTGCCGTTCCACAGGGTTATGCAATTAACCATTACCTGACTGATACTGATGCATGGTTTATGATGACTGACGTACCTAATGGTTTGAAGCACTTCGTTCGTAGCCCAATGGCTACTTCTATGGACGCGGACTTCGACACTGGTAACAGCCGTTATAAGGCTCGTGAGCGTTACTCGTTCGGTGTATCTGATCCACTAGGTATCTACGGTTCGCCCGGCGCTTAATCGCGTAGTAACACGCTGTACTAAGGGGGCTTCGGCCCCCTTTTTTATTGTTGACTTAAAGCCACACACTGTGATATGTTTGCCTGTATCGGGAAACAATCCGGTGAATCTGACAGACCCGACTGACGACATGTAGACAGATTCTCCTCAACTCACATGTGAGAATTCTATAATGGCTAATACCACTTTTTCCGGCCCTATCCGCGCCGGTAACATCCGAAACACTATAGGCACAACTGTAGGCACTGACGTTGCTAACGTAGGCTATGTAGTTACGTGCCAAGATGCATTGCAAACCCTTGCGGGTGGCGCAGTTGCCGCCGTTGCAACAAACATAGTAATCCCCGCAAATTCCAAAATTGTTAACATTATTGTTGACATGGTTAGTGCCGCAAACACAACAACAAACATTAGTGTTGGTCAGGTTGGTGGTGGAGCTAGTACGTTTATAAACACATTGGCATCAGGCACTACTGTTGGTATTAAGCCACTTGGTGTTTCTGGCGGTGGAACCTTAGCGTGGGGCAACACGGGCACTTCAGACTTACGTCTTAATATAACGGGTTCAGCGGCTACTAACGCAGGGTCTGTCCGTATAACCGTAATGTATGCACAGGCGTTTAACACTACAATTCAACCGTAAGGAGTAGATTATGTCTTTTTCTTCTGACATTCAATCGACATTTATTTCTGCGGCAGTAGCGAGTGCAACGGCTATATCCCTTGCTGCGGGGGTAGGCAACAATGCTGCCCTCTCAATTGTTGGGGGGAGTCCTTTTACACTTGACGCTGCTAGAAAGATTACTATCACTTGCGTTGGGGATGATGACGCTATTTCCTTTACTATTGTTGGGCTAGACCAGCTAGGAAATGCGGCTACAGAAAGTCTCACAGGTACTGATGGTGGTGTATCTACTAGTGTTGGGTACTGGACTTCTATTACCTCTATTACAGCAGTGGGCGATCCCGCGAATAATGTAAGTGCAGGTACTTCTAACAGCGTAGTAGCCCCCATATTTGGTGGTAGATTACGATTACAGGGTTTGTATGCTGTTAATACAGGTACAGCAGGCACTATTACATTTAGGGAGACTAGTCCTACAGGAACTATTCGTATGCAATTTGCTACGGTAGGCTCTGCTACTAGTTCTGAATACCCTGACATACCTGACGATGGAATACTGTTTAAAGATGGGGGGTATGTAGATTATTCTCCTGTAAACATGTCTTCTATAACTTTATTCTATGCGTAAGTACTACAAAAAAGGGGGTTCAGTTGACAAGAAGAGTATGTCTTGCAACTCCCCCAAGCGTACGCCTTCTCACCCTAAGAAGTCTCACGTAGTTAAATCGTGTGAGAATGGTAAAGAGAAGGTAATACGTTTTGGTGAACAGGGCGCTAGCACTGCGGGTAAACCTAAGAAAGGCGAGTCTGCTAAAATGAAGTCTAAGCGCAAATCTTTTAAATCTAGGCACGGTAAGAACATTGCTAAGGGTAAATCCTCCGCAGCTTATTGGGCCGATAAAGTTAAATGGTGATATAAATGGATAATGTACCAATGGTTCCCTCTAAAAAAGAGTTTGATGCGCTGACTCCAGAGCAGCAAGAAGCTCGTAAGCGAGAAGCTGCGATATTTAATATGATGACTCCAGCGCAGCAAAAAGCAGCTATGGATAAGAAGAAGAAGGAAAAGGCCACGCCGCCTGTTAAGAAGATGATGAGCGGCGGAATGACCAAGAAAAAACCTGTTAAGAAGATGATGGGTGGCGGAATGGCTAAAGCGTATAAGGAAGGCAAGACGGTTCGTGGCTCAGGTATGGCTAAGAAAGGCGTACGTGCTTGTAAGATGCGTTAATGAGACGTTACTACAATAAAAGCGGCTGTGGCTGTGGGTATAAGGAAGGCGGTACAGTAAAAGACGCTTGCTATACTAAGGTCAAGAAGCAATATAAGGTGTTCCCGTCAGCGTATGCGTCGGGAGCTATTGCTAAGTGCCGGAAGAAGAAGGCTGGTAAGTAGTGCGTGCATACTATAAGTCTGGCGGTAAGATACGCAAGACAGAAAAAGGTGCATCTTTAAAGCGTTGGTTTAAAGAAGACTGGAAAGATGTCAGCACTGGCAAGTCTTGTGGCAGAAAGAAAGGCGACAAACGAGGAACACCTTATTGCCGTCCTTCTAAGAGAGTATCTGAAAAGACTCCTAAGACCTCTGGCGAGATGTCTAGCGCCGAGAAAGCAAAGAAAGTAGCAGAGAAGAAAAGACTAGGGCAACCAGCAGGTAAGCCTAAACGCGTAACAGCTACCAAGAGATAAGGACACAAAGTATGAAAGGTGTAAAACACTATAAAAGAGACGGTACTGAGCACAAGGGTTCTAGTCACAAGATGGCTGATGGCACTCTGCACACTAACAAGTCTCACACTAAAACCAGTGTAAAGTTATTTCATATGAATGAGCTTTCTGCCAAGGCTAAAGTTAAAGCTAAGGTAAAGCCCGTTAAGAAAAAATTAGGTAAGTAATATGGCTACATCAGGTACTGCTTCATTTAATATGGACTTCACGGAGATTGCTGAAGAAGCATTTGAACGTGCGGGCCGCGAGATGCGTTCTGGATATGACCTGCGTACTGCGCGACGTTCTATGAACCTACTCACTATAGAATGGCAGAACCGTGGAATTAACATGTGGACTATAGAGGAGGGCACACTGGCGCTAGTAGCAGGGCAGACTACTCCTTATGACTTACCCGCAGATACTATAGACTTGTTAGAGCATCAAATACGTACAGGAAATGGCAACGCGGCTACTCAGTCTGACCTTACCATAAGCCGTATTAGCGTAAGTACTTACGCGGCTATTCCTAACAAGTTATCACAAGGTAGACCAATACAGCTATATATTGAGCGTCTTCGTGATGCCCCTAAAGTAAACGTGTGGCCTATACCAGACAACAACAACTATATATTGTACTACTGGCGTATGCGTAGAATACAAGATGCTGGCAGTGGTATAGAGACGGCAGATATGAACTTTAGGTTTTTCCCTTGTCTCGTAGCGGGATTGGCTTATTACATAGCGTTAAAACTACCTGACATGGCACAACGAGTACCTATGCTAAAGTCGGTCTACGACGAACAGTTTGAGATGGCCGCAGGGGAAGATAGAGAAAAGACTTCCGCTAGGTTTGTACCGCGTATAGGGTACGTGTAAACATGGGCAGTCCGTTTGCTTCAGGCAACAAAGCTATAGCCTTTTGTGATGTGTGTGGGTTTCAGTATAAACTGCGAGAATTAAAAGACCTGATCAGGAAAGGAAATAATACCAACATAAAGGCGTGCCCCGAATGTTGGAATGGAGATCATCCGCAATTGCGGCTAGGAGAATTCCCTGTAAATGATCCTCAAGCGTTACGTGACCCCCGTACAGACCAAAGTCTAGGCGAGTCAGGTGATACTAGTAGTCGAGGCATACAGTGGGGTTGGAGTCCTGTAGGGGGAGGGTTAGATATTTTTGGATTAACTCCCAACATATTATTAATAAATGGTAGTATAGGGCAAGTAACAATAACTATTTTATAGGATCATTGACATGCTTAAAGGCAAGCAGTCCAAAATGGACAAGAATAAAGACGGTAAGATTTCTGGTGCCGATTTTAAAAAGATGAATAAAGGTGGTATGGCTAAGATGAGCTACGCAAAGGGTGGTAAAGTAAAAGTACGTGGTACTGGCGCTGCTACTAAAGGCTTGTACGCACGCGGCCCTATGGCGTAATTTATGAATTATACTGAACTGAAAACCAATATCGAGGACATCTGTGAAAATTCATTTACAGACGCGCAGCTTGCTATGTTTACGCAGCAGGCAGAGCAGAAGATATATAACGCAGTTCAGATACCCGCGCTACGTAAAAACGTAACAGGGCGTACTCAAGCAAGTAATCAATACCTAACAGTACCCGTTACTGATTTTCTGTATACTTACAGTTTGGCAGTAATTGACTCTAATGGGTCATTTACGTACCTAATAAATAAAGATGTTAATTTTATACGTGAGGCGTACCCTATTGTTACCACCACAGGGGTACCAAAACACTATGCTTATTTTAGCCAGAATAGTTTTTTGTTGGGGCCAACGCCTACTAATACCTACGATGTAGAGTTACATTATGGGTACTATCCTGAATCAATAGTCACTGCTGGTACTACGTGGTTAGGCACCGAGTTTGACTCTGCACTGCTTAACGGAGCGTTGGTAGAGGCAATACGATTTATGAAAGGTGAGCCGGACATGGTAGCTTTATACGAAAAAACGTCCCTACAGTCTTTAGCGTTGTTAAAGAATCTTGGTGACGGTAAGTTACGCGAAGATACATATCGTTCTGGGCAATTCAGAACTACACCTAGCTGAGTATATTAAAATGTTTGATTTAGCTGTATCAAGTATAGGCTCTGTAGGAGTCACTACTACTAACAATAAAGGGCATGATCCTGAGTTCTGGGCGGATATAGCTACCCAACAAATAGTATCTGTGGGTGGAGAATGTCACCCTGCAATAAAAGAACAGGCTGAAGCGTTTAAACTACAAGTATTTAATGCAGTAAAATATTATATGGACAAGGCTATTGAAAGCGATAGAACTACGCTTGTGGCATTACTTGACCAAAACCAACAGCAAGATATTGCTGATATTATTAGGAGACTATAATGGCGATAAGTCAGGCAATGTGTACATCGTTTAAGAAAGAACTGTTAGAAGGTAAACACAACTTTTTAGCATCTGGCGGAGATGTTTTTAAGCTAGCTTTATATACCAGTTCTTCTGATATTAGCGCAGCAACCGCTGGGTACACTACTAGTAACGAAGTAAGTAGCAATGGTACTAGCTACCCCGCAAAAGGTAAGGCATTAGACAGAGTAAACCCTAGTGCTTCTGGGACTACGGGCATGACTTCTTTTGGCGCATGTACATTTCCGGGTGTTACGCTTACCGCTAGGGGAGCATTAATATACAACGAAGATACTACAGGAGATACTTCGGTCTGTGTATTAGACTTTGGAGCGGATAAGACCGCTACTAACGGTAGCTTTACCATTACCTTTCCCGCAGTAGGTGCTAGCACCTCTATTATAAGAATAGCGTAATGCCCGATCCGGTCACAGGTTGGGGACGAGGTACATGGGGCGCAGGTACATGGAGTTCAGTTACTCCCATACCCGTCACAGGAGTAGCAGGCACCAGTGCGGTAGGTAATGTAACTGTACTACCCGTATGCGCTGTATCCGTAACAGGAGTTTCTGCTTCAGGTGCGATAGGTAATGTACTAGCTGGTACATCAGCAAACGTTATTTTAACGGGTGTTTCAGCTACAGGCGAGATAGGAACAACAAACGTATGGGAACTGATAGACACGTCTCAGCCCAACACTAATTGGCAAGTAATAGCCGCGTGAGGAAGTAAATAATGGCAACTTATGTTAACGATTTAAGACTTAAAGAGATTGGCACCGGCGAATCTTCTGGTACGTGGGGTACGGAAACAAATGTTAACCTAGAGTTAATTGGCGATGCTATGGGTTTTGCGACCAAGGCTATTGCTAACGCATCCACTGCTACGCTAACCATGCCTGATGGAACGGCTACAAACGGCGAACTTCGGTCTCTTTACCTTAAACTTACTGGGGGCGGCCAAGCATGTACGGTAACGCTTGCACCTAATACTGTATCTAAAGTTTGGATTATAGAAAACGGCACTAGTTATACTCTTACATTTACCGCAGGTTCTGGAGCTAATGTAGCGGTTCTTGCGGGACAAACAAAAGTTATCTCCTCCAATGGTGGGGGTAGCGGCGCTATTTTATACGACGTTATGACTAATTTGGCAGTAGCAGGGGAGCTTAATGCAGCCGCTGCTTCTTTTAGTGGTACTGGTGCAGTTAAACTACCCGTTGGTTCAACAGGCCAACGTCCTACCGCAGCAGCAGGTCAGTTCCGGTATAACTCTACTACAGGTAAGTTTGAAGGATACACAAATGCGTGGGGAGACATCGGAGGCGGCGAAGCTGTCTTTAGTCTAAGCACTATGACAGGTGATGGAAGCGACACAACGCTTTCTATGTCTGTAACACCTGCTTCTGAAAACTCAATACAAGTGTACTTTGATGGTGTTTACCAGCACAAAGACACATTTAGCTTTAATAACACAACGCTTACTTTTAGCACTGCTCCAGCAGCGGGTGTAAAAGTAGAAGTACTAATCATATCTACTGTCCTTGCTTCTACAACTCCGGGCGATGGTACAGTTACAGCCGCTAAATTAGCTAACGACGCTGTAACATCTCCTAAACTAGCTCACGCTCTTGATGTTGTAACTTCATTAAGTGTAGGTGGCTCTAGTAACGGTGTAATCCTAACACAAGGCGATATATCCCTTAAAAATGGTGGAACTAGGTCAACAGTTAAGTTCTATTGCGAGTCAAACAACGCGCACTATGCTCAAATTCAAGCGCCTGCACACTCTCAGTTCGCAGGTAACGTAACTCTTGTTTTACCAGCTACCTCAGACACTTTGGCGGGCATTGCGGCTACACAGACGTTAACTAACAAGACCTTAACAACTCCTATTTTAACAACGCCTGTTGTCAATGCGGGCTTGCAGTTAAAGAATGCCGCCGCTAGCGCAGGATTTATTGAGTTCTTTGAGGACAGTGATAACGGTACAAACAAGGTCACTCTTATTGGCCCAGCGGCTACAGCGGATGTTACGTTAATCCTACCTGCTGCGGCAGATACTTTAGTGGGTAAAGCTACAACCGATACACTTACAAATAAAACGCTTACGACTCCAGTGCTGACAACGCCTATTGCAAATGCTGGCTTACAGCTAAAGAACGCCGCCACCAGCGCGGGATTTATTGAGTTTTTTGAGGACAGCGACAACGGTACAAACAAGGTAAAACTTATTGGCCCTGCGTCTACCGCAGATATTACGCTAACTCTGCCGAGTTCAGCAGGTAGTAGCGGTCAGGCTCTGGTCACTAACGGCTCTGGCGTATTGTCGTTTGCAGCCGTAGGCGGTTTATACAACGGCTGGCTGGTCAAGACAAGCGGTTACACAATGGTGTCTGGTGATCAAATTGTAGGCAATCATGCTTCGTCTGCTTTTACTCTTACGCTCCCAGCTAGTCCTTCAGCGGGTGCTGTTGTCACTGTCAAGAACGCAGGTGCAGCATTAATTACTATAGGTCGCAATTCACAAAAAATTAATTCTCAAACACAGGACGGAACATTGGCGGCAGACGCTGCTGCAACGCTTGTGTACGTTGATTCAACAATCGGATGGAAGGAGTTATAAAATGGCTGTTATTTTAGGAGGTGGTGGTACTTTATTTACAATCCCCGTTACCAAATCAACAACATGGACACCCCCGTTTAACGGTACTGCGGTTATCCATTGCATAGGCGCTGGTGGTGGTGGAGCTACTTCACAAGCAAGTGAAAAGGCGGGTGGAGGCGCTGCTGGAGGATACTCTCGTAAAGTAGTTACTCTTTCCACAGGCACTAACTGGACAATGGTTGTAGGAGCAAGTGGCGCTCCGCAAAATGGTCAAGGAACCGGTAATGCTGGCGGAAATACTACTGCAACGGACGGCTCATCAAGCCTTGCGGGTAACGGTGGTGGTGGGGGTATAAACAACAGTGCGACAGCAGCAGCAGGCGGTACAGCTTCAGGAGGTGATGTAAATAATGCAGGAGGCGCTGGTGGCGCTGGCAGTCTTCCAATGGGTACTGGAGGCGCTGTTGGTATTTTAGGTACTGGAAACGCTGGCACTAACTTCAATGTCGGAGCCAATGACGTAAGTAATAGCACTTATGGTGGACACTCTGATGTTATAAGTCCTCAGTTTGAGAATACTAGCGGAGAGTTGAGCGGCGGTGGAAGAGGCGGTAGAAGTTTTGCGTCTGCTTCAGTTATAGGCGACTCTAGGCGTAACGGGGGATTTTTAGCAGGTGGGGGGGCGACATTCAATCTATACTCCAATGCTATACAAGGCGGTGACGGGGGCATAGGCGGTGGTGGCGGTGCTTGCGGTATTGGTGGGAATACCACTCAACTAGGGATCTCTACTTCAGGTGCTGGTGGTCACGGCTTAATAATTGTTATGTACACGGCTGTAAGCTAAGGAGAATACTATGAGCAATAAATGGATAATTAAAGACGCTGATGGAAACATCACTAATCCTTGCATCTTAGCTGATGAGGCTTTTGTGCAATCAATTTCTGATTATTATGAAGAGTGGGTAGCGGCTGCACCTATCGCACCAACAGCAGAAGAAACTGCTCGCGGATGGCGGGATGAAGAACTAACGTCAACAGACACAGCTTCACAAACGCCAGACTGGCCGAATCGTGACAATATCCTGACCTATAGGACTGCATTGCGTGACTGGCCGTCTACCTCAGACTTTCCAGCCACGCGGCCAACTTTAGGGAGCTAAGAAATGGCGACTACACAGGTATCAAGCAGTCTTATAAAAGACGCATCAGTAACCGCAGCTAAGATGGCAGCGAACAGCGTAGATAGCGCACAGTATGTTGATGGTTCTATTGACACTGAGCACATCGCTAACGTTCAAATTACTGTTGGTAAAATGGCAGCGAACAGCGTAGATAGCGCACAGTATGTTGATGGTTCTATTGACACTGAGCACATCGCTAACGGTCAAATTACTGTTGGTAAAATGGCGGCGAACAGCGTAGATAGCGCACAGTATGTTGACGGTTCTATTGACACTGATCACATCGCTAACGGTCAAATTACTGTTGGTAAAATGGCGGCGAACAGCGTAGATAGCGATCAGTATGTTAACGGCTCTATTGACACTATCCACATTGCAGACGGTCAAATTACTGTTGGTAAAATGGCTGCTAACAGCGTAGATAGCGATCAGTATGTTGACGGCTCTATTGACACTATCCACATTGCTGATAGTCAAATTACTAGCGCAAAGATTGCAGACGGGACTATTGCTACAGGTGATATAGCTAATGATGCTGTTACAGCAGATAAAGTAGCAAACAATATTAAAGTTGCAGGTCTTGAAACTATCTATGTTCCAGCGGCAGGTATGTACCCAGAGACAACTAACGGCTGTTCAGACCTAACGCAAGTAGAACTATCCAACGGCCCAGAACTAAAGTGTTTAGACTTTGCGGCGGCGGCAGATGACTTCGCTCAGTTTCAGGTTATATTTCCTAAAAGTTGGAACGAGGGTACTGTTACTTTCCAAGCCTTCTTTACTGTCACAGGAACCAACACTGGTACGGTAGCTTGGGGCTTGGCAGGCAGAAGTTTTGCAGATAGTGCAGACCTAAACACAGCTTTTGGAACTCAAGTGGTAGCTACAGCTAAAGCTCACTCTGGAACGTCTAACGACATAGATGTAGCGGCAGTAAGCGGAAATGTAACCATTGCTGGAGCGGCGGCTGATACTCTGACCATCTTTCAGATTGCTAGAGATGTTTCAGCAGACAACCAATCGGGCGCTGCGCGTTTGTTAGGCATCAAGCTGTTCTTCACCACTGACGCTGCGAATGACGCATAAGGGGTAACTGATGACAGGTTTTGGTTATAACGTAAACGGCTTTGGTTCTTTCCCCTCTAGGGGAGCGACTTTAGAGGTCGATATAATGGGGGCAGGTGCCGGTGGCGGTGGCGGGTTCAATGTCGGCGGCGGTGGTGGTGGTGGTGCCGTTACTTCGTTTGATGGCGAAATAGTTAAGTATGACAATAATTACACTGTAACCATTGGAGCGGGTGGCGCAAGCCGCACAGTTGGTGGTGATTCAAGTATTGCAGGCTCTGGTATAGGAACGTTATACGGTCGCGGTGGTAAGGGTGGCGCTTATCAAAATCAAGACGCAAACGGTTACGTTGGTGGTGGAGCCGGAGGAAATATGATAAGTGGAGCGGTATATTCTGGAGGAACAGGCTCTCTCGGCGGCGATGGCGGCGATTCAGGTGGTCAGGGTGAACCAGTATATCTCGCCACGGGTGGCGGTGGTGGTGGTGCCACTGGCGATGGTGCCAACGGCTCCGCTACTGCGGGCGGCGATGGTGGCGAAGGGACAAACTGGAAAGGCTTAAACTTCGGAACGTACAATCAATTCGGTCACGGAGGTGGAGGGGCGCAAGGTACTTTTATAGGTAGTAATAATATAAGCACCACACCCTCTTCGGGTGTTGCAAGCGATAAGGGGTCAGGCGGAGTAAATAAAGACGGAAGTAATCTTGCTTCCCCAGTTGCCGGTCCTGCCGGTGGACATGGCGGAGGCGCTGGCACAAACGATAACGGTGGTGGAAATCCAAATGGGGCAGCGGGAGGTGCGGGAGCAATAATTATACGCTACGTTACAAGTGAGCTAGATGGTTCAGCTACTGGTGGAACTGTATCTACGGCTGGTGGTTACACATACCACTACTTTACTTCTTCTGGCACTTTTGCCTTGTCATCTTAAATTGGAGGCCACATGGCACATTTTGCTAAAATAATAGACGGTCTTGTCGTGCAGGTCATTGTTGCAGAACAAGACTTTATTGATACTCTGGGCGCGGATTGGATTCAAACGTCTTATAACACTCGCGGCGGTATTCATTATGGGCAGGATGGAGAGCCTGATGGTGGCACAGCACTGCGGAAGAATTTTGCGGGTGTTGGGCATAATTATGATTCAACGAGAAACGCTTTTTACCCGCAATCGCTTTACGCAAGCTGGACACTAAACGACAGCACCTGCATTTGGGAGGCTCCAACAGCCTATCCAGATGACGGCAACCAATACAACTGGGATGAAGATACCACTTCATGGCTAGAGGTCGCGTAAATGATTGTTGAAATCACTATGGTGGTGGGTGCTTTAAAGACTCTTAATGCAGGAATTAAAACTGTTAAAGAGTCCGGTAATCACTTGTCCGACATAGCTGGTATTTTTTCTACACTGACCGAAAGTAAACAGGCAGTAGAGAAGATTGAACATGAAGCCAAGGAAGGTACGCATGTTCTTTCACAACAAGAAGCCCTAGAACTTGCATGGGCCAAGAACGAAATCCGCGAACGCGAAAAAGAATTAAAAAAAATTACTCCACGAGAAGTGTGGCGCGATATGTTGTCTATACAGCATAAGTCGTTAATGGAGTATAAGACTAAGATCGCCAAAGAAAAAAAGGCTATAGCCAAGAAAAAACAAGCCCTGTCTTCTATTGTTGAGGGTGTGTTTTTCTGGTCTTTACTAGCGTCAATAGCCTTTGGAGCTTTATACTACTTTGGGGTAATATGAGTAACTTTGACCCTAAAAATCCTGATGACTGGAAAGGGTTAGGCGTTGTACTACTAATTGGCCTTTTATTTTTTATAACATATGTAGGAAAGTAAATGACTACCATGAAAGAGATTAGCGCCAAACAAGCATCTCACGAGAAAGAATGTTTGGTTCGTTATGAGAATATAGAACGTAGGCTAACCGATGGTAGTAAAAGGTTTGACCGCTTAGAGAACATGTTGTGGGGAATATACCCCATGCTTATCGGCCTATTTGCCCTTACAAAATGGATACAATAATATGTTAGCTCAATTGATCGGCCCAGTTTCTAACTTACTAGATAAATTCATTCTAGACAAAGATGTTAAGGCTAAGTTGTCTCACGAAATTAGCACGATGGCAGAGCGCCATGCTCAAGAGTTAGCCAAGGGCCAGTTAGAAGTTAACAAGGTTGAGGCTGCACACAAGAACATGTTTGTTGCTGGCTGGCGACCTGCTATTGGCTGGATTTGCGGATTTGCTCTAATGTACTCTACTATCCTATCTCCTATTCTTGGCATCTGGTACACAGTTCCACCTGTCGATAGCTCCCTGCTTACTACTGTGCTGATGGGTATGCTAGGTCTAGGCGCTATGCGTACTGTGGAGAAGACCAAAGGCGTTCAGAGAGAAAAATGAGGTACTTCAGCCGAGCAGACTTTGATTGCCAAGAGACGGGCAACAATGAGATGTGCAACGACTTCCTAGAAAAGCTAGATGAACTACGGCATGTCTGCGGCTTCCCGTTTCACATTACTAGTGGTTACAGGGACAAGACCCATAGCATAGAGGCAGCCAAAAAAAATCCGGGCACTCATGCACGGGGGATTGCCTGTGACATCAAAATCTCCAATGGAAACCAAGCATATGCTATCATTAAGTACGCGCAATCAATGGGCTTTAATGGTATAGGCGTAGCTAAAACCTTTATTCATGTAGACACTAGAGAGACTACTCCAGTGGTATGGTGCTACTAAAACACTTACAGGTGTGATATGCCACTAAAGAAATTACAGTTAAAAGCAGGAGTTAACCGCGAAAACACTAGATATACTAGTGAAGGCGGTTGGTATGAAAGCGATAAGGTAAGGTTCAGGCAAGGTATGCCTGAGAAAATAGGTGGGTGGCAGCGTATATCTACGTCTACTTTCCAAGGTGTTTGTCGTTCGTTACACTCGTGGGTGACTCTTGTTAACCTTACTCTGACAAGTGTAGGTACAAACCTTAAATACTACCTTGAAACCGGAGGAGCGTACTACGATATTACTCCTATACGCGCCACTGTCACGCTTACTAACCCGTTTGCCACATCTTCGGGTAGCCCAACAATAGTAACTGTTACCGACGCTAATGGGGGATACAAAAATGGAGACTTTGTTACTTTCTCTAACGCTTCTGCGGTAGGAGGACTTACTTTAAATGGTGAGTTCCAAATAACGTACACTACAGGTAACACATATACTATTGTATCACCTTCATCCGCAAGCTCCGCAGCTACAGGTGGAGGCACGGTTACTGCTGTCTACCAAATAAATTCTGGGTCAGAATTAGAAACCCCATTACGGGGCTGGAGTGCAGGTGCATGGGGCGAAAGTACATGGGGTAACGGCGGAGCTAGTACAGAAAGCCTTCGTATATGGAGCCAAGGTAACTTTGGAGAAGATTTAATACTTGGACACAGGGGTAGCCCTGTGTTTTTCTGGGATGCTTCTGCTAACACTCCTTTAGATAATCCTGCTACGTTACTTAGCGCAGAGTCGGGGGCATCTAATGTGCCTACAGCACAGAACATAATACTTGTATCAGACATTAATAGGTTTGTGTTTTGTTTTGGTGCAAACCCGTTAGGTACTAACGTACAAGACCCTATGTTAATTAGATGGTCTGACCAAGAAGACGCTACTAACTGGACGCCTACCGCAACTACTCAAGCGGGTGATCTAAGACTATCTAGAGGCTCCGAAATAGTAGCCGCAGAGCAGACTAGGCAAGAACTGCTAGTGTGGACTGATTTCTCTGTGTACTCGTTACAGTACGTAGGCGCACCTGTGGTATGGGCAGCGCAGCTTGTGGGCGAGAACTCTTCTATAATGTCTCAGAACAGTGTAGCTGTAGCAGATAACGTGGCCTACTGGTTTGGTAAAGACAAGTTCTACATGTATGACGGAGGGGTAAAAGTACTCCCTTGCGATGTAAAACGGTACGTATTTAGCAATATAAACAGAGCCAATATAGAACAGGTATTTGGTAGCACCAACGAAGGGTTTGATGAGATATGGTGGTTCTACCCCTCCTCTGGTAGCAACGAAAATGACAGGTACGTTGTGTACAACTACGTACAGAAAATATGGTACTACGGTAACTTAACGCGTACAGCTTGGTTAGACTCTGGCATAGGAGCCTTTCCTGTAGCCGCTACTAACAGTCATAACTTAGTACAACATGAGGTAGGGCTAGACGACGCCGAAACAGGCACCACAGTGCCAATAGTAGCCTCTATAACCTCTGCACAGTTTGATCTGGATGAGGGAGACAAATTCATGCTAGTGTCTCGGATGGTACCGGACATAACCTTTGAGGGGTCTACGGCAGACTCTCCTGTGGTAAACATGTCTCTATCCGCACTACAAAACTCTGGTTCTGGGTTTAACGATCCCCTATCTGAAAGTGGTAACAGTGGTGGTTCAGTAATTAGGACAGCCGCCTCACCCGTAGAGAAGTTTACTGAGCAGATATACCTGCGTGTGAGAGGTAGACAGGTTAGCTTTAAGGTAGAATCTACCGCTGTAGGAGTAACATGGCAGTTAGGCTCACCTCGTATTGATATGCGTCCAGACGGGAGAAGGTAATGTCGGTAGATTTTACAGACTACGGAGTAGAGTTTGTTGCTCCCTTATTGCCTAGCCCCCCTGATGAGTATAGTAAACTAGCGTTTGAGAAGTTTAATAACTCTCTACGTTTGTACTTTAATCAGTTAGACCAAGCACTAAGAAATGATACACTGGTGCTCCAATCTGAAGCTACGAGTTGGTTTATAAGCTAATGGCAAATACATATATAAACGCGAAGGTCGATCTAACTGGAACTAGTGTAACTACGTTATATACCTGTGCAATTTTGACTACGGGTATAGTTAAATCCATATTAGTATCAGAAGACTCTGGCAACGCCGACACTATAACGGTAACCATAACTAACGGTTCTACTGTACACAGCCTATTTAATGTTAAACCCGTTGGCGCTAACGCTACAGTAGAGTTATTGACCGCTCCGTTGGTAGTGCAGACGGGAGAGATATTAAAAGTAACCGCAGCTACTGCAAATAGACTACATGTGGTAGCAAGCATACTAGAGATTACATAATGGCGATTAACCGGGGTAGAGGTAGGTCAAACGAAAGGTCATCCGCTGGTGCGGGACGCCAAGAGGAAATTAATTTATTAGCGGAAGCACGCGCAGAAGCGAAGGCTAGAGCACAAGCAGCCGCACAGGCTAGAGCACAAGCGGAAGCAGAAGCACCGGCACAGGCTAGAGCACAAGCAGAAGCACAGGCTAGATCACAAGCGGAAGCAGAAGCACAGGCTAGATCACAAGCGGAAGCAGAAGCACAGGCTAGAGCACAGGCAGAAGCAGAAGCACAGGCTAGAGCACAAGCAGAAGCACAGGCTAGAGCACAAGCAGAAGCACAGGCTAGAGCACAAGCAGAAGCACAGGCTATAGGACAAGCACAAGCAGAAGCACAGGCTATAGGACAAGCACAAGCAGAAGCACAGGCTAGAGCACAAGCAGAAGCACAGGCTAGAGCACAAGCAGAAGCAGAAGCAGAAGCGCAGGCTATAGGGCAAGCAGAAGCAGAAGCACAGGCTAGAGCACAAGCACAAGCAGAAGCACAGGCTATAGGGCAAGCAGAAGCAGAAGCACAGGCTAGAGCACAAGCAGAAGCTGCTGCCGCAGGTTTGTCTGCGGGGGATTTGCGATCCGCAATGGATGAAGAGGCACGTGGGTACAGTGCAGCGATACAAGCAGCGGCGGATCAAGCAGCAGCAGACAAAGCAGCAGCAGCAGCAGCAGCAGCAGAAGACGCGTCGGCCTATACTCCTACTACTTTTACTGGTGGCGTAAGTTCACAAAACTACGGCGCACCCCCTACTTACGAAACTCCCGATGAAGCATTTAATAGCTACATTTCTTTTTTTGATGAAGTTGAAGGGCAGGTAGCGCAAACTCAAGATGTTTATAACTACAATAACTACGATCCGGGCGATTTTGCTAGAGCAGGTTTTAGTGGCGTTAAAGGGCCAGCAGGGCAAGCTACTTCAGATAGAGTGTCTCAGTATCTTTTAAAGAATAACATACCGCCTTCTATAGAAGTAAACGGCCAGACACTTTATTTTACTACGGGTTTTTCAGAAGATTCTTTGCGTAAAACTTTAGGTGACGACTATAAGTCATTAGGTTCTTATGAGGCGCTAGGGCCAGCAGGTTCTTATTCTACAGTTTATGCGCCCCCAGAAGGTCTTTTTGCTGGGCTAAATCCTATGCTAAGAGCGGTTCTTGCTTACGCTACTGGCGGTCTTTCTGAAGGGTTTATATCAACTGCTAGAGCAATTAATGGCGACACACTACACGCAAGTGACTGGCTTGCTTTAGCAGGTTCTGCCTACCAGCTTAATCAAATGAACGTAACGCCTACATCTACTGGAGGGGCTGGTAATCCTTCGTCATCAAGTACTCAACTACAAAACAATAGCGGAACTATATCTAACACTGCTAATGAGTGGGGGGATATTTGGGGTTCGGGCGTAAATTTGGGTGATGCGGGTAGCGCTCTTGGATCAGGCACTATAGGGGGTATAGGGGTAGGGCTAGGTTACGCCGACAGTTCTGAAGAAGACGAGGACAAAAAAAGACAAGCCCTGCTAGACGCAGTAGAAGCTCGACGACTAGCAGCAGAAGCTGAAGCGGAACGATTAAGGCAAGCAGCAGCAGCTGAAGCGGAACGATTAAGGCAAGCAGCTGAAGCGGAACGATTAAGGCGAGCAGCTGAAGCGGAACGATTAAGGCAAGCAGAAATATCATCAGGCATGCAAGAGGGCGTGTACAGCAGTAAAGGAGATTTTAACGCTGCTAACCCCGATGGATACCTCGGTGGGAGCTTTGATGCCATAGACTCTAACAACGACGGAAGGATAACTCAGGGGGAGTTGTATGAGTATGAGCATGGAAATATTGACAAAAATCTAGGCCCAGACTTCCTAGATTGGCTGCGAAATGTACTAATCGACGGGTTTCCTACGTTTAATCCTGCTGATGACGGCGACGGTGATGGAGATGGAGATGGAGATGGAGACGGCGACGGTGATGGAGATGGAGATGTAGATGGAGATGGAGATGGAGATGTAGATGGAGATGGAGATGGAGACGGCGACGGCGACGGCGACGGCGACGGTGAT
>Ga0308017_1000116_pt1 | contig 25873 bp, 25 predicted proteins | sample Neamet280_FD_203145 | JGI IMG/M metagenome (GOLD analysis project Ga0308017, IMG submission 203145) | Marine microbial communities from water near the shore, Antarctic Ocean - #280 | ecosystem: Environmental > Aquatic > Marine > Unclassified | place: Southern Ocean | collected 2014-10-01
TATTTTGCCATGGACAGAGATAATAGGATGGAGAGGATAGCAAAATCATGGAAATTAATGTGTTCGAAAAATTCCGTGGTTGCTCAGAGTTTCAAGTCTGCATTAGCGGGTATTGAGGCATCTTATGCTAATGGTATTACGGATGAATTCATCGAACCATTTTCAATAGATACTGTTGATGGGGAAATTAACCCAGGTGACGTTGTTATTTGCTTCAATTTCAGAACAGATAGATGCCGTCAGATCACATCTGCTTTAACCCAAACCCATTATCCAGATCAAGGGCTATCTCCTCTGCCACTGTACTTTGTTACGATGACGAATTACGATAATAGATTCAAGAGCGTTAAAGTGGTTTATGATAAGCCTAATTTGGAAGAGACGCTAGGAGAAGTTATCTCTGAGGTAGGACTCACTCAGCTAAGAATGGCTGAAACGGAAAAGTATCCTCACGTCACATTCTTTTTTAATGGCGGAAGAGAAAAGCCTTTCGAAGGGGAATATAGACTCATGGCTCACAGCCCTAAAGTTGCCACTTACGATCTTCAGCCTGAGATGTCAGCGAACGAGCTTGTCGAGCTTGTGATTCCAGAGATGGAAAGCGAACGAGCAGATTTCATTTGCTTAAACTTCGCTAATCCTGATATGGTAGGTCACACAGGCGTTTATGATGCTATAATTAAGGCCGTGGAAACCACAGATGCTTGTCTAGATCAAATCTTAAAAGTGGGGAAAGCCAATGGATATCAATTCGTGATAATTGCTGACCACGGGAATGCTGACAAAGCTATTAATCCAGACGGCACACCTCACACGGCACACACCACGAACCCTGTACCTATTATGGTTGTTACAGATAGGACCGTTAAGCTTGAAGATGGAATACTAGCCGATATAGCCCCTACAGTATTAGATCTGTTAGGTGTAGAACGGCCAAGTAAAATGACAGGCAGGTCGCTGGTCTCGTAGAGTAAGTCGCTGGTTTCGTAGAGTAAGTCGCTTGTCTCGTAGGCTATCTCATGATGGTAACATGTCCGGAAAAGACAACCACACCACTATTGCTGGTGTCCGTTACTACATCTCCAGTGTATGCTAGTGGTTCCGTTCCGTTATATAAAACAGATAGTTTAAAGAAGTAAGTCCCATCAGCAAGAGGGCCTCCTGTATTATTAATACCTCTCCAACCTCCAGTGAAATTACTATCAGAAAAAACTAGGGTACCCCATCTGTCGTAAACGGTTAGCTGAGTGTTAGGATAACCCTGTAGTCCCTGGATAGTGAATAATTCATTATCACCATCGCTATTAGGCGTGAATACATTAGGGAATACTAGTTCGCATATTTCAACTGTTAGAGTGCTGTATGTAATACTTCCACATCCATCTATGAGTTGGACTTCGATACTTCCTATACCACCATCTCCAGATTCATATAATCCATCGAATAATCCGGTTATTGCATCGAGGTTATCGAGGAACGATACGAGGACAGTGTCCATGTTTGCACCTATAAGATTAACCCAAACCATATTCCCATCAGCATCTTCAACCTCAGTTAAAATCTCACTGAACATAGTGTAACCGTCGCTATCAACGGTTCCTCCAGTGGCTGGGACGGTGGAGGTTTGGCCTAGACAAATAGTTTCATCCTCACCCACTAAAGGCTCCAGGATCTCCCAGGAAATCTCAGCTTCAGCGATAGATCCACAGATATCCGTTACCATGACAGTAGCCGTACCCGGAATCCCTCCAGTGTCATAGTAAAATTCATTAGAGGTGTCAGAAATATCGGTGTCCCACTGGTACTCATATGGAGCGTAGCCGGTGAGAGGATCTACAGCTAATGTTATACCATCATCATCATCTAGACATCCTACTGGCTCCGTGAACAGGGTCACAGGAAGGGGGTCTAAAATAACTATCGTTGCACTCGAGACTATGGTGTCACCACATCCATTTATGTATACGTATTCAATGGTTATCCACTCTGGGCCCTCGTTGACATTGTCGTTAATCACACCTAAGCTTACATCGACGGAAGATTCGCCAGGTAACAGGATTACAGTTGTGAAGACATTGCTGAAATCACCACCCATAGTAGCTGTGCCGTAAACATTTAATGTTATGGTGTCAGCGAATTCGTCGTTAGGTCTTACTACTGTGAAAACAGCATCGTTACATCCTTCGACCACGGTAGTGTCGCCGAGAAAAACGTCCGCTCCCTCGATAGCTGCATTAGCTACGATCTCAACGGAGTTAGAGGCAAAACTTCCTTCTTCTAGAACTACGAAAGATTCGAGAGCAGTGTCAGAACCGTCAGCTATGGCGAGTTTAATGTGATACACTTCTCCGCATTGAACTCCTGCAGCAGCAGTGAAGGTCTGGGTATATCCATCTATGCAAATCCCATTGTTGCTGAAGTTGTCGATGTAGTACTCAGGATTAGTAACATCATTCACAGAACTAATGGTTACGGGAAGGAGAGGGTCAGATCCTGGAACCTGTGCAATATTTATCGCTCCGTCTGGAAACCCAGCTGGTGATGCGTAAGGCCCTGTAATCCCTGGTCCAGAAAGGAAGAACGCAAATATGTCGTTGTACGTAGAATTCACCCACTCTAAATACTCGTCAGATCCGAAGACATAATTAAAAGAAATACTGTCGCCACCGGCTTCAAAGTCAAACTCGAGAATACATAAATCATTTACAGATGAGACAGTGAAGCCTTGCCCTATAAGTGGTGGGACTGAGTTAGCTACAGATAAAAGGTCTGGGTCTACTCCTGCACCTTCGCAATTTAAACACGCATTAGTGTCCATACATCCTGGATCGCTCAAGTGTGTTGCGTGGTCAGTACTCAGTACTAGACCAGAGGCTAATGAGAATAACCCTTCAGCACCTGAAAGGTAACCGAGTTGTTCCTCCGAACCAGTGTAAGTGATGTTAGTAGCAGTGACACCATTTCCGATTAAAACCTCACTCACATACTGTTCGATAGTGTAAGTTTGTTCTACAAGAAGTTGAGAGCTTGCGGAGAAGGAAAAAAGGCATAAAAAAGCTAAGGCAGATAATAATCTCATTTCGAGCATGTTTCAATTATTCCAAACTTACAACTTCTTTTCTACACAATAGGTTGCACGCATTAACTTTGCTCACATGTCAGAATCAATAATTAAAGCTACGCAACTACGCAAAATCTACGAAGTAGGCGGTTCTGAAGTGAGAGCTCTGGATGGTTTTGATGTAGAAATTGCTAGAGGTTCATACGTCGCTTTAATGGGCCCTTCTGGCTCTGGAAAGTCTACCCTTATGAATATTCTGGGCTGTTTAGATATACCCACGAGTGGGAATTATGTGCTGAACGGGAATGATGTTTCAAAACTTGACGATGATTCTTTAGCTGAAATTCGCAATAAAGAGATAGGTTTTATATTCCAAACCTTCAACCTTCTCCCTAGATATACAGCTCTGGAAAATGTTGCGTTACCTATGATTTACGCTGGAATACCTAAGGCAGAAAGATTACGTCGAGCTGAGGAGGTGTTGGTGAAAGTAGGCTTGGGAGACAGGATGGATCACCAGCCTAATGAACTTAGTGGAGGACAGCGCCAGCGTGTAGCAGTTGCTCGTGCTCTGGTTATGAACCCATCTATCATTCTCGCGGACGAACCCACGGGTAATTTGGACTCAGTCACATCTAATGGGATAATGGATTTGCTAGGTGAGATTAATAGAGACGGGAACACAGTGATTGTGGTTACCCACGAGGAAGAAATTGCTGCTAGGGCGGAAAGAACAATAAGGCTAAGAGACGGCAAGCTAGCTTGAAAAATATATTACCTTTGTCTTACATGAAAAGAGTCAGAATTATAGATGTGCTTAGCACTGCCACGTCCCCTGAGATACTTACAGTTTGTGGGTGGGTTAGAACGTTTAGAAACGATAGGTTTTTAGCTATCAACGATGGTTCAACTTTGAATAATCTACAGCTCGTTATACAGAAGGATGAGTTTGACGATGCAATGTTGAAACAATTGAACACGGGTGCTGCAGTGACAGCATCTGGAGTTCTTGTGGAGAGTCAAGGTGGAGGCCAAAAGGTCGAACTCCAAGTTTCCACCCTAGAGATACTCGGCGGAGCAGATCCCGATGAGTTCCCCATCCAAATGAAAAGGCATTCATTAGAGTTCCTCCGTGAGAAAGCGCACTTGCGTTTCAGAACTAGCACATTCAGTGCAATCTTTAGAGTCCGTCACCTACTTCAGTTTGCAGTACATAAATTCTTCCACGAAGCTGGATTCTTCCAGCTTCACACTCCTATCATCACAGGTTCAGATGCTGAGGGCGCGGGCGAAATGTTCAAGGTTACAACACTGGATTTTGATAATATTCCCTTAGATGAGTCCGGTAAGACAGATTTCAGCAAGGATTTTTTCGGCAAGCCATCGAACTTAACGGTTAGTGGCCAGTTAGAGGCTGAGCTTGGTGCCATGGCTTTAGGACAGGTGTACACTTTCGGGCCCACTTTTAGGGCTGAGAATTCAAATACGTCTCGTCATTTGGCTGAGTTTTGGATGATAGAGCCAGAGATGGCCTTCGCCGATTTGAAGGACAACATGAAACTAGCTGAGGATTGTTTGAAGTCGGTTCTGGGATATGTACTGGAACATGGTGATAACGATTTGGCCTTCCTAGAGAATAGACAGATACAAGAAGAGAAGCAGCTTCCCGAAAAAGATAGAAGTGCTATGGCTTTGAGAGATAGGCTTCGTCAGGTTGTCGATTCCGATTTCGTTCACATGACATATACTGAGGTGATTGAAACTCTTCTTCGATCTAAGCCTTACAAGAAAAAGAAATTCAAATTCCCGATAGAGTGGGGGATAGACCTTCAGAGTGAGCATGAGAGATGGCTTGTGGAGAAGCATGTGGGTGGGCCAGTTGTCGTGACTGATTATCCTGCTGAGATTAAATCATTTTACATGCGTGCAAATGACGACGGAAAGACCGTAGCTGCTATGGATGTTCTGGTTCCTGGGATAGGTGAATTGATAGGTGGGTCACAGAGAGAGGAGAGGCTAGATGTACTGAAGAGTAAGTGTGCAGATTTCAACATTCCAGAAGATCACGTGTGGTGGTATTTAGAGACGAGGAGGTATGGGTCGGCGAAGCATTGTGGTTTTGGCATGGGCTTTGAAAGGCTGGTTATGTATGCGACTGGGATGTCTAACATCCGAGACGTAATTCCATTCCCTAGAACACCTCTTTCAGCAGAGTTCTAACTTTTAATAATCATGCTTAGACAGTCTCTTCAGCAAAAACAACTTCAAAGGTTATCCCCGCAGCAGATTCAGTTGATGAAACTCTTGCAGGTGCCTACTGTTGAGCTAGAGTCTAGAATTAAGCAAGAATTAGAGGCTAATCCAGCCTTAGAGGAAGGAGCTGAGGAAGAGGAAAAGGACGAGCTGTTAGATCCCCAAGAATCAGATGATGATAGAGAGGAGGCATTGGAGGAGTTCGATTTCGATGAGTACCTGGATGATGAAACCCCTGATTACAAGACTAGCGTTAGGAACCATGGCGCAGATATAGACGACAAGGATATTCCTATAGGTGCTGGAAAATCTTTCAGAGAGTTATTGATTAGCCAGTTCAGTTTTCAGAAATTAGATGAGCATAGTCGGATGTTAGGTGAGCATCTTATAGGCCAAATCGATGATGACGGATACCTAAGAAGAGACCTGGAGAGTATAGTAAACGACCTTGCTTTTACTCAGAACATAATGGTAGAGCGATCTGACCTTGAAGTCACACTTAGGATAATTCAGTCGCTAGACCCACCAGGTGTCGGAGCGGTAAATCTTCAAGAGTGTTTAACTATCCAATTAGAAAGAAAATTATCTTCCAGCACTGATGAATCTAGGGTTGTGTTGATGGGTTTGGCCTTAAGAATCCTTAAGAATCAATTTATAGCCTTCACGAAGAAGCATTATTCTCAAATCACCCAAAAACTGGTTATTGATGAAGAGCAGCTTAAGCGTGTTCTGGATGAAATCACCTGCTTAAACCCTAAGCCAGGCAACGCGGGAGGAGAGTCTAGTAGGACAGTGCAGCATATAGTTGCAGATTTTATTATGAAAATCAGGGAGGATGAAGTTGTCGTCTCCCTCAATCAACGCAACGCCCCTGAACTCAGAATAAGCCCAGCTTATAAGGAGATGATGGACACATATTCAAGTGGAGCTAAGACTAGTAAGGCCACAAAGGAGGCATTAAGCTTCGTGAAACAAAAAGTCGATGCAGCTAAGTGGTTCGTCGATGCCATTCGTCAGCGTCAGCTCACTCTCATTAAAACCATTAATGCCATTGTGACTTATCAGGAAGCTTATTTCCTAAGCGGAGATGAGACGGACATCAAGCCCATGATCTTAAAGGATATTGCGGAGCGTATTGACATGGATATCAGCACGGTTTCACGTGTAGCTAACAGTAAATATGTCCAAACCCCTTACGGTACATTTCTTCTGAAAACATTCTTCTCCGAAAGCTTGTCCACTGATAGCGGTGAGGAGGCTAGTTCGAGAGAAGTGAAGCGGATTCTTCAAGATGCGATAAGTGATGAGGATAAAAGAAAGCCATTAACCGACGAGAAGCTGGGAAAGATTTTAAATGATAAGGGCTACCATATCGCACGAAGAACTGTAGCGAAATACCGCGAGCAATTAGGAATTCCTGTTGCTAGACTAAGAAAAGAACTTTAACATGGCTATTCTTGTAACTGGCGGAGCAGGGTATATAGGGTCACACACTGCTGTGGCTCTTGCGGATTCTGGTCACGAAGTAGTGCTGCTGGATAACTTCAGTAATTCTGATTTTAAAGCGGTTGAAAATATCCGGTCGCTGATTACTTCTGAAGTGCCGTTTTACGAAGTTGATATTAGAGATAGGGATGCTTTAGCTCTAGTTTTTCAAGCCCAAAAAGATCTCTCCAGCCCCATCTCTTCGGTCATCCATTTCGCTGCACTGAAATCAGTGGGCGAGAGCGTCTCGAAACCGGAATTGTATCACGATAACAACACTGGCGGTACGAAAACACTACTCGAAGTAATGTCAGAATTCGCCGTCCGTAAAATCGTATTTTCTTCTAGCTGCACTGTGTATGGTGACCCAGACGTGGTGCCTGTCGATGAAAGTTCGCTCTTTAAAAAGGCTGAATCCCCTTATGGACAGACGAAGCAAGATTGTGAAGCTCTAATCACCCATCAAGGCTCTGTCTTCAACGATTTTTCCTCAGCTTTACTGAGATACTTTAATCCCATAGGTGCTCACCCCTCTGCTGTTATCGGAGAGTCTCCTAACGGAGTGCCGGATAATTTAATCCCTTTTATTTGTCAAGCAGTAGCTGGACTTAGAGGACCTCTTACTGTCTTTGGAACGGATTACTCTACACTGGACGGTTCTTGTGTAAGGGATTATCTGCATGTAATGGACCTTGCCAATGCTCATGTCCTTGCCCTAGATAATTTAGTTGAGGGAAGAATCAGATCATTTAATCTAGGCACAGGAACGGGCACTTCGGTTTTAGATGTTATTTCCTCTTTCACAGAAGCCACTGGGTTAGAAGTCCCTTATTCGTTAGGAGATAGAAGGGAAGGGGATATAACTGCGATTTGGGCAGACTCTTCTAGAGCAGAAATGGAATTAGGATGGAAAGCGCAGCGCTCGATTGTGGAAGCTCTAGCAGATGCCTGGCGTTGGCAGAAAACGCTAGCTTAGTTTTATCCCCCTAGATTTATCTCGGTTGCGTTTACTAAATATTCATCGGGTCTGTCATTAGAACAAACCACGACTGTAGCTTTTTCCACCACCTTTTTCAGTTCACTTAGGTACCACGAGATACCTCCCGCGTCTAAGTTGCTACATGGTTCATCAAGTACCACGAGTCCCGCTTCGGTGCCCAGAGCTAGTACCAGTCTAAGTCGTTGTTTCTGGCCAGAGCTTAATGATGAAATTTGTGAGTCTAGGTGAGATTCTAAACCAGAACTTACAGCTAATTCTAATAGCTCAGTTCCTTCCCAGATCTTCCTGAACTGACAATGAAAACCCACTACCTCCCGTACGGTCATATCTTCGGGGACGTCCATAAAAGGAGCAGCCCAAGCTATTTTCTGTGGCACGTCATCAATGTCAATTTCACCCCCCCCCGTTTTCCAAACCACCTCACCTTCCGACGAATCACTGTTCCCCACAAGTAACTTTCCTAGTGTACTCTTTCCAGAACCATTAGATCCTTTTATAACTATGTGCTCTCCCTCTGCAATCCCGCACGATAGCTCCCTAAAGACCCACCTTAACCCGAACTTTTTACCAAGCCCCCTACACTCTACACTTATCGCTTCGCTGCTCATTAGAATGGCCCTCTGATAATTCCCTTGTCCGATTCTCTAATAAAATCTAGCACGAAATCTTTTTCCTCACAAGCAGGAAATTCTACATCGGCAACCTTCAGCGCTTGACTCATATTCGCGTTCTGAATATATAACGTCCTATAGATATCCTCTATCCTTTGGATGCGGTCTTGCAGGAATCCCCTGCGTCGTAGTCCTATTGAGTTCACGCCTATGTAGGAGAGTGGCTCTCTAGCAGCTTTAATGTATGGTGGTATGTTCTTCCTAACCATAGAACCTCCAGCCACAAATGCGTGAGCACCGACTCTTACAAATTGTTGAATTCCCACCATTCCCTCAATAATCACCCAATCCTCTATCGTCACGTGACCAGCCACACTTACGGCATTTGCAATAATCACGTTATTTCCCACATGCACATCATGAGCCAGATGCACGTACGCCATAATCAGGCAATCGTCACCCACTACAGTCTTCTGTCTATCAACGGTAGCACGGTGAATAGTGACACATTCTCTAATAACCGTCCTATTTCCAACAACGACCCTCGTGGGCTCATTCGCGAACTTAAGATCCTGAGGTTCCGCTCCGATTACAGCTCCGGGAAACAACTTGCAGTCCGCTCCTATAGTTGAGTTTGAAAGAATAGTGCAATTTGGACCTATCCACGTTCTGTCACCTATAATGACATCTGGACCGATAAATGCAAACGCTTCAACGACAACACCGTTTCCAAGAACAGCGTCCTCGTGAATAAATGCTAGTGGGCTAATTTCTGTAGACATTACTTAAGTACTAGTTATTTACTTCGTTTCTTCCGGCATTCTGTCCTTCACGATCTGAGCTAAAAGGATGGCTTGAGATACTAATTTTCCGCGCACATATCCCTTCCCCTGCATGTGTACAAGCCCTCTTCTGATGGGCGAGATAAGTTCTAGGTGGAATACAATGCTATCTCCTGGAAGGACTTTCTGCTTGAACCTTACGTCGTCTATTTTCATGAAATATGTAGACCAAAACTCAGGCTCATCAACTGAACTCAAAGCAAATACCCCACCAACCTGAGCCATTGCCTCAACTTGTAATACACCTGGCATTACTGGGTTGTCAGGGAAATGACCCTGAAAAAACGGCTCGTTCATACTGACGTTCTTTAGCCCTATGATGCTATTCTCATCCATATCGAGAATGCTATCCACTAAAAGGAATGGGTATCTGTGAGGTAGGAGTTTAGATATCGCATTGATATCCAAAACTGGTTCTCTATCAGTTCTTAGATCTGGTAGACCCTCGGTTTTTTTAATAGTATCTGACATGAGTTTTGCAAATTCTGTGTTTGAATAGTGTCCAGGTCTGGCGGCTAATATGTGCCCTTGAAGGTATCTCCCCGTTAGGGCGATATCTCCTAAAATATCAAGTAGTTTATGGCGTGCTGGTTCGTTTTGAAACTTCAGTCCAGAGATGCTTACTACACCTATTGTATCGTGTTTCACTCCTAATTCAGTGCGTCCTATTTTACTAGCTATTTCTGTGATTTCTTCTTTTGAATATGGTCTTTCAGCTAACACTACTGCGTTGCCTACATCACCACCTTTTATTAGTCCATGCTCTGCAAGCATAGCTAGTTCTTTCATGAAAACGAAAGTCCTACATGGAGCTATATGTTCCGCGAAGTCGGATAAATCCTCCAGCCTCGCATGCTGAGTCCCTAGTACGGGACTGTTGTAATCAACCATAACGGTGATCTTAAATTCATCGTCCTTTGACGGAACGACAAGCATCTCGATTTCTTTTTCAGAATCTTCGAAGCTTATGTTCTTTCTGAATTTATAAAACTTCCTCTTTGCCTTCTGTTCATCCGTCCCAACTCTATCTATCTCACCCATAAACATCTCTGCTGATCCATCCATAATTGGAATTTCAGGGCCATCAAGTGATATCAAAGCATTATCAACTCCAGATGCGTAAAGCGAGGCTAGGATATGTTCTGTTGTGTGAACCTTAGCTCCGTTTTGTTCTAATGTAGTGGATCTTTTAGTCTCAGTAACCTTAGATGTATGCGCCTCAATGATGGGGCTTCCTTCAATGTCCCTTCTAGTAAACTTCAGGCCGTGATTATCTTCCGCGGGAAGCACCATCATCGTACATTCCTCTCCTGTATGTAACCCAACACCAGAAAACTCTATTTCTGATTTTAAAGTGTGTTGAAGTTTTGAATTAATCATATTAGCTTTCTCTATTAGCTTGATGTTGACGAACTAGCCCACGCAAAGCTACTTGAAATTTCTGGTATGCCTTTATAGGAAGGGCAGGATTTCCTTGAAGTATTGTGTCCGGCTTAAGAACACTTTTAGAGATGCCAGCTTTAGCGGCAATCTTTGTTCTATCCGCGATCTTTATATGCCCCACAAATCCGACCTGTCCGCCTATGAGGCAGTTAGCGCCAATGGTAGTGGAACCTGCTATTCCTGTTTGGGCTGCAATCACCGTTTTTTCACCTATCTCAACGTTATGCGCGACTTGAATCAAATTATCAAGTTTGCAGCCTTTCATAATCAAAGTAGACCCTAGAGTAGCCCTGTCAATCGTGCACATAGCACCGATGTCGCAGTTGTCCTCAATCACCACATTTCCCGTCTGAGGAACCTTTGCGTACGAGCCATCTTCTTTAGGAGTGAACCCGAAACCCTCGGAACCCACCACCGTGTTTGCCTGAAGAGTACAGTTATCACCCACTTTACATCTGTCCAGAACCCTCACCCCTGAGTAAAACAGGCAACCGCTTCCCACCACCACATCGATACCGATATACACTCCCGCTCTCAGTTCTGTATTCTCACCCACTACTGCTCCAGCGTCAATAATCACCCCTGGACCTATCGAGCAACCGTCATAAATCACAGCGTTCTCATGAATGATTGCGGAATCGTGAATGCCGTTAGCCCTTTTTAAATTCTCGTTGTATGCCTCAAGTAGATTAGCAAACGCACTGTAAGGGTCAGCTACCTTTATCAAGGTTATATCTGCAGGAAGTGGATGTCGGGGAGTGAACTCATTGCTTACAACGACAATTGATGCCTGAGATTCATAAACGAATTTCTCGTATTTGTCATTAGCAAGAAAGGTGATCTCACCCGCGAGAGCGTTTTCGATCTTTCCAAGAGCAATTACCAAAACATCTGGATTTCCAGATACGGTACCCCCTAATAACTCGGCTAATTCAGCAGCAGATTTTTCCATTCAAACAAATTTACTTCGGAATTGCTCCCAAAGGGTAGTGAATTCATCTCGTTTCCAAATGAAATCCATTCCTATATCGCCCGATTTCCGAAACAACAGGTCTGTAACGGTCCCATTGCTGTTTTTCTTATCCTTGATCATTAACCCCCATAACCCCCCACTTGCCACTTCCGGTAAAGGCACCCCCACACCCTTGACTATCCAATCTTGCAGCCTTCTTACTTCACTTTCACTAAAGCCATTTTTCATTTTCGATGTTTCCAGCATGAACACGAGCCCCCACGCCACAGCCTCTCCATGCCTTAAATTACTGTAACTCTCAAGAGCATGACCCACAGTGTGCCCTAAATTCAAAACCACTCTCCCCCCTTTTTCAGTGGGATCTTGGTTGACTACGGCCTCTTTTACAGCAGCAGAACTCTTCAGTAATGGAACAATCTTCTTTAAAGTCACAGGCTCGTTGTCACAGCAGCCGTAAAGTTCTCCCAAGAGCTCTCCACTTCCCTGTATCAATCCGTGTTTCACCATTTCTGCCCACCCACTTCTCACTTCCATAGAAGGAAGTGATTCAAGCCACGACGGATTATACCCTATAAACTCAGGCGAATGAAATGTCCCTATTTGGTTTTTCAATAGTCCAGCTTCGGACTTGAAGTTCACTCCGTTTTTACCGCCTATTGCCGCATCAACTATAGCCAGCACTGTCGTCGGTAGTATAACTAGTGTAATCCCTCTCTTGAATGTGCTAGCCGCAAATCCCCCTAAATCCGAAACAGTCCCTCCTCCTAAACACACAAATAGCGTTTTCCTGTCAGCCCCCATATTATCCAACTCGTTGTATATCACCTGCGCGTGTTCCAGAGTCTTTATCCCTTCTCCACCTTCTAACACGAACGTGTTAACCTCGATTTGCGGCGAAAGCACTTCAACGACCTCTTCTAAATAAGCTTCAGGCAGGTTAGAATCAGCTAAGATGAAGACATTTGTCTTCCCTTTGGCTGCGGTTTTTAATCCTTCCTCCCAAAAAGTAGCATAGAATTCACACATAAGTGCAAAGGTCGGTTAAGTCTATTCATTACTGCCGCTATGTAGCTTCATGTAATCTAATGTGAGGTTTGACATGGTCCTAACGCCGAGTAACATCCCGCTATCATGGACGAAGAAATCTGGCGTGTGGTGTGGAGCAGATTCTTCTAATGGTGTGCTGGCGTCAACTCCTCCAATGAAGAAATATATCCCTGGCACCTCTTCTACGAAGAACGAAAAGTCCTCTGCCCCCATTATAGCGCGGCCTATGTTGATATTTTCTTTCCCGGCCACTCTTTCGAATGTGGGGAGCATCAGCTCATATAATTCCGGATCGTTATATGTGATGGGATATGAAGTCGAGAACGTAACAGTTGCCTCTGCCTGATTTACCTCTGCAATAGTCTCCACAATTTCCACGAGTCGGGTCATTGCTCTTTCTCTCATTTCAAGGTCTAACGATCGAATAGTTCCAAGCATATACAATTTTTCCGGAATAATATTACTTCTCACACCTCCGTGAATAGCTCCAATAGTCACTACACATGGCGCCGTAGTCAGGTCGATATTTCTACTAACGATTGTCTGTAGGGAGTTTATCATTTGAGCTGCAGTCACAATGGGGTCGATACCACTCCAAGGAGTAGAGCCATGAGTTTGTTTTCCTTTAATATCTATTCTAAAAGCATCAGCAGCGGCCATAAGAGCTCCAGGTCTGAAATAAACCTTACCTACTGGATCGTCTGCGCTTATATGTAGCCCAAAAATCACATCCACATCTGGATTATTCAGTACCCCTTCCTTAACCATCAATTCAGCCCCTCCTTCTTCGCCATTGGGCGCTCCTTCCTCAGCGGGTTGGAAAATAAACTTAATCGTCCCTTGTATATCCTCCTGCATTTCCACCATAATTTTTGCTACCCCTAGCAGTATGGCAATATGTGTATCATGTCCACAGGCGTGCATAACAGGCACATTCTCTCCATTGTATATCCCCATCATTTTCGAAGCCCATGGCACGTCACATCTTTCAGACACTGGCAATCCGTCAATGTCAGCCCTGAGTGCCACGACTGGCCCAGGCTTTCCGCCCACAAGCACAGCTACTACTCCTGTATGAGCCACTCCAATTTCTGGTTCGAGCCCTAGTTTTCTGAGTTCTTCTGCAATCCTAGCTGCTGTTTTAAATTCTCTGTTCGACAGCTCGGCGTTTTGGTGGAACCAATGCCTCAGCTCGATCACTTCATCTTCTATCGCTTGAGCTAGATTGTCAATCTTGTCTTCATGTTGCGCGTGTGCGGAAAGAGGCGCTGCCGTGATGGCGAGCGATAAAAATACTAGTTGGTAGAGTTTCATTTGAAGTGTGATTTTCTCAAATATAATGAAATATGCTGTGGCGCTTGGCTCAGGTAGCATTTCGTTAGGGGATTTTGTCAACTGGTTGGTTGACTATTTTACGGTGCAGTGCGATGTGCTGCGCGACACAAGCAATACGCTTAGAGAATTTGTCAACTGGTTGGTTGACTTTTTTACGGTGCATGACGTTCTCTCGCGTAAACTCAAACCGGGAGTACCTCACTTCGTTCGGTGTTCCCGGTTTGCACTCAAAAACAAACAGCCCTCACTCGCTTCGCTCGTAGGGGCGCTTTTTCTTTTGTCCTAACCTTCAAACTGTGTTTGAGATTCGTTCAACGAAAAAGCCCCTCTGCATTTCTGCAGAAGGGCTGTTTGTTTTTTCGTGGTACTACCGGGATTCGAACCTGGGACACATGGATTTTCAGTCCATTGCTCTACCAACTGAGCTATAGTACCAATTGGGACGGCAAATATAGTCCACACTTTATTGATTTGGCTTAGAAAACAAAAAATCTTTCTTGGCAGATAAACGATAGTAGTCGATTTTTGCAAAATGGTAACATCACGACACCCCCGAGAGACTTTTGCCTCAACAGTACACTTAGTCCTCCCAAACGATACTAACACTCTCGGTAACTTAATGGGAGGTAATCTTTTGCATTGGATGGATATTGCAGCTGCGATTTCTGCAAATAGACACTGCAGGCGAGTGGTAGTAACAGCCGCAGTGAATAATGTGTCTTTTGATAACCCTATTCAATTAGCTGACATCGTAATTATCGAGTCGCAGGTAACGAGGTCTTTCAAGTCTTCAATGGAGGTTTTGCTCGAGGTTTTTGTCGAGGATAGCGTGACGGGTAAGAAGACACAATGTAATCAGGCTATGTATACTTTCGTGGCGGTTGATCAGCTGGGCGCTCCTATAGTTGTGCCTGAGTTAATTCCTGAGACAGATTTGGAAAAAGAGAGGTTTAAAGGTGCTCTGAGACGCCGTCAGTTGAGATTAGTTCTTGCAGGGAAGATTAAGCCTGAAGATGCTACAGAGTTGAGGGCTATTTTTGAGTAAGCCCTTTTTAAGTATCGCTTTTCGGATCAAACCAGCCTGCGAACCTCAGCTACTATCCGCTCTGAACCCACGTGGTTGATACAAAGATCCTTGCCTAGTTTTTTAAAACGACACTTCGCCCCATGACGTGAGCATGGGCGATCACCACGTCCTAAAGGTTCGAGCATGATGGAATCTGGATGGGCCTTCCATGGACTCAATCCCAGCGAAGGCCTCGTGCAGCCCCAAACAGAAATCAACTTAACCCCCACAGCCGCTGCTATATGCATAGCGCCGGTATCTCCACCGATTGCCAAAGAAGCCTTTTGAAGAATGTAAGCCGTGTTTTTCAACGAGCCTTTTCCACAAAAAGAAACGACGTTAGCGAATTCGGCTTCTAGAGATTCACCGGTTGATTTCATGTCATCTCCGCCTAAAACCAGGAACTGATATTCGCTCAATGAACCACAAATCTCTTTCAACATCGAAATCGGAAGTTGCTTTCCAGCATGAGCCGCTCCTGGGGTGAGGGCTATAAACTTTGAGGGGAGAGCGAAGTCTGGTTTCTCAGTATTCAACTTCCCCCATGGGTTTGGCAGTTCATTTGATAAATAAAACGTATCGAGCAGAGAAAGTGACCTATCAGTGAAATGTTCGATGGGCTGCCTCCTCATCCCTAGAACTAGAGAGAGTCTAGCTGCTGGCTTTTTTTTAACAGTGAAGACTAAGGCGTGTAACGAACGAGCGAGAGAACGAGATCGGATGTTTCCGTGTAAGTCAAGGAGATAATCAAACCATATTTCTTGTAGTTCTTTAGATACCTCAGCAGTTGACTTTTCAATTCCGTGGATTTTATCAATCCCATCTATTAGCTCTACTGCAGATTTAAATCGATTAAGAGTGACGTAGTCAATTCGGGCTGCATCTCCATAATGAGTGCGGATAGAATTAACCACTGGTGCGGTGAGGACTATGTCTCCGATGGAGCTGAACCTTGTGATAATAAATTTTACTTGTTGTTGCACGGGCGTAAAGGTATAGCCCCGGTATCTTTGTATTTATATGAGAAAGAAAATACTTCTACTTGGATCGGGTGAATTAGGTAAAGAGGTAGTGATAGCGCTACAAAGGTTGGGTCAGTATGTTATCGCTGTAGATTCATATGAGAACGCGCCTGCAATGCAAGTAGCTCAAGAGTTTGAGGTGATAAATATGCTTAATGCAAGTGAGTTAGATGCAATTGTTTCTAAGCACAAACCCGACTTCATTGTCCCAGAAGTTGAAAGCATACGGACGGAGAGGTTCTTTGAATATGAAAAGCAGGGCTACACAGTAATACCATCCGCTAAGGCAGCTAACTATACTATGAATAGAAAGGCGATTAGGGATATGGCTGCGATTGATTTGGGCTTAAAAACAGCCCAATATAAATACGCAACTAGCTATGCAGAACTGAAGGAAGGCGTGACTTTTACGGGTATGCCGTGTGTGGTTAAGCCGCTTATGTCGAGTTCGGGTAAAGGCCAGTCTGTGATAAGAAAGGAAGAGGATATCGAGGCGGCATGGAGTTATGCCATGGAGGGATCGAGGGGAGATTTAATGGAAGTTATAGTAGAGGAGTTTGTGGATTTTGATTATGAGATCACACTGCTCACACTAACCCAAAACAACGGTCACACACTCTTCTGCTCTCCCATCGGGCACAGGCAGGAGAGGGGTGATTATCAAGAGAGCTGGCAGCCGATGCTTATGGATACAAATCATCTCGCAATAGCCCAGCATATGTCTAAGGAAATAACGAGTGCCCTTGGTGGAAGTGGGATTTGGGGAGTTGAGTTCTTCGTAGGGAAAGACGGGGTGTACTTTTCGGAATTATCACCTCGACCTCATGATACAGGGATGGTGACACTAGCTGGAACACAGAACTTAACGGAGTTCGAGCTACATGCTAGGGCTATACTAGGTATTCCAGTTGATGAGATAACCCTCAATAAAAACGGAGCTTCTGCAGTCATTTTGGCAACAGATGAAGGGTCCGGCTTTCCGCACTACGAGGGGGTACATCAAGCAGCACTCATCCCATCTACGGATTTTAAGATTTTCGGGAAACCTACAACTCGCCCATATAGACGTATGGCTGTGGCGTTAGCATATGGTGAACAAGAAGTCGAGGAATTAGTTGAAAGAGCGAAAGAGGTTGCATCTTGCATAAAAGTGATTTCCAAGAACTAGATGAGACTTATAGATACACATACGCACTTATACGCACCTGAATTCGATGATGACAGAGATGAAGCAATTCAGAGATGTTTGGATTCTGGCGTGGACACACTTTTGCTACCGAATATCGACGTTGATAGTATTCCAAGAGTCCTGTCCATGATGGATGCATGGCCTGAGATGTGCCACGGTATGATGGGGCTACATCCATGCCATGTGGGCGATAATTGGGAGGGAGATTTGGAGAAAATCTTAAAGGTTTTAGATTCGCCGAATAAAGCGAACAAGTCTAACAAGTCGAATAAATTTGTGGCTGTGGGTGAGATTGGTTTGGACTTGTACTGGGATAAGACTCAGCTTGAACACCAAAAAGCAGCTTTCACAGTCCAAGCTAATTGGGCGAAAGAGCGTAACCTTCCTATTGTAATTCACGTGAGAGATGCGTGGGAGGAACTATTCGATCTCATGGACCACGTTAATGACGATTCTCTAACGGGAGTATTCCACTGCTTTACTGGCGGTGAGCACGAAGCGAAGAAGGCACTTGAGTACGGCGGATTCATGCTCGGCATAGGCGGGGTAAGCACGTATAAAAACGGCGGACTCGATAAAGTTCTTCCTGGCGTAGGGCTAGAGCATTTAGTGCTGGAAACTGACAGTCCATATCTATCACCGGTGCCGTTCAGAGGTAAAAGGAATGAGTCATCTTATGTAGTTCATGTGGGTAAGAGGGTGGCAGAAATACTAGGAGTGGATTTCGAAGATGTGGCAAGGGTGACAACGGAGAATGCGGAGCGAATGTTCCGTCTAAAAAAATCTTAAGGATGGGTAAAAAGCGTTCCATACTAATAATATACACTGGCGGAACTATAGGCAGTGTACACGATCCTCTTACAGGCTCGTTAGTGCCTATTGATTTCAGTCAGATTACTAGTCATGTGCCAGAGCTTAGCCGTGCAGGAATTTCTATCGATGCGGTTTCATTTAACCCACCTATTGATAGTTCCAACGTTAATCCATCTCATTGGAGCAAGATTGCAAAAATTGTAGAGAAGCATCACGATAAGTACGATGGATTTGTAGTTCTACACGGCACGGATACGATGGCGTATACTGCATCCGCGTTGAGCTTCATGATGGACGGTTTGAAGAAGCCGGTTATTCTAACTGGTTCTCAGCTACCTATAGGTATGCCTAGAACTGATGGTAGGGAGAATCTATTGTCAGCTGTGATGCTCGCTGCTCATTGTGATGAAAACAACGGTGTTCCTACAGTGCAAGAGGTGGCTGTTTATTTCGGGAGTCAGTTATTAAGAGGTAATCGCACTCACAAGCAAAGTGCCCAAAGCTTCAATGCTATCGTCAGTCCTAACTACCCCTCCCTTGTCGATGCGGGAGTTGACTTTAAGATAAACAAACACGCACTTTATGTAAGTAAGGATAGACCATTCAAGTTGAACACTAGATTTGAAAGTAAAGTGGCCTGGCTTCCATTTTTCCCAGGGATGTCAGTTGAATTAGTTGAAAGGCTGCTAGACTGGGAAGAGTTGAGGGGAGTTGTGTTCGGGACGTTCGGAAGTGGTAACGCTCCAGACAATCCTATTTTAAAGGAGGTGCTGTTAAGGGCTAGTGAAAGGGGAGTGGTGATGGTTAATATTTCGCAATGCGAGCATGGTGGAGTCCATCAAGAAAAATACGCAACTAGTATAATGTTGGCTGATTGTGGCGTGATCCCAGGTGGTGATATGACTAATGAGTCTGCAATAACAAAGCTTATGATGTTATTAGGTTCTACAGATGATAGAGAACTCATCCGAAAAGCTATATTGAGCAATTTAAGAGGCGAACTGTCAGTTTGAAAAAAGAGTGCTATTTGATATGGCTGCTCCCTGATTTAGAAGTATTTTGCGGCGCTTAAGGTCTAAAAGTGGACTGGAGGGATGTCCGAGTGGTTTATGGTGCATGCTTGGAAAGCATGTTGGCAGCAATGTCTCCGGGGTTCGAATCCCCGTCTCTCCGCGATGAAATGAAATACTAGTAAGAAATTATACCCATGAAGAATTTGTTTGCTCTTCTCGCAGTAGCGGGAATAATGTTTACCACAGCTCCGGCTTTGGTGTTAGCTCAAGATGAAAATCTTGACAATGTAGAAGCTGTTGATGCTTCTGCTGTAGAAGTTGATTCTGCTGCTACAGATGTAGCTATTGTCGATTCAATGGCTGTTGATTCTGCTGCTATTGTTCCCTTAGTAACAGTTGAGGATGCTGTGCCAGAAGAAGTAGCTAATGCGGCTGATGTCGAGCCTACTCGCGAGGTGCTTAGCTTCCACCAAACAGTAAAGCGTTACTTCATCGAAGGTGGTGCTGCTTTCATGGCTTCAGTTCTGATTTGTTTAATCCTAGGTCTAGCACTTAGTATTGAACGTATCATATACTTAAACATGGCCACAACTAACACTAAGAAATTAGTTGAGGAAATAGAAGATAGCCTGAATAACGGTGGTGTTGAAGCTGCAAAGGAAGTTTGTCGCAATACAGCAGGCCCTGTTGCATCTATCTTCCATCAAGGTCTCGATAGATCTTCTGGTAGTTACGAGGAGGTTGCTAAAGCTATCGAGGACTACGGTTCTGTGGAGATGTCTAAGCTAGAGAGTGGATTAAGCTGGATTAGCTTGTTTATAGCTCTTGCTCCTATGTTAGGATTCATGGGTACAGTTATCGGTATGATTAGCGCGTTTGATGATATCGCTGAAGCGAATACAATTAACGCTTCTATTGTTGCTGGTGGAATTAAGATCGCTCTTATTACAACTGTATCTGGTTTGATCGTTGCGATTATTCTTCAGGTATTCTATAACTACATCTTAAGCAAGATTGACTCTATCGTTCTCGATATGGAAGAGGCTAGCATGGACTTAGTTGATTTACTATACAAGCGTAAGCTTCAAGGAAAATAATTGAACATGGACGCTAAAAAAGTCAATTCATTACTTAAGATCGTTCGCATCTCGATTATGCTATTAGGAGTACTACTTCTAATGGCTATTGTCGGGAATAGCGTAGCAGACGAGTCCACTATAGAAGGGAACGCTAACTATGGTGGTTATCTAGATTCGATGTTCTACCTCATTTATGCTGTAGGAATAGCCTGTGCTGCATCAGCCCTGATATTTGGAGTCGTTAGTTTTGTGACAAAGTCAATTACAGACTTCAAATCACAAATCGGGACCTTAGTAGGTATATCTGTTTTCATAACAATCGGACTTGTAAGCTATTTCGCATTAGCTGACTCAGCTGTTTTAGATGCATATGAAATAAGTGGTATTACTGTAAGCCCTTCTGAGAGCATATTCGCTGGTGGAAGTATGATTTATGTTTACATCCTAAGCCTATCAGCAGTTTCTGTTGTTATATGGGCAGAGGTAAGTAGTATTTTTAAATAAGCTTATGGCACGTCGCGAATTAACGGAAATCAATGCTGGCTCTATGGCCGATATCGCTTTCTTGCTCCTTATTTTTTGGCTTGTAACTACAACCATTGAATCAGATATGGGCATTAAGCGACAGCTACCACCTCCAGTTCCAGATGATATTGATATTCCTCAAGCAAAGGAGCAGAACGTATTTAACGTCAAAGTTAACTTTCTAGATCTTCTTCTTGTAGAAGGTTTGCCATTAGACATGGTAGATCTTAAGGACAAAGCAAAAAACTTCTTAATCGCTACAGGTGATGGAGTTATGTCTCACATTATAAATGGTGAAACCATTGCTAAGAACAGAGACGTAGTTTTAATTACTGGAGCGAATGGAAAGACTAACGCTGCATTTCCGGAAAGGGAATGGGTTAGAAGAGCCGATGTGAGACTTAAAATTGCTGAGTATAAGCAGATAGTTAAAATTGCCGCACCAGAGGATAAAGATGCCTTTAGTAAGGTTCTAGATAAATGGACTACAAAGCTTACAACTATCGATCTTCTCGGTGGTGATTATAAGGAGTTACCCTCGTCTGCTTTGATATCTATGCAGAACGATAAGAGCACTACCTACGATACTTATATTCAAGTCCAAAACGAATTACAATCTGCAGTTAATGAGTTGAGGGACGAGTTAGCTCTAGAGAAGTTCGGGACAACATATAGAGAGTTAGAAGAGATTTATGGTCGTAATAAGCAAGATAAAAAGACTCTTGATAAGATTACAGCCGTAAGAGCATTATACCCACAACGTATTTCTGAGGCAGAGCCTCGTGACGCAAGCGCTAATTACTACTGATATGGGTAAATTTAAAAAAGGCGGAAGCAGACCTTCAGGTTCAATATCTACAGCATCGCTGCCGGATATTGTTTTCATGCTGTTATTCTTCTTTATGGTAGCTACAGTTTTAAGAACTGAAGATGAGAAGGTTCAGGTGACGAAGCCAGAGGCTTCAGAGCTGTATAAAGTTGAGAAGAAGCACCTCATACGCTATGTCAACATAGGGACTCCTATGGATACGCGTTATGGTACAGAGCCAGTCATTCAGTTGAACGATCAGTTTTCACAGCCAGAAGAGATTCAGGAGTGGATAGTAAAAGAACGTGAAACTCTTGCTGAATCTGAGCAAAGTAAAATGTGGGTTAGCCTTAAAGTGGACAAAGAAACTAAGATGGGCATAGTCACAGACGTAAAGCAAGAGCTGAGAAAGGCAACTGCTCTAAAAGTTCTGTACTCTGCTACAAGTAGAGCTCGTACTGGCGAAGAGGAGTAGTTTCGTTAGGATCAATGATGCGACTTGGCTCGTGTCATGATACCTTAATACCTAATATTTTATCGGCTAAGACAGAACTGAGTTTGAAATAACTCTCAACTGTCCATCCCGCAACATGTGGGGATAGGAGTACATTCTCGTGATTTAGTAGCCTGCTCATTATCATCGCAGACTTGCTATTTAATTCTAGTTCCTCAAGTGATTCCCCCTCGAACTCAAGTACATCCAGTGCTGCGGCTGTTACTCTCCCAGAATCTAAAGCATCTAGCAAATCCCTAGTGACCACTACGGCACCGCGGGAAGTATTCATGATGATTATAGGTTTAGAAAACCTCGCTAACCATCCGCTATCCACAAGTTGTTTAGTTTCAGCTGTCCATGGCACATGAATACTTGCTATATCTGCTTTTTCGAAAAACTCAGCTTCGCTCACCTCAATAACATGCTCCCCCGAAAAACCGGTTTTGTATTTATCGTAAGCAATCACCTCACACTTAAGTCCGCTTAGCTTTTCTGCAAAGGAGCTACCCATTACTCCATAACCATATATTCCGACAGTGAGGGATTTCAACTCCCGTCCTCTATGCTCTTCCCTCAGCCACTGCTTGTTTCTTACCGTTGTGTCACTACTCCTTAATTTATTGAGTAGGTTCAGTAACATTCCTAAACCGTGTTCTCCTACGGCATCTTTATTGCCTTCAGGAGAGCTGAAAATTTGAATATCCTTCTTCTTAGCATAAACGGTGTCTATGTTGTCAATGCCAGAACCGCTTCTAGCTATCCATTTAAGATTAGGCATGGAGTCTATTAGCTGTGAATCTATAGTGATCCTAGACCTTAGAACAATTCCATGGTATTCAGATAGCCCTCCAGATAAAATATCAGTTTTCGAGATGTCTAGGAATTCATCACATTGAATTCCTTTATCCTCAAGCCTCTCTCTTAAAACAGGATGAACGGTATCTAAGAATGCAATTTTCATTATTTCATCATCCCATAATGTCGCTAATAAACGACCCTATGCTAAAGTAAATAATGAGGCCTATGATGTCGTTTGCTGTCGTGATAAATGGTCCTGTAGCAAGTGCGGGATCGATGTTTCTCTTCTCTAACACGAGAGGCACTAAGGTTCCGAATAGTGCGGCGAATACGATAACACATAGAAGAGAAAGCCCAACGATTATGCTCAGCTCCATTCCGAAACTGAGTAAGTATGTAATGATGAAAATAATAACGGCACATATAACACCATTCAGTAGCCCTACGCCTAATTCCTTAGTGAGTCTGCTGATAATGTTCGTGGTGTTAATACTGGAAGTGGCTAATCCTTGTACTACAATAGCAGACGATTGTACTCCCACGTTACCTCCCATAGCCGCAATTAACGGTATGAATAATACTAGTGGGGTTATGTTATCGGAGAGATTAAACCATTTAATTACATATGCCCCACCTATTCCCCCGATTAAGCCTATCAACAGCCATGGGAGCCTAGCTCGCGTTAATGTGAAAGTAGAATCGTGCGACTCTACATCTTCGGTAATACCAGACGCGAGTTGGTAGTCTTTTTCAGCCTCTTCGATAATAACATCTATAGCGTCGTCAATGGTGATTCTGCCCACTAAAATGCCCTCAGCGTCAACGACCGGCAATGCGATTAAATCATATTTCTCCATATAACCCGCTACTACTTCCTCGGTATCGGTATCCTTAGCAAAAACCAGATCGCTGTCGGTTTTTAATTCTCCAACGAGACTTCTAGTGCTCGTAGCGGTAAGTAATAATCTCTGCAAGCTTAGTCGTCCGGTTAGCAAGCCGTTAGTATCGACAACATAAATTGTATATACATTGTGAATGTCCTCAGCCTGTATGCGCATCTCCTTAATGGCCTGGGTTACTGTCCAAGTTTCTTCAACTTGAACTAACTCCTTTCCCATTAAAGCTCCTGCTGTTCCTTCCTCATATGTTAGAAGATCTAGGACGTCTGATTTTGTCTCCTCATCTTTCACGTGAGACATTACTTCCTTTAGCTTTTCATCTGACAAGTCACCGACTACATCGGCTGCATCGTCGGACTCAAGTCCCTCAATGACATCTTCGGCAATTTCCTTAGATGTAAGGGTTCTTAAAATACCATCCCTTATCTCGTCATGTAGGTCTACAAGAACTTCTGACTTCAATTCGTCAGATAAAAGCTTGTATGCCTTGAGGATGTTCTCCGGTTTCAGCTGGTTCAGAACCTCAGCTATATCTGTAGGGTGGAGGGTAGATAGTTGTTCAGACAGTGCGTCATCACTTCCTCTAGTTATCAGCTCTTGTAGCTTATCAAGGTATTTTTTATTCAACTCTTTCATCCGAACCCCAAATTTAGCAATCCTTTAACCTTTTCACAGCAAAAAACTTCTTTACTATTTCAGAGCATTCTTCTGCGAGAATGCCTCCAATGATTTCTGTTTTTGGGTGAAGTAGGCCGTTATCTCCTGCTTGGCCTCCGTGCCCTTCCTTGCTTTTGGCGACTTCCCATCTGTCGTAACCGCGTTTAGGATCGGAAGCTCCGTACACTATTCTGCCTATTCTAGTCCAAAAAGCCGCGCCAGCACACATAGGGCAGGGCTCTAACGTGACGTACAGGGTGCATTTGTCTAGAAACTTCCCGCCCACGAACTCAGATGCACTTGTAAATGCCTGCATCTCAGCGTGTGCAGTGAAGTCGTTCAGTTGCTCACAAAGATTATGACCTCTAGCAATTACAGCATTACCTAGAACTATTACAGCCCCTACGGGTACTTCATCCTTATGTCTGGCCTCTTCTGCTTCTAATAAAGCGAGGCGCATAAAACGCTCGTCATCCATACCACAATGTTAGTCACAACTTGTTAATTTTGTACCAGCAAAAAGAGTAGCTATTCACAATGGGAAAAGATAAACTTAGGAAGTGGGCAGAAAATGCCACTTTTAATCATGTGTTCGAACCTGACTTGAAGGAAGCAGTCAGGGGGGTGGATTCAGATGTAAAGGGGAAATGGGCGACGGAGGTGTTCTCAAATAATAATCCTATCACTTTAGAATTAGGATGTGGTAAGGGTGAGTACACTGTGGGGCTAGCGAAACAATATCCTAACAGAAATTTTATCGGAGTCGATATTAAAGGGCATAGGTTTTGGAGGGGAGCAAAGACAGCTAAAGAAGAGTCCATCCCCAATGTTGCGTTTTTAAGAACGAAAATAGAATTCATTGACCGATACTTCGATAAGGATGAGGTGAGTGAGATTTGGCTTACATTTTCCGACCCCCAACCTAAAGACGAAAAAGGCACTAAACGCATCACTTCACCAGTATTCATAGAGCGATATAAAAAAATTCTCAAGCCGGGTAGTTTGATCAACGTGAAAACGGATTCTGTTTTGCTATACGAATTATCAAAGGAAGGATATTTGGAAAACGGATATGACATCCTTCAAGACAGCCAGGATGTTTACGGTCAGTTAGTGAACGAAGTAGATGATGATCTGAAAGCCGCACTTGAAATTGTGACTTACTACGAAAACCGTTGGCTTTTAGAGGGGAAGAAAACCCACTTCTTACAATTAAAAGTTTAAGTGATGGTTGGGGTAGTGAAATCTGATTTTAACACGGATGTGTTCGATGTGACGAGATTAATACCCCGAGGTAGAGTGACGGCCTATGGCGCTATAGCCCGTTACTTGGGCGATGCGAGGGCTAGCAGAAGAGTGGGGTGGGCATTAAACAAGAGTTTTAATGTAGAGCCTAACGTGCCAGCTCATAGAGTAGTTAATAGATTAGGGATGCTTTCAGGTGCTTTACATTTCTCT
>Ga0308017_1000117_pt1 | contig 25827 bp, 22 predicted proteins | sample Neamet280_FD_203145 | JGI IMG/M metagenome (GOLD analysis project Ga0308017, IMG submission 203145) | Marine microbial communities from water near the shore, Antarctic Ocean - #280 | ecosystem: Environmental > Aquatic > Marine > Unclassified | place: Southern Ocean | collected 2014-10-01
CGACCACGCCGACGCTCGAAGGGCGTCCGATTCAGGAATATTGCGGCATTGTCACCGGTGAGGTGATTGTCGGAGCCAACCTGTTCCGCGATCTGTTTGCCGGGATCCGCGACATTGTCGGCGGGCGGGCGGGTTCCTACGAACAGGTGCTCTCGCGCGCCCGCACCGAAGCGATTCAGGAATTGCAGGCCGAAGCGGCCGCGATGGGTGCCAATGCGGTGGTCGCGGTTGATCTCGATTACGAGGTGATCGGCGCCAACGGCTCGATGCTGATGGTCTCGGCCAGCGGCACGGCTGTCAGGATCTAGACCCGGGCCTCCAGCGCCAGCATCACCGCATTATAGGCGGCGTGGTGCAGCATTGCGGCGCGCAGGCCCAGCCGCGTGCGGACGTAGCACAGGAGCACCCCGCCGATCAGTTGCGGGGTGACAACCAGCACGCCGAGCGGGTGGGCCAGCGGTGCGTAGGCGCCAAGGTGGATCGCGGCAAAAATCAGGCTGCCGCCCCACACCAGCAGCGCGAAATGGCGGGTGAACCACTGCGGCACCCCGGTGTCGCGCGCGCGGGTGTGGAGCCATTGTGCCAAGCCTGTCAGCGCGATCAGCACCGCCAGCAGCAGCGCCAGTTTCTGCCCTTGTTCAGGCAGAGCAAGGCCGGCCAGCAGGCACGCCGTCGCGGCAAAGCCGAAAGCGGCAAAGCGCAAGGCTGCGATGCGCCCGTTCATCCAGCCGCGGTGGAGCGCTTCTTCCAGAACGGGGGCGAAGATCACGGCGGACAAGGCCATCGTGCCGGGCGTGCGGGTCTCGGGCAAGGGAGGCGGCAGCAGGCCCGTTGCCTTGTCCAACGCCTCAAGCAGCCCGATCGCCGCCCCGTTCATCGCCAGATTGAGCGCTAGCATCACGACAAGCGCTGCAAGCAGCGTCACATCCCACGGGTGGCGTGCGGCATAGGGCGTCGGCCGCAGGGCAAAGCGCATCGCATCGGCGATCCGCGCCGCCGGGGTCAGCGCGGGGAGGGCAACCAGCGCTTCGCGCGAAAACAGTGCCCTTGCGCCAGCGTCAACCATCGGAGTAAGGCCTGCGCCTGTTTTCCAACCCCAGCAGTGAAGCAATTCCCATGGCAGGCCATTCCAAATTCAAGAACATCATGCACCGCAAGGGTGCACAGGACAAGAAACGCTCGGCAATGTTCTCCAAGCTGAGCCGCGAGATCACCGTGGCGGCCAAGATGGGCCTGCCCGATCCCGATATGAACCCGCGCCTGCGGCTGGCGGTCAACGCTGCCAAGGCGCAATCCATGCCCAAGGACAATATCCAGCGCGCCATCGACAAGGCCGGGATGGCCGGGGGCGAGGATTATGCCGAAGTGCGCTACGAAGGCTATGGCCCGGGCGGGGTGGCGCTGATCGTCGAGGCGCTGACCGACAACCGCAACCGCACCGCCACCAATGTGCGCACCGCGTTCAGCAAGAACGGTGGCAATCTCGGCAGCGAAGGCTCGGTGTCGCATGGCTTCGAACGGCGCGGGATGATCGAATATCCGGCGGGGGCGGGCGATGAGGAAACCATGCTCGAAGCCGCGATCGAAGCGGGCGCGGATGATGTCGAATCCTCCGAGGACGGCCACACCGTGTGGACGGCGGCGGATGCGCTGCATGGCGTGGCGGGCGCGCTCGAAAAGGTGCTTGGCCCGGCGGATAATGTGAAGCTGGCGTGGAAGCCCTCGCTCACCGTCGCGGTCGATGAAGCCACTGCGGGCACGCTGATGAAGCTGCTCGACACGCTCGATGATGATGATGACGTGCAGACCGTGTGGGGCAATTACGACATCCCGGATGATGTGATGGAGAAGCTGGGTTGATCCCGCTCTCCTCCCGCCGACGGGAGGGGGAGCCATGCTGATCCTCGGGCTTGATCCGTCGCTGTCCTGCACCGGCTGGGGGCTGATCCGCAGCGAAGGCGCGCGGATCAGCCACATCGCCAATGGCGAGATCAAGACCGATCCCAAGGCGGCGATGACGGCGCGGCTCGATCATCTCCACGCCGCGGTCGCGGCGGTGATCGGGCAATATGCGCCCGACCGCGCGGCGTGCGAGGAGGTGTTCCTCAACACCAACCCGCAATCGACGCTCAAGCTGGCGCAGGCGCGCGGCGCGGTGCTGGCGGCCTGCGGGCGGCACAATCTGGCGGTTGCCGAACACGCCGCGCGGCTGGTGAAGAAATCGGTGGTGGGCACGGGCCGCGCGGAAAAGCCGCAGGTCGCTGCGATGGTGAAGGTACTGCTGCCCGGCGTTGTCATCACCGGCGCGGATGCGGCCGATGCGCTGGCGGTGGCGATTGCCGATGCGCACCTGTCGCCGCGGGTCTGATCCAGCCTGCCTGCTGTAACCGCATAGCCTCCGGGCGCAGGTGCAAGCGCCCTAGCAGCTGAGCCGGATTTCCTTTGCGGCCTTGCGATATTCCAGCATGCCGCATTGCTTCAGGAAAGGGCGCCCGATCGTGAGCGAGTAGATCGGTCGCTGCCCTTTCTTGTCAGGACCGGTGACGATGATCTCTGACCGATCCGCATCGGCATCAGGATCGGGCGGTTCCGGGAGCTTATCGCCCGAGCCTGCCCCATCCAGCCGATCGCGCACACGCACGGCAATGGCATCGAATCGGAACGGCCCGATCACCAGTGGGCGGCCAAGCCGAACCAGCCGCACCGGCCTTCGAATCCCGAAGACGATGGGCTCGTCCCAGACTTCGTCCGTGGGGACGCCCGCATAGGCTTTGGCAATGTCTGCCCCGGCTGCAGCCGAGGCAATGGGATAGCGGCCCGTGGCCTCCACCGCGAAGACAACGCGCATCTTGCCGCCATCATGGGCAAAGCCGGTCCCCACTTCGCTGTTGATCACGCCGAGCATGGGGAAGCTGTGGACGATGGTCGTTGCCCCGCCCAGCCGGATCGCGACATGATCGGCCGGGATCGCCAAGGGCCCGATCGTGCCATCACCCGTCACCCCCGTTGCGCCTTCAAGCCAGACCACGCGCGTTCGGTGGGGGATGCCTTCGAGACTGACCCTTGTCGCGCGGCTCCGTCCGCTCAGGACTTTGGTCTGCCCGATCGACAAGCGCCAGTTCCCGAACATGGGCACCGGCTTGATCGCGAGGCGAGCCGTCGCCTCGGGATAAAGCGTCAGATTGTTGATGCTTCCGGTGTGCAGCGACACGGCCAGCATCGTGCCATCAATCTCGATGTCCAAGGGCTCGTCCGGATCGACAACGAGAGGCGCATCTTGCGCGGCAGCAGGACGTGCGCTGAAAGCCAGTGCGGCAAGAATGGCCCAGCAGGCCGGTGTTCTGGCCATTGCTGCAAACATGCTCCCGAACCTCCGATGATCTGCTGTTTCCTGTCCCGTCTCCCGGCTCAAGTGCCGTGCTCAGCGACAAGGCCGGGCCAGCTCGCCCTCACCATGCCCGCAGATATGCCGCTGGCCGGATAATGGCTTTTTGCTAAAAGGGGTGCAAAGCCATCATGCCCATTCGGCATGCGCATTCCCGCTCCAGCACCCCTACACTGGGATGATTTATCAGGAATATCAATGTCTCATATCGACCTCTACGGCATCCCCAATTGCGACACGGTGAAGAAGGCGCGTGTCTGGCTTGAGCGTCACGGGCTCGCCTACACCTTCCATGATTACAAGAAGGAAGGCGCCGACCCCGCCAAGGTGGCGCGCTGGATCGCGGCGGCGGGGCTTGATCAGATCGTCAACCGCAAGGGCACGACCTTTCGCAAGCTCTCCGAGGCGGAACAGGCCGCAGCGGCGGATAGTCACACGGCTGTCGCTTTGCTCGTCCAGCACACTTCGGTAATCAAACGGCCGATTGCCGAACATGCCGGCGGGCTGCTGGTGGGCTTCAAGGAGGATGAATGGCGCGTCTTGCTCGATTGATGGCGGCAGCGGCTCTGGGGCTGGCAGCTCCGGCGCTGGCAGCGGCGGGGGAGAGCGATCTGCTCGTCATCGCGCATCGCGGGGCGAGCGCGGATCGTCCCGAGCACACGCTTGCCGCCTACGAGCTGGCGATTGATCGCGGCGCCGATTACATCGAGCCCGATCTCGTCGCGACCAAGGATCTCGTGCTGGTCGCCCGCCACGAGAACGAGCTTTCGGGCACCACCGATGTCGCCAGCCGCGCCGAGTTCGAGGACCGCCGCCGCGAAAAGACCATTGATGGTCAGCGCGTGGCGGGCTGGTTTGCGGAGGATTTCACGCTCGCCGAATTGCGCACCTTGCGCGCGAAGGAGCGCATCCCTTCGCTGCGGCCGGCGAACACCCGTTATGACGGGCTCTATCCCGTGCCGACCTTTGCCGAGATCGTGCAACTGGTGCGCGCCAAGGAAGCGGAAACCGGGCGGCGGATCGGGCTTTATCCCGAGCTCAAGCATCCGACCTTCATGCTCCAGACCGAACGGATTGATCTGGTCGATCTGCTGCTGCGCGATCTCAAGGCGCTGGGCCTGACGGCGGCTGATCCGCTGTTCATCCAGAGCTTTGAAATCGCCCCGCTGCGCCGCTTGAAGCAGCGCGGGGATTTCCGGCTGGTGCAGCTGCTCGCCCCGATCAGCGGCCCGGCGGATGAGCCGGCGCAGCGCTATGCCGAGATGATCACGCCGGCCGGCCTTGCCGAGATTGCGCAATATGCCGATGCGATCGGCGCGCATATCGCGCTGGTGCTAGGGCCCGATGGCACGCCGACGCCGCTGGTTGCCGATGCCAAGGCGGCAGGCCTTGCGGTGCATGCGTGGACAGTGCGGCCGGAGAACGAATTTCTCCCCATGAGCTTGCGCAGCGGCGCTGATCCCAAGGGGCGGGGCTGCGGGGATGTGCGGCTTGCCGGGATGCTCAGGGCGGCAGGTGTCGTAGGCGTGTTCAGCGACGGGGCGCTGAAAGGGCGGGTTTGCCCTTAACTCCGTTCGTGCTGAGCTTGTCGAAGCACTGCCTTTTTCTTCGAACGTCGTGTCAAAGAAAGTGCGGCCCTTCGACAAGCTCAGGGCGAACGGAAGTGGTGAATCAGGCGCGCTTGGCCGACAAAATATAATTCAGCGCCATATCGTCTGACAGGTGCAGGCCCTTGCCGGGGCGCCAGGCGATGCCGCGCATTGCCGTCACCGTCAGGCCCACCTCGCCCAGCAAGGCGGTGAGTTCGTCAGGGGTGATGAAATCCTCCCAGTGGTGCGTGCCCTTGGGCACATAGCCAACTGCCTCCGCCGCCCCGACGAGCAGCACCCGCGAAGCCGCCGTGCGGTTGGGGGTGGACATGACCAGCAGCCCATCGGGGGCCAGCCGCGCGGCGACATCGCGCAGGAAGGCCGGCTTGTCGGCGACATGTTCGATCACCTCGACACAGGTGACGCAATCGAAGGTGCCGATATCCAGTCCGCCGACCTCGCCCGCCATGTAGCGGATATCGAGCCCCATCGCCTCGGCATGGGCGCTGGCCGCCGCGATGTTATCGGCAGCAGCATCCACCCCGGTCACCTCGGCGCCAAGCCGCGCCAGCGGCTCGCACAGCAGGCCTGCGCCGCACCCGATATCGAGCGCGGCCTTTCCCGCCAGCGGCTTGGCCGCGCGCGCGGCACCGGGCCAGTGTGCGTCAATGGCATCACGGACAAAGCCCAGCCGCACCGGGTTCACCTGATGCAAGCTGGCCATCGGGCCTTTGGGATTCCACCAGTCCCGTGCGAGGCCCGAAAAGAACGCCGCTTCTTCCGGGCGAATGGTTACATTTGTTCCGTTTGCCTTATCCATTCCCCGACACTAACAGCGCGCACGACAACTCACCAGCGGGAGCAGGCACACCGTGGCCCGAATAGTGATGAAATTTGGCGGCACCTCGATGGCCGGAACCGAGCGCATCCGCCGCGTTGCCAATATCGTGCGCGCGCAGGCCGCGCCCAAGCCCGATGGCACGCGCGATCAGGTCGTCGTCGTGGTCAGCGCGATGGCGGGCGAGACCGATCGCCTTGTCAATTTCTGCCGCGAGGCGAACCCGATGTTCGATCCGGCGGAATATGATGTGGTGGTGGCGAGCGGCGAACAGGTGACAAGCGGCTTGCTGGCGCTCACCCTGCAAGCCCTGGGCTGCAAGGCGCGCAGCTGGCTCGGCTGGCAACTGCCGATCCGCACCATCGAAGCCCACGCCAAGGCGCGGATTGATTCGATCGATGCGCCTGCCATGCTCGCGGCGCTCGAAGCGGGCGAGATCGCGGTTGTGCCCGGTTTTCAGGGCGTGTCCGAAGAGGGCCGGGTCACCACGCTGGGGCGCGGCGGTTCGGACACGTCCGCCGTGGCCGTGGCCGCAGCGGTGAAGGCGGATCGCTGCGATATCTACACCGATGTCGACGGCGTCTACACCACCGATCCGCGCATCGTCGCCAAGGCGAAGAAGCAGAAGGCGGTGACCTATGAGGAAATGCTCGAACTCGCATCGGTCGGCGCCAAGGTGCTCCAGACCCGCAGCGTCGGCCTTGCCATGAAGGAAGGCGTGCGGGTGCAGGTGCTGTCGAGCTTTATCGGCGAAGGCGCCCCGCCTGCCGATGATCTGCCCGGCACGCTGATCGTGTCGGACGAGGAAATGGATGAATTGGTGGAGAAGGGCCTGATGGAACGCCAGCTTGTAACCGGTATCGCGCATGACAAGAACGAAGCCAAGGTCATCCTCACCCGCGTGCCCGACCGGCCCGGCGCGGTGGCCAATATCTTCGAACCGCTCGCCGCGGCCAGCATCAATGTCGACATGATCATCCAGAACGTCGGCCGCGACAAGGGCGAGACCGACGTGACCTTCACCGTGCCGCAGTCCGATCTCGCGCGGGCGCAGGCCTTGCTTGAAGATCGTCGCAGCGCGATCGGGTTCAACCGCATCATCACCGATAACAAGATCGCCAAGATCAGCGTGGTCGGCGTCGGCATGAAGAGCCACGCGGGCGTGGCCAGCACGATGTTCCGCGCGCTGTCGGATCGCGGGATCAACATTCAGGCGATCTCGACCAGCGAAATCAAGGTCAGCGTGATGATCGACGAGGACGAAACCGAGCTTGCCGTGCGGGTGCTGCACACCGCCTATGGCCTCGACGCCAAGGACTGAACGCCGCCCCCGCGCGCGCGACTAACGGGTTATCAGCTTTTAGGCACCGCGCGGCGCCGTTAACCATGTTTGCGCGGTACCAGTTAACCTTTTGCCCTGAGACTCGCTGCTCTTCCCGAGGAGTGGCACGACATGGCGATAAAGGCACGATTGCAGAGCGGTGAGGGGCAGCGCGCCAATCCGCGGCGTTCGTTGCGGCTCGACACCAGCGGTCGGCTCGATGACGGGGCTGAAACCAATGTCACGGTGCATAACCTGTCAGCCGCAGGCCTCTTGCTGGAAACCAGCCTCGCGCTAAGCGTCGGCGAGCACCTTACCATTGATCTGCCCGAAGCCGGTGCGGTGGATGCCGTGATCGTGTGGCGCAGCGAGCGGCTCTATGGCTGCGCTTTTGCCACGGCCTTGAGCAGCGCGGCGCTCGCCGCCGTGCAGTTGCGCGCGCTGCCGCCAGCCGAACCGGCGGTACAGCCGACACTCCCGGTACGCGAACCTTTCGGGCCAGGAATCGGCACCAAAATCAATCGCTTGCGGCGGGAGCGCGGGCTGACGCTGGCCGATGTCGCCAGCGCGCTCGGGGTCAGCAAGCCGACGGTCTGGGCGTGGGAAAAGGGCAAGGCACGCCCCTTGCCCGATCGCATCGCCGCAATTGCTGCGGCGCTTCATGTCAACCCCGATGAACTCCAGGAAGCGACTGCGGCGGATGCGGAATCACAGGCCGTGATCGAGGAATGCCGCCTGCGGATCGCGAGCGCCTTTAACCTGTCGCCCACCGCCGTGCGGATCATGCTCGAACTATAAACCCGCCCTGCCGATGCACCTCGGGATGATTACGGACCCGGTGAATGCGTATGGAAAGGTGGCCTTGGCCTGAAATATGGTAAACGAACTTTAGCAGTTGATTCGTTTTTTAGTTAGGTAAGTTTACTGTAGCTAACAAGTAAAAACCATCCTTTTGGGGCAAAAGGGATTGTTTTTGTATTGATAGCTAATCTGATTAACAATCAGAGTGACCTGAAAACGGATCATCATGCTGTAACCTTGGGGCAGGTGGGCATGAAAATTGGTTTGAGTGAAGTCGAAGGCAAGATCCTGCACGGATTGCTGGAAGAGGCTTCGGGGGATATTGTCATTCGTCTGGACGAGCGCGGTTTTCTGGCCCACGCCTCGGCCAACATTGCCGAGATCGGGCTTGATGTCGCTGCCAGTCTCGTGCCGCCGCACATCACGGATCTGGCCGATCGCGATCATGCGGCCTTTGTCGGCAGCAAGGTCAATGGCGTGCTCGCAGGCCATCCGCTGGTGGGCTGGGTGGAATTTCCGATCATGGTCTGCGCGCCTGGTGCGGCGGGCGAAGCGCCCGCGCAGCGCCATCGCCATCACCACGGATGCCGGCGCTGGTATGCGCTCAGCCTGCGACCGCTGATGCGCCATTCGGGCGAGCCGGAAGGCGCGCTCGGCCTGCTGCGGTCGGTGCAGCAGGTGCGCAATCTCGAAGGGGAATTGCACAGCCGCGCGGTCACCGATCCGCTGACCGGGCTCGCCAACCGGCAGGCCTTTTGCGCCAGCCTCAGCTGCCACCTCGCGCGGGGCGGCGGGCAGATGGCGGTGGTGCTGGCAGTGGACGGCATGCGCGCGCTGCTGATGCGCTATGGCCAGCGGACGGTTGATGAAGTCCTGTGGGGCTTTGCCCGCTATCTGGAAACCATGGCCCTGCCGGGAAGCGAGATCGCGCAGCTTGATGGGGAAAGGTTCGGGGTGATCCTGCCCCACCGCGATGAAGGCGCAGCGCGTGCCTGGTGCGCCGAGGTGTTGACCACTTTCGCCTCGCTCACGACCCCTGCCGGATCGCGCAGCCTGCGGCTGTCCGCCAGCGCCGGGTTTGCCCCAGTGGCCTGCACCATCGACTGGACCTTGCGCGAGGCCGAGCTTGGCCTTGTCATGGCGCGTGCGGGCGGCGGCGGGCAGGTGGTGCGCGGGGTCTTGCCGCGCGGCGAAGTCGTGCCTTCCTCTGGACTCGGGATGCAGCGCGGCTAAAGCCTTGCGGCTATGAGCCACATTGCCACCATCCTGCTTCTCGGTTCGGGCGAGCTGGGCCGCGAATTCGTCATTTCCGCCAAGCGCCTCGGCGCGCGGGTGATTGCCTGTGACAGCTACGACAATGCCCCCGCGATGCAGGTGGCGGATGCGCGCGAGGTGTTCCCGATGCTTGATGGCGCGGCGCTGCGGGCCGCCGCCGAAAAGCACCGGCCCGATCTGATCGTTCCCGAAATCGAGGCGATCCGCACCGAAATGCTGGCCGAGCTTGAGGGCGAGGGCTTCACCATCGTCCCCTCGGCCCGCGCGGCGCAGCTCACCATGAACCGCGATGCGATCCGCGATCTGGCGGCGGGCGAATTGGGCCTCGTCACCTCGCAATATGGCTATGCCGAAAGCTACGCTGAAGCGCAGGCCATTGCCGCGCGCATCGGCTATCCGCTGGTGATGAAGCCGGTGATGTCCTCATCGGGCAAGGGCCAGAGCAAGGTTGAAGGGCCCGAGGCGCTGGAGGCCGCGTGGGACTATGCCGTCGCCAATATGCGCGGGGACCGGGCGCGGGTGATCTGCGAACAGTTCATTGCCTTCGACTATGAAATCACCCTGCTGACCGTGCGCCATGCGGGCGGGATCAGCTTCTGCCCGCCGATCGGCCACCGGCAGGAGCGCGGCGATTACCGCGAAAGCTGGCAGCCTGCCGCCATGTCCGCTGCCGCGCTGGCGGCTGCGCAGGACATGGCCGCCAAGGTCGTGATGGCGCTGCAAGGCGGAGGGCGCGGCTGGGGGCTCTACGGGGTCGAGTTCTTCGTGCGCGGCGAGGAGGTGATCTTCTCCGAACTCTCGCCCCGCCCGCACGATACGGGGATGGTGACGCTCGCCTCGCAAAGCCTCACCGAATTCGATCTCCACGCCCGCGCGATCCTCGGCCTGCCCGTGCCGGAAAGCATCGCCGCGCAGCCTGCGGCCTCGGCGGTGATCCTCGCCGACCGCGAGAGCGACAGCTTCGCTTTCGAGGGGCTGGCCGAAGCATTGGCGTTGGGCGACACCGACGTTCGCATCTTCGGCAAGCCCGTCACCCGGCCTTACCGCCGGATGGGGGTCGCCCTCGCCCGCGCGGCCGACGCGCCCGCTGCTGTCGAACTTGCCAAGCAAGCCGCCGCCGCCGTGCGGATTGTCTATTCCTCCGAAGCCGACTAAGCGCCGCGCCCATGAGCACCTATCCCAAGACCGCCGCCCTGATGAAGCGCGGCACCGACTTCCTCGGCTGCGAGACCGCGATCCTGTGCGGCGCGATGAGCTGGGTAAGCGAGCGCAACCTTGTCGCCGCCATCTCCAACGCAGGCGGCTTTGGCGTGATCGCCTGCGGGGCGATGACGCCCGAACTGCTCGATACGGAAATCGCCGCGACCAAGGCGCTCACGACCAAGCCCTTCGGCGTCAACCTCATCACCATGCACCCCGCGCTGTTCGATCTGATCGCGGTATGCCGCAAGCATGGCGTCACCCATGTGGTGCTGGCGGGCGGCATCCCGCCCAAGGGCAGCGTCGAGGCGATCAAGGCTGACGAGAGCGGCATCAAGGTGATCTGCTTTGCGCCGACGCTGGCGCTCGCCAAGAAGCTGCTGCGTTCTGGCGCGGATGCGCTGGTGATCGAAGGCATGGAAGCGGGCGGCCATATCGGCCCGGTCTCCACCTCGGTGCTGGCGCAGGAAATCCTGCCCGAACTCGCGGGCGAGCACCTGATCTTCGTTGCGGGCGGCATTGGCCGGGGCGAGGCGATTGCGAGCTATCTGGAGATGGGCGCAGCAGGCGTCCAGCTCGGCACCCGCTTTGCCTGCGCGACCGAGAGCATCGCCCACCCCGATTTCAAGAAGGCCTTCTTCCGCGCCTCGGCCCGTGAAGCCGTCGCCTCTGTGCAGGTCGATCCCCGCCTGCCGGTGATCCCGGTGCGCGCCTTGAAGAACAAGGGTACCGAGGAATTCACCGCCAAGCAGCGCGAAGTCGCCGCGCTGCTCGATGCGGGCGAAGTCGATATGGGCGAAGCGCAATTGCAGATCGAGCACTTCTGGGCTGGCGCGCTGCGCCGCGCGGTGATCGAAGGCGATGTAGAGAACGGCTCGGTCATGGCGGGCCAGTCGGTCGGCATGGTCACCAAGGAAGAGCCCGCTGCCGACATCATCGCCGAGCTGATGAGCCAGTGCGAGGCGGCGCTCGCGCGGTAAGGTGGCGACACCCCTCGTCCTCACGCTCGCCTGCGCAGACCGGCCCGGCATTACCGCGCGCGTGACCGGCTTCCTGTTCACGCGCGGGTGCAACATTCTCGACGCGCAGCAGTTCAACGACCGCGCGGAAGTCGGTGGAACCGACCGCTTCTTCATGCGTGTGGTGTTCGATCCCGATGGCGCAACGCCCGAAGGGCTGCGTGCGGATTTCGCCGCGCTGGCAGCCGAATTCGCGATGGAATGGAAAATGGCGCGCGATGATCGTCCGCGCCGCACGATCATCCTCGTCAGCAAGTTCGATCACTGCTTGGTCGACCTGCTCTACCGCTGGCGCACGGGAGAACTCGCCATCGATCCGGTGGCCATCGTCTCCAACCACCCGCGCGCGGCCGCGATCCGGGTGGATATCGGCGATATCCCCTTTCACCACATCCCGGTGACCCCTGAGAGCAAGCCCGCAGCCGAGGCGGAGTTCCGCGCGCTCGCCGCGCAGACCGATGCCGAGCTGATCGTGCTCGCGCGCTACATGCAGGTGTTCTCCGACGAGCAATCCGCCCATTTCGCGGGGCGCTGCATCAACATCCACCACTCCTTCCTGCCCGGCTTCAAGGGCGCGCGGCCCTACCATCAGGCGCACGAACGCGGCGTGAAGATCATTGGCGCGACGGCGCATTTCGTCACCGCCGATTTGGACGAAGGCCCGATCATCCATCAGGATGTCGAGCGCATCACCCATGCCGATTCCCCCGCAGACCTCGTGCGCAAGGGCCGCGATATCGAACGCCGGGTGCTCGCCGAAGCGGTGCGGCTGTTTGTGGAAGAGCGTGTGCTGCTGAACGGCGCGCGGACAGTGGTGTTCAGAGGTTAGGCGAGCAATGCCCGCCACACGGCGGGCGCACTTTCGTCCTCGAGCGGGTTCCACACTTGTGCCATCCGCGCGCGGGCCTCAGGCTCGGGCACGCCGCCCGCGCGGTCGAGCAGGTAGAGGAACGCCGTCACCCGCCAGTTCATGATGCAATGGACATGATGCGGGCCCGGATGGGCGGCGAGCGCCTCGGCCAGCGCCGCGACATGGGCAGGCGTCGGCGCGTCGAAGGGCACCGGGATGTGGGTGTAGGCGATCCCCTCGGCCGCGAGCAGCGATGCCTCCTGCGGCAAGGCTTCGGGATGGCTGCCCAGCGCAAGATTTACCACATGGCGCACGCCAATGGCCGCGAGGCGCGGCGGATCATGCGCTTCGAGCTTGCCGGAAGTCGTGATCCCGTCGGGCCGCCTTTGCCAGTTGCGGATATCGTCGGGATCACGCGCCATCATCAGCCTTTCGGGGGTGCGGGCAGATCAATCGCCTGCACTTGCGTGCCAATGGCATAGACCCGCACGCCGCTGCCGGTTGTCACCGTCTGGAACTTGTTGGCCGCCCGCGCAATCGGCGCGCGTTCCCACGTTTTGCCGCCATCGCGGGTGGCAAAGCCCCCGGCTGCGGTGCCGACAAAGCCGATATCCGCGTTCACGAAGCCAATGCCGAATTGCCGCGCGCTGGCATCCTGCGCCATTTCGATCTCGCGCCAGGTCGCCCCGCGATCATCGCTGCGGATCACCAGTTGGGTCGCGCGCTTGGGATCGTAGCTCTGCACCGTGGCATAGCCGGTTGGCCCGCCTGCCGGGAAGCTGGCCTTCCAGATCAGTTCGAGCGTGCGGCCCGAGCGATAGACCTCGCGCCACGTCTTGCCGCCATCCTCGGTCCGCAACACCAGTCCTTCTGCCTCGGCGGCATCGGCGCTGGTGGCGGCAAACACCAACCCGGTGTTCTCATCGAAGAACGTCACGTCGAGGATCATCCCCGCATGCGCGCGCATGTCGATCACCGACCAGGTCTCACCGCCATCGACCGAGCGCAGGATGCCCGTCGGCCCGCCCACCCGGCCAGCGGCGTGGATGACAGTGCGGGGCACCAGCTTGCCCTGATAGATGCGCTGGGTGCGCAGGATGTCGATCGCGCAGACGCCCTTGATTGTCGCCTCGCCGGTATCGACCGCTTCCCATGTCACCCCGCCATCGCGGGTGCGGTAGAGCGGTGTTTCGTCGATGACGCCGGGGTAGTAATCCGTGCCGACATTGCCGATGAAGCCGTTCTTCCTATCGAGAAAGCCGACCGCGCGCACAAAGGTGCCGGGTCGGCTGGCGACCTTTTGCCAGGTGGTGCCCCCATCCTTGGTGGCGAACAGATCGCCCGCGCCGGTGCCGTACCAGCCGTGGGTCTCATCGACAAAGCTGATCGAATCGCGCTTGCCGGGATAGGCTTCGGTCACGAAGGTCTGCCAATCGCTCGCTGCCGGAGCGCTGGCGGCGGGCTGGGCGGAGGAGGGCTGGGCGGAGGAGGGCTGGGGTGCCCCCGCCCCCATGCCGAACAGCAGCACAAGGGCGGACAGCACCGCCGTATTTCGTATCATCATGGTTTGCGACCCTTTGATTTTGTGAGAGATTAGTCCCTCTGCGCGATTTTCCTCGTGCTCTCAAGCACCTTGTCTTCGTTGGCGCGGTGAATCACATAGGCGCGGATGGCCTCGATCTCCTGCTTGGAGAGCGATCCGGCAAAGCTCGCCATGCCATTGTCCTTGAGCATCCCGCCTTCGACCACGGCATTCCACGCCTGCGCGCTTTCGAGCGATCCGGCGCGGCGCAGATCGGGCAAGACGGTCGAACCGACCGCGCCCGGCGCATGGCAGACCGCGCAATAGCGGCCATACTTGGCTTGCCCCACAGCAATCAGCTCTGCCGAAGCGGTGCTCGGCGGGGGATCAAGCGGGAGCTCGGCCAGCGCCGGTTCGGGCGGCAGTTTCGCGGTTCCGCCAAGCTTGAACACCAGCAGGCGCGACACATTGCGCACCGGCGCCTTGCGGTTGATGATATCGCCATCGACCGACAGGGCATAGGCGCCGCCCCAGCCTGCCAGCACCGCGACATATTGCTCCCCGTTGACGGTGTAGGTGATCGGCGGTGCAACCACGCCGGTCTGCGCGGCGAAGCTCCACAGTTTCTTGCCGGTGCCGGCATCATAGGCGTTGAATTCGCTGCCCGTGGTGCCCTGGAACACAAGGCCGCCGCCGGTCGCCAGCAAGCCGCCGTTCCACGGCCCCGGATGCTCGACCGTCCAGCGCGCTTTCTGCGCCACCGGGTCCCACGCGACCAGCATCCCGCGCAAGCTGCCTGCGACCTGTTTGCGGAAGCCATTATCGGGCGGCAGATCTCCCGCCCCGAGATTGAAGCCGACATTGAAGCCACGCGCGGTATCGGGCTTCCAATTGGCTTCGGGGGCATACATCATCCCCGCTTCGAAGGCCGGGATATAGACCAGCTTCTCGCCGGGGTGGAAGGCCATCGGGTGCCAATTGTGCCCGCCGAGCGCACCGGGGGTGACCAGCGCGGGCTTGCCCGTCTTGTCGACGCGGGTTTCAGGGTTTTCGATCGGGCGGCCGGTCTTGGGATCGATCCCGCTCGCCCAGTTGACGCTGACATAGGGCTTGGCCGAGATAAACTTGCCGGTCTCGCGGTCAATCACATAGAAAAAGCCGTTCTTGGGTGCCTGCATCAGCACCTTGCGCGGCTTCCCGTCGATCTCCATGTCGGCGAGCATGATGTGCTGGGTGGCGGTGAAATCCCAAGTTTCACCCGGCGTGGTCTGGTAATGCCAGACATATTCGCCGGTCTTGGGCCGGATCGCGACGATGCTCGAAAGGTAGAGGTTATCGCCTTCGCCCGTCCCGTCCTTGCCGGGCGAGCGATAGGCGCGGTTCCACGGGCTGCCATTGCCGACCCCGATATAAAGCAGATCAAGCGCGGGATCATAGGCCATCGAATCCCACACCGTGCCCCCGCCGCCAATCGCGTCATTGGCGCCGAGCACATCCATATTCCACGTTTGCGCGGCCTTCTGGAGATAGGCGGGCTGGTCTTTCGCATCGCCGCCTTCGGGAACGGTATAGAACTTCCACAGCTGCTCGCCATCATTGGCATCATAGGCCGCGACAAAGCCGCGCACGCCGAATTCCGCCCCGCCATTGCCGATGATGATCTTGCCATCAATCACGCGCGGCGCGCCGGTGATGGTGTAGCTCTTGGACTGATCGACCGTGACCTTTTCCCACGCGACCTTGCCCGTCTCGCGGTCGAGCGCGATCAGGCGGCCATCCAGCGTCCCGAAAAACAGCTTGTCGCCGTAAGCCGCCAGCCCGCGGTTCACGACATCGCAGCAGGCCTTCACGGCGGTTTCGCCCGGAACCTTGGGATCATACTCCCACAGCTTGGCGCCGGTCGTGGCGTCGAAGGCCTTCACCTTGCTCCACGCGGTGGTGAGGTACAGCTTGCCGTCGATCACCAGCGGTGTTGCTTCCTGCCCGCGCGCCGTATCCATATCGGCATACCACGCCAGACCAAGCTGGCCGACATTGTCTGTATTGACCTTGTCGAGCGGGGAATAACGCTGTTCGGAATAGGTGCGCCCGTGGGTGATCCAGTTGGCACTGTCGGCATCGGCCGCCAGCAGCATCGCGCCATCGATCCCGCCCTGTTCCCCCGAACCGAACAGATCGGCGCATGCTGTCGCTCCGCCCAGCACAAGCAGTGCGGCTGGCAGCAATGTCCGATAAGCCATTTTCATAAAAATTCTCCCCGCTTCTCGGATGTTATGTTGCCAAGCCAATGGGCGCTTGTCCATCCATGTTGCTTGGGCCTATCAGACCCCCGGACGGGGCACCGGAGAGACTGGCATGTGTGATGAGGCAAATCTGCAAAACTGGGCGCGCGAGACGCTGTCACGGCGCCAATTCGGCGCGCTGACAGGCGCAGGCGTGCTGGCGGCCGGCGCAGCGGGGCCGCTCGCGGCGGCCGGAGCGCTCACCGAGCGCAAGGTAACCTTTGCGACCCCCGACGGGACAGCCGATGGCTTTTTCGTGCATCCGTCCGAAGGCAAGCATCCCGCTGTCATCCTGTGGCCGGATATTGCCAGCCTGCGCGAGGCCAAGCGCGTGATGGCGCGCGAACTCGCCGCGCAAGGCTATGCTGTGCTGGTGATGAACCCCTATTACCGCGATGTCGCCGGTGAGCAGTTTGCGGACTTTGCCGATTTCATCGCCAAGGGCGGCTTCCAGAAGGTTGGCCCGTGGCGCGGCAAGCTCAATGCCGAAGCGATCATGAGCGACACCCGCGCCATCACCGCATGGCTCGATCAGCAGGCGGCGGTTGATCCGGTGCGCGGGATCGGCACCCAGGGCTATTGCATGGGCGGGCCGTTCACGGTGTGGAGCGCGGCTGCGGTGCCTGCGCGGGTCAAGGCGGCGGCGAGCTTTCACGGCGGCGGGCTGGTGCGGCCGGATAATGCGATGAGCCCGCATGCGCTGCTGGGCACGGTCAAGGCCGGGTTGCTGGTTGCGGTCGCCAAGGATGATGATGCCAAGGCGCCCGCGGACAAGGTGACTTTCGCCGAGGCCGCCAAGGCGGCCGGTGTGGCCGCCAATGTTGCGGTCTATGAGGGCAATCACGGCTGGATGGTGCCCGATAGCCCGGCCTATGCCGCACCGGTTGCCCGCAAGGGCGAGGCGGATCTGCTCGCGCTTTACAAGCGCCAGCTCTAGCCTGCGGTCTGTCATCAGGGGTGCTTTCCTACGCGGGCGATCCACCGCTAGGATCGCGCCCTGATGCGCAAGCCCGGCCTATCCCTTCCGCTGTCGTTCCGCCGTGATCCGGGCGCGCGGGGAGGGGCCGTTTTTGCGTTCAAGACAGTGTCTCAACTGTCTCCAACATGCAGGCTCCCATCGCCGCTGCCGCATGAAACGGGCGCGAATCAGTCGGCGGCCTTGCGCGCCTTGGCGCGTTCATTGCTGAGGCCAAAGCGGCCATGCTTGCGGAAGCGCAGCATCCACTTGTCGAGAAACAGACCGAGCGCGCGCGGTTCGATCCCGAGCTCGGCAAAGCCGCGGGCGCCTTCGGCGACAACATTGCCCGGCTTGAGCAGCGCCCACTGATCGCGGCTCATCGGGGTGCCGGGGAGTGCGGCAAAGATCGCGGACAGCGTATCGGGCATGGCGATGAAGCGGCGGTTGCGGCCCTGCGCGGCGGCAATCCGCTGGTTCAGCTCCATCATGCTGATCTGTTCCGGCCCGCCCAGTTCATAGGTGTGGCCGCCGTGCAGCTCCGGGTGCTCGAGCGCGGTGACGATGGCTTCGGCGACATCATCGACAAAGACAAGTTGCAGCCGCGCTTCGGGCGCGAACACCGGCAGGACTGGCGCAAGTTCGATCATCCCGCCGAACATGTTGAGGAAATTGTCATCCCCCCCGAACACGATCGAGGGGCGCAGGATGGTTGCCGTGGGGAATGCGGCGCGCACGCGCTCTTCCCCCAGCGCCTTGGCTTGCGCATAGGGCACGCTTGACGCCGCCCCCGGCCCGATCGCGCTGACATGGACGAGCGCTTCGAGGCCGCTGTCCTTGGCGAGGCGGGCAAGCGTGCCCGCACCTTCGCCCATCACCGCCGTCACATCGCCGGCAAAGACACCCACCAGATTGACGGCGTGGCTGGCCCCCGCGAGCGCTGCGGCCACGCTGGTCTCATGCGTCAGATTGCAGGGGACGAATTGCAGCTGGCCAAGGTTGGCCAGCGGCTTGAGACCAAAGGCTTTCTCAGGATTGCGGCTGGCAATGCGCAGGCGCGCCCCGCGCTCGAGCAGCTTTTGCGCGACATGATTGCCGATAAAGCCGCTGCCGCCGAACAGGGTGACAAGCTTGCCGGAAAGAGGGGAGGGTGTGGTCATGGCAGGAAGGCTCTTGCAATGCGAGTGATTGGCCCGGTGGGTCGACGCGCTGCCTCATGCTTCAATGCGCAAGGCAGGGCAAGCGTTCCGGGCACGAAAAGCGCCGTGATTTCCGCCTCCGCCGCGCGACATGCGATTTGCCGCGAGGTTTGCGTTGACAGGCAGGGGCAGGGCTCGCTATTGGCCCGCCCCTACCCGCAGCCGATGCTTTGATCGGCGTTGCGCAAAGTGCCCAGATGGCGGAATTGGTAGACGCACCGTCTTCAGGTGGCGGCGATCGCAAGGTCGTGGAGGTTCGAGTCCTCTTCTGGGCACCAGCGCCACCCAAGTGGCCGAAAATAAGAGATTTCATAGGGTTGGAGAGCTGCAGTGGCACATAAACATGTCACAGAAGGCGAACCCGATTTGTCCCGCAAGACGAACCTGATCCAGCGCTCAGGCCGCTGGTATTTCAATCGCGCATACCCCAAGGATCTCTGGCCGCTCCTGGGCAAGTCGCCCTTCCGGCTATCGCTTCATACCGATTCCATTGAGGTGGCCCTCAGGCGTCGGCCAGATGCCGAAAGGCGCTATTTTGCCGCTGTCGATAAGGCTCGGGGTCACCAGGAAGAACTCACGCCAAGGCAGCTCAGTGAAATCGATGCTGTCGCAATCGCGGCGCGCTGGTTTCAGGCTGAAGACAAAGAGCGTGCTGCAGATCTCGCCGGCCGCCGCAGTGCGAACCTCGATATCGACGGCTATCTTGCGGCTCTAGACCGCTACGAAGGCAAAGCCAGACAGGCCATTGCCGAAGATGATCGAAACCTGGTGCTGCCGCACGCCTTGGACCTGGTGAAGCAAGAAGGATTTGAGGCCAACCCTCGATCCCCGGCCTTCAGATCACTGCAGCGGGCGATGCTTCGCGGGCGACGCGAACTGGCGCTGCTGGAGCGTTCCCGGCTCCTCGGGGACTACAGCGTCAAGCCGAGCGACCCTATCTTCGCCAACGCAGCAGCAGGTATCACTGGTCGCCATGACAGGACTGTGGAAGACCTGATCAAGGCCCACAACGAGGACAAGGTGTCCAAGCGCTCTCCATCCACGCAGGCCTCCTACGAGCCTGTCTGGCGGCTTTTGCGGGATGTTCTCGGACCTTACCGTACCCTGTCGTCTATTGGACGGGACGAGGGGCGCTTGCTGTTCGAAACCGTGAAGGCACTTCCCAGAGGGCTAGGCAAGGTCCGCGCCCTCAGAGGCCTTACGGTTCCCGAAGCGGTCGAAAAGGGATGCGAACTCGGCCTCCCCACCATTCAGGCCAAGACCATCAACGCGGTCTACATGGGGCTCCTGAAGACTATCTTCCAATGGGCCGTGAGGGAACAATGGATCACCGCCAATCCCCTCTCGGGCTTGTTGGTGGAGGACGATGTCGCTGAAGCGGACAAGCGGGATCCGTTCACTACAGCCCAACTCAATAAGATATTCAGCCAAGCTCCCTGGAAGCCTCGAGACGAAAATCCGCGTGGCAAGCCGCTGCACTTCTGGGGGCCGCTAATAGCGCTATTTCACGGCATGCGTCGCGGTGAGATCGCTCAGCTCGATACCGATTCGATCACCGAGGTTTCAGGCCATCCGGTGATCCTTGTCAGGGCCGGTAGCGGAAAGCGCCTCAAGACCGTGAATGCCCGCAGGATGCTCCCCGTCCATCCTGAGTTGATCAAGATGGGCTTCCTTGCCTATGTCAGGCGACAGCGGGAGGCGGGGGAGCAAAAGCTCTTCGCGGGCGAAGCGCCGAACTCGCGCGGGCAATGGGGTGATGGCTTCTCGGACTGGTTCACACGCCTCATCCAGAAGCGGTCGCTGGAAGGCACAAAGCTGGGCCTGCACAGTTTCCGGCACAACTGGCAAGATGCTGCCAGGGAGGCGGGGCTCCACGGCACGACAATCGGTCAGGAACTCGCTGGTCGTTCAAAGGGAGGTGACTCCTCCAACAACTACGGGTCGGGCTTTTCGACGGCTGCGCTGGCCGAAGCCAGCCGCAAGATTGAATATCCTGGCCTCGACTTGTCGCACCTTTATGTCTTGGAGCATTGTGGGACCAATAACACTGAGTAAGCGCATCAAAGGTTGCGAACGTGCTGCGCTAGCCCATAACAAGCGACCAAGGGGAAAGCATCTCTATGAATCAATCATCTCTGTCCGCTTTCATTTGGTCCGTCGCTGATCTTCTCCGCGGAGATTACAAGCCGGCCGACTATGGTTCAGTGATCCTGCCCTTTACAGTTGTGCGCCGCCTTGACTGCGTCCTTGAGGGCACCAAGGCAGATGTCTTGGCCGAATACGAACTGCGCTCGAAAGCGGGCCTGAACCCCGAACCATTCCTGCGCCGCAAGGCGGGCGTCAGCTTTTACAACACCTCCCCGATGGACCTCGGCAAGCTCCTGGGCGATCCGGACAACATCGCCGCGAACCTGACTTCCTACGTTCAGAACTTCTCGCCCGAAGTGCGCGACATCTTCGAGAAGTTCGAGTTCCACAACCAGATCGACAAGCTCGCCCGCGCTAAGTTGCTGTTCCTTTTGACCGAGAAGTTCGCTGGGATCGATCTCCACCCCGACACGGTGTCGAACAACCAGATGGGCTATGTGTTCGAGGAACTCATCCGCAAGTTCGCGGAAGCCTCTAATGAGACGGCGGGCGACCACTTCACCCCGCGTGAGGTCATCCGCCTCATGGTCAACCTGCTCTTCGTCGAGGATGATGATGTACTGTCGAAACCCGGCGTTGTGCGGACGATTTATGATCCCACCGCAGGTACCGGTGGGATGCTTTCGGTGGCCGAAGAGCACCTTGCGGAACTGAACCCAGGCGCGAGGCTGACGATGTCGGGGCAGGAACTGAACCCGGAATCCTACGCCATCTGTAAGGCAGACATGCTCATCAAGGGGCAAGACGTCTCCAATATCGCTTTCGGCAACACGCTGTCGGACGATGGGCACCATGGGCAGACCTATGACTACATGCTCGCCAACCCGCCATTTGGCGTCGAGTGGAAAAAGGTCGAGAAGGAAGTACGCAAGGAACACCAGCAGCAGGGCTACAATGGTCGCTTCGGCCCCGGCCTGCCGCGCGTGTCGGATGGCTCCCTGCTATTCCTGATGCACATGCTCTCGAAAATGCGGCCAGCGGCAGAGGGCGGCTGCCGCTTCGGCATCGTTCTCAACGGTTCCCCGCTGTTCACCGGCGGGGCTGGTAGCGGAGAGAGCGAAATCAGGCGTTACATGCTTGAGAACGATCTGGTGGAGGCGATTGTCGCCCTGCCGACGGACATGTTCTACAACACCGGCATCGCCACTTATGTCTGGATCGTCTCAAACCGAAAGCCCGCCAACCGCAAGGGCAAGGTGCAGCTGATTGACGGGTCCGGTTTCTGGCAGAAGATGCGGAAGTCGCTCGGCTCCAAGCGAAAAGAAATGGGTGAGGAACACATCCGCCAGATCACGCAGCTCTTCGGCCGTGCAGAGGAGGCAGGGGTCGCCACCGTACTGGACGCGGACGGCAAGGAAGTGGCGCGCGAAATCGTCTGGGCCGGCGAGAAGGCCCCGAAAGCACCTGAGGGCGGCAAGGTAAAGCTCGCCCCGCTTTCTCGTCTGTTCTCCAATAGCGCCTTCGGATACCGCACGATTACAGTCGAGCGACCACTGCGGGACGAGGATGGGAACGTGGTGCTGGGTCTGCGCGGCAAGGCCAAGGGCAAGCCGCAGCCCGATAGTGCCCTGCGCGATACAGAAAATGTTCCGCTGGACGAGGATATCCAAGCCTACTTTGCGCGCGAAGTTCTACCTCATGCAAACGACGCTTGGATCGATGAGAGTAAGACCAAGGTCGGCTACGAGATTCCCTTCAACCGCCAGTTCTACGTTTTCGAACCGCCCCGCCCGCTGGAGGAGATCGACGCGGACCTCAAGCAGGTGACCGACCGGATCAAGGTCATGATTGAGGAACTGGCGGCGTGAGCTTTCCGGCTCATTCGAGCTATCGGGATAGCGGCGTGGAATGGCTCGGTGACATTCCGGTTCATTGGCAGCTACTGCCAACCAAGCGCAGATTTCGTCGTCGCAAGGATTTGAACACCGGGATGATCTGCGACCATCGATTGGCCCTGACGATGAATGGCGTGATCCCTCGGAGCATTGAGGATGTAGATGGACTCCAGACCAACGACTTTGAGGGATACCAAATATTCGAGAAGGGCGATCTCGCGTTCAAGCTGATTGATCTACAGAACATCAAAACCAGCCGCGTCGGCCTTGTACCTGAGCGCGGCATTATGAGTCCCGCATATATCCGACTGCAGCCATTGTCCGATGTCGAGGTTCGTTTCGGGTACTGGTATTTCATGGCACTCTATTGGAACCAGGTCTTCAACACACTGGGTGGTGGCGTTCGTCAGACGCTCGGGCCTGAAGAGTTGCTGACAGTTCCCTTGCCGCTCCCCCCACTCCCCGAACAATCCGCCATTGCCGCCTTCCTCGACCGCGAGACGGCCAAGATCGATGCGCTGGTGGAGGAGCAGCGGCGGCTCATCGAACTGCTGAAGGAGAAGCGACAGGCCGTCATCTCCCACGCGGTCACCAAGGGCCTCGACCCCACGGTGCCCATGAAAGACTCCGGCGCGGAATGGCTCGGCCAGATCCCTGCGCATTGGGAGGTGAAGCGGCTCCGGCATATTATCGCTGCATTGGATTCAGGAACGAGCGTTAATGCGTCGGACGTACCTGCGTCAGGTGATGAAATAGGCGTGCTAAAGACAAGTTGCGTCTATGCTGGCACATTCGATGCAGGTGAGAACAAGACGGTCATTGCTGAAGACCTTGACCGTGTTACTTGCCCCGTCAAACGAGGCTGTCTGATCGTGAGCCGGATGAACACACCGGAGCTCGTTGGGGCCGCAGGTCTAGTCACGGGCGAACATCCAAACATTTACCTTCCAGATCGACTTTGGCAGATTGAGTTTGGAGAAGTCGAAGCAGCCTTTGCGGATCTCTGGACATCCAGCGCATCATATCGTGCTCAAGTCCGCGTAGCCTGTGACGGCACTAGCTCGAGCATGCAGAACCTTTCACAAGACAAGTTCTATGGTTTCATTATTGCGATGCCCCCAAGATCCGAGCAACGGCAGATCGTTGCCCGGCTAGGGCAGCAGCTTGGCCAGATGGATGCACTTGCGGCGCGCGCAGAGCTTGCCGTCAGCATTCTCCGAGAACGCCGCGTTGCTCTCATCTCCGCAGCCGTTACTGGCAAAGTTGACGTACGCGGAGTCGCTATCCGGCAGGCGGAGGCAGCATGAGCCTACATCTGGAAGTCAGCTTTGAAGACGAAGTCTGCGACCGCCTCGCCGCGAACGGCTGGCTCTACGCCACGGGCGATGCCGCAGCCTACGACCGCACGCGCGCGCTGTTCCCTGCAGACCTCGTCGCATGGGTGCAGGAAACCCAGCCGAAGGCATGGGAGGCTCTCGCTAGCATCCACGGCTCCGCAGCTGAAGGCACCCTTCTGGATCGCCTGAGGAAGTCGTTGGACGACCGGGGGACACTCGACGTCGTTCGCAACGGCATGGAGATCATCGGCGCAAAGGGCATGGTGTCGCTGGCGCAGTTCAAGCCCGCGATGGGCATGAACCCGGAAATCGTCGCCCGCTACAACGCCAACCGCCTGCGCGTCGTACGCCAGGTGCGCTATAGCCTCGCCAACGAGAACTGCATCGACTTGGTGCTGTTCCTGAACGGGATCCCTGTCGCCACGGTCGAGCTGAAGACCGATTTCACCCAGTCTGTTCAAGATGCTGTTGACCAGTACAAGTTCGACCGCCTGCCCCAGCAGAAGGGTCACCAGCGCGAACCGCTGCTGAGCTTTCCGGCGGGAGCGTTAGTCCATTTCGCTGTGTCCAACCGCGAAGTGATGATGTCGACGAAACTGGCGGGGCCGCAGACTTTCTTCCTGCCCTTCAATCAGGGCGACCACGGCGGCAAGGGCAACCCCTCGGGTGGTCCGGGGCACCCGACGTCATACCTGTGGGAGCAGGTCTGGCAGCGCGACAGCTGGTTGGAACTGCTCGGCCGATACCTGGTCACTCACCGCGATGAGAAGAAGAACATCCGTTCGATCATCTTCCCGCGCTATCACCAGCTCGACGTTACGCGGAAGCTGCAGGCGGCGGTACTGGCCGAGGGCGTGGGCGGCAAATATCTCGTCCAGCATTCGGCGGGTTCGGGCAAGACGAACTCAATCGCCTGGACCGCGCACTTTCTTTCCGAACTGCACGATGCGAAGGACGAGAAGCTGTTCTCGACGGTGATCGTCGTATCCGACCGACGGGTGATCGACGGCCAGCTGCAGGAGGCCCTGTTCGATTTCCAGCGCACCACAGGGGTCGTCGAGACGATCAAGAACGACAGCGGCAGCAAGAGCGGGCAGTTGGCTGAGGCGCTGAAGGTTGGCAAAAAGATCATCGTCTGCACCATCCAGACCTTCCCTTTCGCGTTGCAGGCCGTGCGCGACCTTTCCGCGACCCAGGGCAAGAGCTTCGCAGTCATCGCTGACGAGGCACACAGCTCACAGACCGGTGAGGCAGCGGCCAAGCTCAAGGAAGTGCTCTCGCCCGAAGAGATCGAGGAGCTGCAGGACGGCGGCGAAATCGACACCGAAGACCTGCTGGCCGCTCAGATGGCTGCGCGGGCTAGTGACAACGGCATCACCTACGTTGCCTTTACCGCAACGCCCAAGGCGAAGACGCTGCAACTCTTCGGGCGCCCCAAGGAACCCGGCGGATTACCTGAGGCGTTCCACGTCTATTCAATGCGACAGGCCATCGAGGAAGGCTTCATCCTAGACGTCCTCAAGAACTACACACCCTACAAGCTCGCCTTCCGGCTCGCGACAGGCAAGGAACTGGATGATAGGGAACTGGACGACGCCGAGGTCGAGCGTTCAGCGGCATTGAAGGGGATCATACAGTGGGTCGCCCTACACCCCCACAACATCGCCCAAAAGGTGAAGATCGTAGTCGAGCACTTCCGTGAGAACGTCGAACCGCTACTCGACGGCAGGGCGAAGGCGATGGTCGTCCTCAGCAGTCGGAAAGAAGCGGTGCGCTGGAAGCTAGCCATCGATAAGTACATCAAGTCGCAGGGGTACCCGCTGGGTACGTTGGTGGCCTTCTCGGGCGAGGTCAACGACCCGGAGTCCTCACCAGACCCGCTTAGTGAAGCTAGCAAGGAACTAAATCCGAACCTCAAGGGCCGCGACATTCGCGACGCCTTCAAAGGCGAGGAATATCACTTGCTTCTCGTCGCCAACAAGTTCCAGACCGGCTTCGACCAACCCCTGCTATGCGGCATGTATGTGGATCGCAGGCTGGCCGGGGTTCAGGCAGTGCAGACGCTCTCGCGCCTCAACCGCGCGCATCCCGGCAAAGACACGACCTACATTCTGGATTTCGTGAACAGCTCGGAAGAGGTGCTGGAGGCGTTCCGAACCTACTATGAGACGGCTGTGTGGACCGGCGTGCAAAAGGGACCCCGTTAGCGGGGTGATCGGCGTCTAAAAGGGACCCCTCATTCTGATGGTGTAGCAGGCTGCCTGGTTTTCC
>Ga0308017_1000120_pt1 | contig 25088 bp, 25 predicted proteins | sample Neamet280_FD_203145 | JGI IMG/M metagenome (GOLD analysis project Ga0308017, IMG submission 203145) | Marine microbial communities from water near the shore, Antarctic Ocean - #280 | ecosystem: Environmental > Aquatic > Marine > Unclassified | place: Southern Ocean | collected 2014-10-01
CCCCCCAGCCATCTATTAACAATTAAGATGACTACTACCATGACTACTCAACAACTTATCGCTCAAATCGAAGCCCTTAAATTACAAAATGAGACCCTTACATCAAAAAACCTCACAAGCACATTAGTTCTTGCCGGATCTATTCAACAACTTATCGGTCAAATCGAATCCCTTACCCCTATGACCTTTACGGAATATGTTAGTCGTATAACGCAACTACAATTCATATGGAGGACAAGGAGAGGCGCTCGTCTGGCTAAAGAGTTTTTAATAAAAAGAAGGCAGAGAAATAAAAACTCAATTTAATAATAATAGTTTAATATATAATATGTTTTTTATTGCGTTCCTATTTTTAGTAATACCGCCTGTATATATAATTAGTGTATACAATAATTATATATCAACTCTATCATGGAGGGAATGGCTAAGAGGGGAACACCATCATATATGGCTGATAGGTGAGGAAGAAGACTAAATACGCAAAACGCAAATACGAAGATAACCTAACCCTCCTTAGAGATTAATTAATTAATTATTCTAAAATACCCTAAACAAAAAAATAGTTTTGTGGATTATCGTATTTGCGTATTTGCGTTTACCAGATAGAATACCAGTAGCCATGATTATCATCTATGCTCTTTAAAACATAATTTTTATTTTTAATATCTGACATACATAAGCACTTGTTTTGAATGAATACCAAATCTCTCATTAATAAAGTTTTAAACACCGCTCGTTTGCTTCGTGTCATTACTATATATACATATTTTATTCTTCAAGTCCAAGCAACTCCATCATATTCTCTTCCAGATACGCCCTCAGAAAAATAGTACATGAATCATCATAATCTCCAACCGCTAATACACCATAACACACCGTAACTATTTTAGATAGTTTTTTTATCTGCTCTGATTTATCTTGTATAAGTTCTTTAAAATGCCGACTCATATCAAGCAATTCTTGTTCGGTTGTATATTTTTTATATGCTTCATCCACAGGGGTTAAATTCTTTACTATTTGTATATCTACCTCCTCCATTATATTTTACCTATATTAAATTACCACGAAGAAACCGAAGGAGAACGATCCGTTACAGAATCATATGTCGGAATAGTGAATTCCGCAGACTGATTAAAAATAGTATTAACTGGTAATTTAGGTCCTGTCGATGTCGATACATGCTCTGGGGCTATAAATGGCGAATTAGCGACCTTCTCTTCTGCTTGTTCGTTCTTACCCTTATGTAATAAATCTTTTAAACCAATGCCTATACCAATTGTAGCGAGTATTAACGGTGCTGCCTCAGGGGCTATTGCTAAAGCGGCTTCCCCAATCCCCATCTCTGCTGCTGCTGTTCCCCCTCCCTCTACCAATGCGTCCTCAGCCACCTCCTCTCCTCCTGCCTCCGCTGCCTTCTCTACTCCTCCAGTCACCATATTCCTAACACCACTATACGCTGCCCTTCCCACACGTGCGGCTTTCGCTCCTAATCCTTCTGCTGCTTCTTCCCCTTCTTCTTCTCCCACCAACCCTGACTCATCTCCTCCTCCTTTTACTGCTGGATCTTCTCCATACTTAGCCGTTGATTCTTGATTCTCGCTCCCTAAATTCCATGTCCCCTTGGTGTCACTTGTCGATGGCGCCCATTCATCGGGGAATGTATTCAGAGGTGTCGGCTCATCTGGAAACAGTTCTTCGGGACCTTCATCAGTAACTTCCCTTCCTATGGAACTTGCGTACGTTGGTGCCTCTGCTGGTGCCTCTACTGGCGCCTCTGCTGTGTCCTCTGCTGGTGCCTCTGTTTTTACTCCATCTGCGGGTGCTTCCACATTAGTCTCATCGCCTTCACCCTCCTCATCATTCCCCTTATCTGGTTTATTCTTACCTTCTTCATCTCCCGGTCCTTTTCTTTTTTCTTGATACGATCTAAATAATTTTACTGCTCCCTCTCCTACAAGCCCTCCTGCTGCTGACTGCTCCATTATAATCTTTGACTGCTCCTGTGACAACCCTAATGCCGCTTGTGCTTTATTTACCGCCATTCCGTGAGCGTTCTGAGCCATATTATTCATTCTACTCTCTGCCTCTGCTCTAAGAGCATTACGCCCTTCCGCCGCTGAATAATTATCATAAAACTTGTTAAATTTATCATACTGCGAAGCATATGCGTTTACTGTCTTGTGATAGTCCTCCATTTATATATACAAAACATATTATTATTTATTATTAATTTTCTCTTTGGTCGAACGCCTCTTAACTGACTTTTTCTTGGGTTCGTCAGGCACTACCGTCTCAGGCACTACCTTCTCCTTCACCACCTTCTCCTTCACCACCTTCTCCTTCACCACCTTTACCTTCTTCTCCTTTGGAGGCTTCTTTGCCGCCCATGATGCCTTGGCTTCCTCATTACTCATCGCCTGTCTATAGGTCATATCATTCGCCGCAGCATATTCTTTTAAATGTGTACTCCACGTTTCTTTTACTTTAGTTTCTTCAGTCATATAGTTTTACTAAAGATAAAAAGTTTTTGATATAAACATAAAAATCATAAATACATCATGCCTACCAGAACAATTTGTATCACTCTACCACAACAAAAAATGCCTCACAAAAAATCATATTATCACAGACATTATGATAAAATGCTAATTTATAGCCGAGAATACTATAATAAAAATAAAACTAAAATATGTCAGCAACGTAAAATTAAAGTAGTCTGTGACTGCGGCTCAATCACCACTCACTCTAATAGCCTACGTCATCTATCATCCATCCGCCACCAAAATTATATTACTGCTTTGTGTAATGCGCCTGAGTGCCTACCCCATGACACATCTTATCAGCCAGAGCCGCCTTCATCGCAAGAGGCGGACTCGTATCAAACTCGCTAATAACAACATGTCTTAATAAATTTATAGTTATATGCTTACCCGTCGACTCAAATACACGAGGAACTAACTTCGCAAATGCGTTCGACGTTAATACCGTCTTACCACTACAATTATAAAATAAATGGTCCTTAGTATGGAGTTTTAAAAACTTATTCAATACTGTATTTAATTTAGCCGCAACTGGAATATGTTTAATTCCATAAATCGATGCTGTTTTATATTTACCCAAACTAAAGACCTTTTTAGTCTTATTTTTAATTACAAGATAATTCTTTTTTAAACCTTCTTCATCTAACCTCGCATAATCATCAGCAGATATAATCTTCATACCAGCATAGTCAGCCCTGAGCGGCGGATTATTAACTGGGTCAGCCGTGTATAACGAGGAGATTAACCAATTCTTTAATAATTCCCTCTCTGCTGGAGTCACTTCTTCTGCCGTTTTTTTAAATGTCTTCCTAAATAATAACTCCTTATTATATCTCTTACTTACCTGTTGGAGTTCCTTTAGAGACAACCAGTTCTCGATTTGGGTCACCGACTTACTCTGCTCCATACTTTTATTAAAAGTTTCTTCATTATTCTCCATCATTAATTTTCTAAAGGGGGCTATATTATTATGTTCCTGATTACCCATGGTCTCAAGCCCAGCAATAATCGCATTTAAATAATTGTTTTGTGTCGATGTCTTAAACTCTTCCTTAATAAAACTTAAAATTAAATCTACCTCATTTAACCAATCTAAATCTTTTATTAAATCATTAAACATTCTTAAATGTAACGCCTTCAGGGAATTAATATAACTAATTACCGTTGACTCCGACCTTAAATGATTCGTCCTTGGATTGCGATGTAACATCATTTTTTCCTTAATCTCTTCCATATTATATAGTATATATAATAAATTTAACTCAATTTTACGCAAAAATAATTAACATTTTTCTCTCTGCTTCTGTGAGCGTTGATAATTTTAATATTTTAATCAACACTTCATATGCCGTGTGCTTCTCTAACAATCGCTTAATAAAGTAGTCAGCCTCATTTAGGATATAATCTGGCGGTTTTTGTCTGAGATGTAAAATAGAGATTGGAATATTACTGGTTATTAAATTAAATTTATTATCATGAGATAGTTTAGCATTTTTAATATCAGAGAGAATTGAGATTGGAACATTGTCTATTAATCCATTACATAAATTTTCTACAACTTCTCTCCCCGCAGCAATTCCTCGGCGGTTACTACACGCTAATCTTGGATACAGACTATTTGATTTATATATTATTAATCCATCCAGCAACTTTAGATTATATTTATTTTGAATTACGTGGAACTCTTTTAGCAATTCTTCATCTTGGAGAGATTGAGGAAAATACATTCTATACTATTGTCTTATTTTAATTTAATGTCAATAGTTTAAAATTATTATATTATAGTATTATATAATGTTTAAATCCAATCCCCAAGCCAGTCAATTCATTCCCGTTAAGCAGATTCAAATTAATCCTGAAGCCCAGGTTGATTACACCAGCCGATTACAGACTCAGATCCGTTTTGTTCTTGAATCTTATATTGGCTACATGGACCCTCGTACCAGTCGCATTCAGTATCAGGTCACTATGAGTGGACGTGGTCGCCCCCAGCCTAACGCTAAAGCAGGTGTATCCTCTCTTATTCGTGATTGGCGAATCGAAGACGGGATGGCTCAATCCACCTTAGAAGAAGTACTCGATTCTAATGTCCTAACCGCTCAGGTGTGGGGCTATTCTCAAAATCAGACAATCACTCACAAGCGGACCATGTTCGAAGGTCAATCCCTCACGCCTAAAGTCGGTGAGAGTATGTATTGGGATAATGCCGCCGGACAGGACGGCAACTGGAATGCTGCTGGTGGTGTGACTACAGCAAACGAACAGACAGCCAAAACCCTCCAAGTTCAGCACACCCTTTTTAATAGTGGCTTACTCGGTGGCGGTCAAGATGCTAAAGTCTTCCCTCTTGTAGCAACTAAAGGACTAAGACTCCATATGAACCTTGAAAACGCTCAGAGGGCTTGTATGTTCCAGACTGGTATGCTCGGTGTTAGTGAGACGGGACTCAACCCCCTATGCTGTACTTTAGCCGCACCTATACTGGCTGCTGTGGGTACTAAAGTAAACATTGGTGACACCTACACTATCCTACTAAAAGATAGTGGTAATGGTGCTGTTAATAATATCGCAAATGGTGGATATAATAATAATCCGTTCTCTATTGGCGATGAGATTTACGCTGGAAGTTCTACTACTATCTCCCCCCAATCTCCTATAGGAATTGTTACAGCCATGACCGCTAATGGTGCTGGTCTACTCGAACTTACTCTTTGTCATAATGCTCCGAACAATACCCCACTCGACCACCCTTACGTCGAAGATGACCCTATCTATGTCCTTCCAAAAGACCGTGTTGATGGTATTGTTGCTTCTCCCTTCATCCCTGATGAATTTACCCCCTTTATGGAAGAACGCCTTGATTATACCCTTTCTAACGTGGAATATTTAGTTAGTCAGGTCAGTCCTCCTTCTGGCTATGTTGATGCTATGCTTAATCAGGTCAACGGCAAAGGCATGGTTATTGACTTTCGCTGTTGGTCCACTTATAGGAATACTCTGTCAGCCCTTAATGGACTCACTACACAGTGGATTCCAACTGAGGCAACCCGAGTTTACTCTTGCCTGAGTACACCTTTAGCACAGAATCATCAGTTAGGTATTCAATATGACAGTTTTAAACCTGAGACAAATGGCGCTAAAAACTATAATTATTCTTGGGGCAATAAACTTATCCCAGATAGACCAGTTCATTTAGAGAGATTCAGCCAAGCCATTCCCAAACCGAATGCTTTAGCATTAATCGAACTGGAGAAGGCACTAACTAATTGTGGTATTGCCGTTCGTGATTTACAGAGATCCCCTGAGAAGTTTAATATTGGTCGTGCTTTTAGCAAATATGGAGGTACTGCTAATCTTTCTGGTTCTACTCTGTCTCTTCGTGTTGAATATCAGGGCGCTCAGGAACCCCTCATGTTTAATAATTATATTCATCAGTTAAGGCGAATCCAAATCCAAGGCGCATCTATCTCAGCATTTTAAGCAGAATTAATAAAATAATAATATATTTGTATAATATATAATGGATATTAATTCTAAGGAGAAAGGTATCGTAAGCGCCATCAATCCCCCGTCTAACGGCATATATTCTTTTAGAGGCGGTTATCCAATTGTTTCTTTCCAAATCGCACAGCAATCTAAATGGCTTGACCCCAGGTCTTTAAGACTTTCTGGTCGGTTTCGTGTTAAAGCACCAGAGGGATTAAAACCCACCAATACTTCTACCGCACAAAACGCAACAACCGGAGTTGCGGTTTCTGGACGTGTCGGAGTTGCTTCGGTAATTCAGCAAATCACTTTAGCAAGTTCATCCAATCAGACCTTAGAAACAATCCGTAATTATAATCGTATGCTCTCTACACTTGTTCCCGTCTCTCACAGTCAGTCTGATCTTGACTGCTGTCTACAGGTGGGCGACCCTGCCTCCGCTTCACGCAGTTTTAACTCTGCTCGTGGTATTAATGAGACGACATCTTTTAGCATTCCGTTACGCACAGGACTCATGTCTGGCGGAGATTTACTACCATTAGGAACAAATGGACTCAGAGGCTTAAATATCAACCTTGAATTAGCACCCGACTCTCAAGTTATATCAGGTTTTAATACTTTTACACTCGGCGGCAACGCAGTACAAACTATATTCACTCCCATTAATACTGGAGCATTCTACGAACTCGAAGACCTTACCTTGACCTATGACCTTCTTGTCCCCAGCGAACAGGGACAAGCCATTATGGAATCACCTGCTACAGGCTCACTGACTTACAATTCATTCTCTCAATTATATTCTGTTATTAACGCATCGGAACAGACCCAGAATCTTAACTTTGGAGTTAGCAATTGTTTAGCAGTTACGCATAATTTTATTCCCACAGACCAAATTAATAACTATAGGCATGATGGATTTTCTACTGGAGAACTTAAAAATAGTAACGGTGATGATGCTAAGATTCGTCGTATTACTTATCTTCGTGGCTCTACTCGATTCCCTCTTGATTATGAGATTGAGGTTGGAGGCAGGAAGGACCTTCCAGCAGATCAACTGCGACCTCAAACTGAACTTGTTACTCAGTTTATCGATTCAGTCAAACCTTATATTACTATGGACCATTCTCTAATGTCCGCTCAGACCCAAAACGGAATCTCTGATAATCTTACTTTTAATAATAACCGTGACCCCCGCTTTAGGAATACTTTGGCTGAACCTAATATTCCTGTATTCGGAGCGGGTATAGTGATGGACCCTCTATCCAAAACTGGCGTGGACTTTAGAAACACGAATTACGGTATTCGTATTGTCAGTGAATTAGATGGTGTCAGCCCTAACTCTATTTATAGTTTTATTCGTGCGAGGAATACTCTTCAATACAGCCCTAACGGAATTATGGTAAGTTCTTAATTAAATTAATACTTAATATTACAAAAATAATAATATATTGTAATATTAAATGAGTGAATCACGAACGCCCCAATTACCTTCCGTTTTGACGCCTGGACCTATCTCCTATCAGGGGGACATGAAAATAGATACAAACGTTCTTGACCCAATTGTTAATCGGGATGAATTTTGTAGATTTGTTTTACCCAGCCGAGGCTTCCTTGATGTAGGCAGCGTATTATCCTTTAGTGTTAAAGTTTCTCAGGATAATAAAGCCTGTTTTCCTGTTAAAACTGGAGCAGCCGCCGCCATTAGTTCTTGTATTTTAAAAATCGGCAATAAAACAGTCGCTATTACGGACCGCTTTGGTGTTTACTCTACGATTCGTCGCTCTTTTAAAACGCATGAAGAGCATTCAGGGAAAGATATGGTTCATATGGGGTCTATGGATGTTGTATGCCCTAATAACGGTCAGACAGGTCAGTATCAACTTCGAGACGTAGATTATAATGTTGCTGCTGCCGACATCGATAGGATTGCTGGGACTCCACTGGATCAGTTTAGCCTTACTATTGACTCGAATAACTGTCCCGTATGGACTATTAAATTAGCGGAGATGTTTCCCGCTCTAAAAAATCTCACGCTACCTTTATTCTTGATCGATCAACAGTGTTCTATTGAGATTGTATGGAATAAACAGACAGACAGTGAGCCAGGCAAGGTTGTTGTATACGAATCGGGCTTCGCAGGTCTGAAGACCGCAGTAGTAGACCCCACTAATGTTAAATTCCTCGCTGATTATATTACTTATGATGAAGAGCGAATGGAAGCAACGGCTCGGCAGGTCATGTCCGATGCGGGTTGGAGTACGCCTTTTGAAGATGTTGTCTCTGTATCAACTAACTTCCCCGCTAATGGACTCCAACCAGTAGATCCGGAGTCCTCACGTGTAAGCCGTGATTTAGGCTTTTCTGGTATGCGTCTTCGCTCTATTCTCGGACACTTCCATAAACCATCTCAGGATTCCAGTCTTATGGGTCAGTATTCCAGTGACGCCTACGCTCATCCTATTAGTTATAATCTTCGTGTTAATGATAAACTTGTATATCCGCAGACTCTCGTTTCAGAGAGCCAGAAGGCACATCAATTAAGTCAGGTGTTCGGCACTGAGATTTATTGTGCTAATAGCGAATATTCTCTGGATCAGGTTTGCGATAAGGGAGCGTCCGGCAGTGTCAGCGACCGCCTAAGCACTAATCCCATGTTCCCAGCGAACGCAACTATGTTAGGTCATCCTCAGACGGATTTACAGGGTTCTATGAATTTTATGGGTTGTGACTTTACCATCGACGGACTCAGCGCTTTACGGAACGGAGTTCAGGTGGGAGCCAAACCAGTTCAGGTATTAAATGACCTTATTAATCAGAACAACGATTTCGGTGGGCGACAGGTCACCTATTTTGGTCTTGTTGAGCGTCTAATGACAATCCGCAACGGAACTGTAACCGTATCTGCCTAATTTTAATATTAATTAAGTATAGGAATGAAGTTATTAAGCGTAAAAAGAACTACCTCAGGAACAAAAGCATTTAAAGCAATATTTAAAATGGATAATGGACGAGAAAAATCCGTTAAGTTTGGTACTGACTCGAATTATGTACTGAATAGTAAAAAAACCGATGCTGATAGATTAGCATACTTAGCACGTCACAGGGTAAGAGAGGATTGGTCTAAACCCACAACCCCCGGCTCCTTATCAAGGTGGCTGCTTTGGGAATCAAGGTCTTTAGCAACAAATATACGCAGTTTTAAAAAACGATTTAAGATTTAGTATAATATTATGTAGTTTAATATTATATGGATAAAAACTGGATAGAAAAAATGGATATGAAAAAAGGCGCATTACATCGACAGATGGGAGTGTCTAACGACTACACATTTAATAAAAGTAAATTAACAAAAATAAATAAGACTGGTGTAGGTAGTATGTTTGAGTTCGAGGGTAAAAGTAGGAAGATGACTCCACTATTAAAAAAAAGAATTACATTAGCCATTACATTAATGGGCTTTAGGAAGCAGAAGGAGAAGTATTCAAAAAATTGAAGGGATTTTTAATATAACTATAATTGTATATGCCGACTTTAGATATTTTAAAAACATATTCAGTTGTAGAACTTCGCAAAGAAGTCGGAAAAGCCAGAATGAAGAATTATTCTAAATTAAAAAAAGGAGAAGTCATGGACTTAATGATGAAAAATAAAGAGAAGTTCCATCACCTAAAAGGTAAGACAAAAATGAAGGCGGTGGCTAAACCGAAGGCTGTGGCTAAGGCGGTGGCTAAACCGAAGGCGGCGGCTAAACCTAAGGCGGTGGCTAAACCAGTAAAAAAAGAACCCGCATATTTACCCGCTGATGTTATGAAGAATATTAAAGGGTTCATGAACGTTGGGAAAGACGCTAAAGTACGAAAAATGGACGTTGAAAAAATTATAGAGAAACTTGAAAAGGAAATGAAAAAAGGTGTTTTCGGAGACCTCTTTGATTTTGAAGAGTGGTTAGATGGAAAAGGACCAGATACAGAAAGGGGGCGACAGGCACAGTTGGAGAGAGCGTCTGCCCGAATGATGAAGTCACTAATAAGAATTATAAAATTCACAATGAGAGATAAGCGGTTTAAAACGGATAATGATGTGGTGCGATTTTGGCTGAAGTACGATCATTTATTGGCTGATGAATATATATATTACACAGCAAAAGAATTGAAGGAAGAAGGCTTACCAGACCCGAAGAACTTCGAGTTTTACGAGGCAGATTAATTAAATTAAATTATTCTTTGGGTGTTTTTAATATCAATGATGTTCCTCCGTTTTTATGCGTAATAATACGGCGAACATATTCCGGATATGTTGTTTTTAATAACTGCGCTTGTTCTTGTTCTGTTTTAGAATCTCTAAAACCTACACCACCTTTTTTTTTAGGATTATATGAAGTTACTGGAGCAAAATGATTAAATCGTAAGACTGTATTATCAAGTTTAAAATATAATATAGATCTCTCAAAATCACATTTACCCATGAGTTCAGGTGTGCTATAAATTCGTTTATTAATAAGTAGGCAGCAAGGGTCATGAATAAAGCGGCAGTCAGTAGTTAGTTCTTCTGCTTTAGACATAAAATAAGTATTGGCGGTAGGATAAAATCCACATAAATTAGCGCTATGTAAAATCATAGAATTAAAACAACCAGTAATAATATTAGGTAAGTCAGTGGGTTCAGTATTATCTAAGGTGATAAATTTAGACACGTCATCATGTAATAGCCAAAGTTTAGTATTAAGTGGATAGTAATCCCATATAAAGTTAATAGTGCTATGAAGCCCTGGAGGACTGCGAATAATTTTAATATTGAATTCTTTGTATAGTTCTTCGTCTCGGTCATTCTGTAAAAATAATGTTGCCTGAGAGAGAAGATTGTGTTTTTGTAAAAACAAGAATGTTTTGTTTTTAAAAATGTTATATCGATTAAAACTCGGAATGACTATGTTAAAATCATTCATATATAAATATGAATAATTTATCTTGAGGAAATAACCTTGCTGGTACATAATATAATACTAAATCTATCGTTCGTAAATGGGGCGGTCCAGTGTGTTTTCTCATGACCGTTAAATATAAGTGGTGAGTATAATATACAGTGTGGTTCACCCTCGATAATTAAATCCCCGCCAGTATAATCTCCTAAACCAATAATAATGCTGTCTCCAATATTATTAATGTCTTTATGTGGAGGACATAGTAGATTTTTATTAATAATGACGCACTCAAAACTAAAATCTGGGAATAGACGTTTACACTCGTTATATATACGTGGATCTGCTACCATTGCCCTTGATGGTAGCATAGGTTTATTAGGTTTCGCCCAATGACAGGTGTACCCAACTGATATACTATATTGATTTTTTCTAAATCCAGTGGTATTCTGTTGTTTATTAGGTCTCCAGTTGTAGTCAATAATTAATCTCTCCAATTCATCAAATAACATATACTAAAATAATATTAAATTATTCTGCTTTCTCTGCGTTCAGTTTATCTAACGCCTCTTTAACTCCAGCGGCAATTCCCTCTTCTAATAGTTTCTTATCTTTTTTAAGTTTATTTTCATAGTCTAACTTACGTTTAGCCTTATATTTTTCAGGATTCGCTGCGTATCGTTGTTTCATGCGTTCAGAGATCTTTTTTTTATTTTTCTGGTAATATGCTTTAAAATATTGGTCTGGTGAATCTCTCACCGTAAATCCGCCAGGTCCACTTCCAAAAAGTCCACGTGTCATATTATTATATAGTATTATATAATAATATTTTTAAATAGTTAAGGAATAGACTCGAGTGGATCTGCGGGTATTACATCCGGCACTGTCCGCTTACAATTAAATAATCCACAACCAATATTAATCTCAGTACATCGTGAGTTTTGAACTTGAGAGAGAATAGAGACAAAAACACTACCACAAGTTACGATGAGTGTTGATATCTCCATTGCTCCCCAAACCATTATTATTATTATATATAATATATATATAAATAATGAACCGTAAAATCTGGAGTCAATATAGCGTACTTGAATTAAAAGATCTAATTAGGAAATCCAATTTGCGAGGATTTGAGAAGATGAAGCGGACAGAGTTATTAGATTTAATGGATAAGCACAGTCATCGTTTTAAAGATGTAAAACCTAAAGATGCGCCACGTTATACTCATGTGTCGAAGAGTGTGCCTAAAGGTGCGGCTAAAACTACTAAAAAAAGCGGATATGTTAAAACTGGTAAACCTCGAGGCAGACCACGTAAAAATGCTGCTACTACGGATAGACCGACATTAAAAACCCCACCTAAAAAAGAGTCTGTCTGGGAACCGCAAACACCGTTATTAACTCACACGTGGGAGCCTCACACACCAGGCATGACTTACGGGAATGAACTGACCTATGGTGTCGCTCTATCGACTATGTTAAGGGGATTGAAGCCATTATCTAAATACTAAAAAACGCAAATACGCAAATACGATAATCCAGAAACTATTTATTTTGTTGGGCTGAATAAATATATAATAAAATATATATCTCTAAGTAGGGTTTAGTTGTTTTCGTATTTGCGTATTGTTACTGTAATTTAATAGATATTCTTATCATTTAGACCCTATTCAATAAGAGAACGCAAATACGCAACCCAAATACGCAAATAAATCTGCGTTCCACCATTAAACGGCATCAATCTCATCACCAGCAATACAACAAATATTAATTAGACTTATGTTCCTACTCTTATCTTGTTGCTCTGTAACTCCCTTAATTAATCCAAGAAGAAGGTGTCGCAACTCTTTAGGTTTAATTCCTAATTCTGACTCTTTTAAATACGTTCTTATAGCCTTTGGTCCTAACTTACTTCCTTCGTTATAAACAAACTCACTCAATAACCTCGTATCCATATTATCTTCTACATCTACGTCTTCGTTCTCTAATAAGTCCTCTGGATAAGTACATGGCTTCGCAGTTAAAACCATCAGCGTAAATTCATTAATAATATCTTCGTTCCTAATATAATCATCAATCGTATGGTCCGCCTCGTAATATTTAACATTGCTATAAACCTCCTTCGTTCCTGCCTCTACAAATTTATTATGTAATGTAATACTTACTCGCTTCTCATTCGTATCTAACGGCTCTACGGCTAATTGATGGTTGGCGAACATATATAATGTTCCCTGTGGAGATATAACCGTCTCTTCTTTATATAATGCTCTTACCTTCATCTGGTCTCCACCAGAACACAAACTTTTAATAATACTCCCATTTAATACTTTATTCGGCATGTTCTCATTCAATACCCATAATCGGGCAAACGGAGTTTGTAACAAGAAGCCCAAATCTCTACTCTCATTATCTCCCTGTTTAATGTAAAAATTCCCAATACTCAGAACAGAGACATAACTTCCAAAACAATTCTCTAACATCTTAATTAAAATACTCTTACCACAATCACGCTTACCCGTAATCTCATAGAATTTTTTAATCGACACCTTACACTCCATCGCCATACGGATTGTATACAAATAATAATCCGCCAAGTCATCTCTACAATTAAATAATTTTAATAAAATCTTTGCTCTAATATCTGCTCTTATAGCCGTATCAGATACAGAACACATCGGTCTATCAATATATAAACAGGTTCGCTCATTCGTAGTCTTCACAAACTCTCTGGATATAGAATTATAATAACCATCATTAAACCAAATACGATATTTATTCTCATCAATTATATCGCAGATAAATTTATCATTCTCCGGAGCATTCGCCGTAATAATTTTAATAACATCATTGATGCCCTTGACAGTGTCTACTTCTTCAACTCGTGGACCGTCAGGGTAATTCTCTACATATTTATACATATCCGGATTATTACAAACATGTTTATATAATTCTCGTGTCACTCTGTCCTTTCCAGATACGAATACGGGCTTATTGGGTTGTTTAAAATATGTCTCGTTGTTACATATGACAATTTTATCTTTAAATTCCGCCATTAGCATCTTCAATCCCAAATCTCTTACATTCTCGGGTAGTTTTGGGAAGTAGGTCTCATTATACCACAATGAATATAACTCCGGGTTAGATAATTTAGCATAGTGACATAGTGACCCGAACTTGGGCGACTTCTCCTCATTATAGCCCTTAATTAAATCATCAATAGCCTGTGTAGTCTCCTCTTCAGAATAGTCATCATGATACGAATATTTTAAAGCAATGTTCCTCCCGTCATCCAAGCCCCAACTATATAAACAACCAAATACAATATTCCTCCAGTCAGTATAGCCACCTTCTTTTGAGAAGTAATCTTTACTAATTATATCCATTATACAAGGGTCAAAGGTTCTGTCTTTATCTTCGAGGGTTGTTGCTATAGTATTTTTAGGGAGAGCCAACTTCTTTTTAAAATCTGTAAATGTCTCCAACGTATCTATATTATAATTAAGCATATGTCCGTCTATTTTTTCGAATACTTGCTGATAAAGAACATCGAACGCTAAACCTTCGTCCTTCTTATATCCGAGTTGATTAGTCATATTCTCGTCGTCAGCATCCTTTTTAAGATATTTATGGGGAAGGTCTTTAGACAGAGATAAACTATAATTATCACCGTTATAATGCTCGTCAAGAAAGTCCTTACTTATATCTGGGTCATCACAATCTAATACAACCCAGTCAGTTCCCGCTATGTTTGCGAATATAGTAGTTGGTGAACCAACTCCCTTCTTTTTAATCTCTGACATTGCCTTTTTATAACTCCACCCTAACCATCCCGACGGGGGCAAAGTGCTTTTAACCACTGATTTTTTACCATCTTTAAATTTATGACGACATAACCAATACGGAATCTCATTCATATCGTAAAATCTTCTCATGGAGATAGGAATTACGATTTTAGTTTGCGTTTTAGTTTGCGTATCCATCTTATATATAATTAGAAGATTTTATTTAAGTCAATTTTAAAAAATAATACTTCCAAATCTCTATATTATTTAGTAGTTTTTCTTTTGGATCGACGCAACTTAAATTTAGTAATTTTCTTGTACCCTTCAAATACTTTCTCAGGCTTGACATTCGGCTCATCTTCTTTTTTAAAGATTCGCTTTACTTTGTGGTCGAAATCTTCAAATGATTTACCGGGAAACTCAGCCTCATACGAATTATAATGCTCTAAAGATTCAGACATTTAATATATGATTATATTATAAGTTTTTATATATGGCTATATTAAATGCTAATAACGTTAAAGAGTAAAGCAGTGTCTAACGGAGTTTCTTCTGATGAGAGCGCTGCTAATTGGACTAATCATTTTAGGGAGGGGATTAAATTCACACCTAATAGCACGGTTCAATTAATATCTTGCTCTATCAGCCGGAATGATGATTTTTTAATTGAGGAGGGGACGAATGATAGGTTCACTTATGCTGTGGGCTATACAGGACAAATTCAGAACCCACCCGGCACTGATATAGGTTTAGGTCCGTTTAGTCAACACACCGTAATTTTAGAGCCTGGAGCATATACGGGATATACTTTAGCAGAACATATACAAAGTAAGTTACAAGATTCAGTATCCTTAGCATGTTTTGGACCAGCAGGTGAGGGGTGGACTTGTACTTATACACCCGCAGAACTCGACCCAAGAGTAAACTCTAAGTTTGAGATAACTTGGGCTTTATTGACAGGAGGCGGCTCATGGTTCCCTGGTGAGGAGGGATTGTATGGTGAGACGTTCCCAACTCAGGAGTTATTTTATCCTCAAGCGCCAGTCGCAAATTGGCTTAATAGTGCGCCTACCGACCCTTTCGCTCAACTGTTCCAACAGCCTCTTACCTTTAATCAGATCGGGGGAGATAGTAATATTGGAATTGGTGGTCTAATACTTGATGGAGATAAAGTTCAGGGGTTTAGAATAAAGGAACAAGGAATTTATTGTGATGGAGGTTCTATAGAAGCGAATGTAGACCCAGTAGATATAATTGAATCTTTAACATTAACAGACGGTGGCACCAATCGTGGAGAACTTGCTTTAGAAAACTGGTTTGAATCTGGAGTAACAGAGACAGGAAGTATTGATAATTTAGGGACGGTCAATGGATTCCAGTATTTAATGACCGTTCCAACAGGACAAGATGGTATTATTAAATCTCTGGCTGTAAAGGCAGGTGCTAATGGATATGATGGTGGATTAATCACTGACGGGGGTGCGGGTTGGACTATAGGTCAGACAGTATTCATCACTTCATCAACTCCTGGTGCTAATGGAGCAGTCGGCACAGTTACAGAAGTAGATGAGGCTAATGCCGATGCTCTTGTTGCTTTTATTATCACGGACCCGGGAGATGGTTTTGTGTTTGATACTAATGTGGAATTACTTAACACTAATGGTCTTGGATTAAATGGTGATCTGAATATTTTAGGTGTTTTAGCCAATTTTGCGGGAGAAGGATTAATAGACGGGCAGGTTTACACCCTACAAACAGGAAAACTGGTAGACGATACAGTTTTACCCGTTCCGGCTCAAATACAAATCGACACAACTGGAGCAGGAGGTAGTTATAATACCTCTGTGATATATAATCCCGGGACGGATTATGAAGTTGGAGATTTTGTATATATTGATAATGGTGATGATCCAGCAACTTGGCTTGTAGTACAAGAAGTCGACATTGAATTAGACGTTCAGTTCGTTCATGTTGGCGAAGAGGGTGCTGTTGGAATGTCTCCTTGGGCGTTCCCACATGATATAAATAATCTCGCAACACTTGTTCCTGTATCGCCAAATGCTTTTGATTCTACTACATGGGATAAAGGCTTTAAAGTAGGTGGCGATGAGAATTTTCCAAATATTACAGTGGGGGGAACAGCAAGTCAGGATACAAGGTTATTCCAAATAAATTTAAATACTGCTACGGGACCTGTGGGACATTTATACGGTGACACGCCTAATGACCCTCTTGCTGATGATGGAATTATTATAATGGGGATTGTTAATAATCTCACGGCTCGAATTCCTATACTCTTTACAAAATCTTATCCAAGTTATAGTTTAGGATACACACGACAACAATTCGAGCCGGACAATCCGTATACAGAAGGGTATGACGCTGGAACCGCAGACTTATATGTATCTGTCGTATCAACAGAAGATAATCTTGATATATTCGTTGAAGTTAGACAATTACAGATAGTTAGTGGAGACACCGTGATAAAAGAGATGGTTCCAATATTTGAAGGTCTTATCTCTTCTATTACAGGTCTAAATTGGGCTTCCGGAGATATTATAACGATGAAAATCGATGTTGACAATATTACGAGGTGTGGTGTCTCGGTAGGTCATGACGTTCAAGGCGACGGCGTGTTCCAATTTGCTGTGATTGCCGAGTCTGGATTGACTCCAGTAGCAGATCAATTAGTACCAGGTCGAACCCTGTTTCAAAGTAATCTAAGAGAAAATCATTATCCAATCACTCCAGTTTTTAATTATTGTTTAGGAACTGGGTTTGATGCTGACCTACCCATTGGACCAAGTGGAGGAGAAATATCAAATAAGTTTTTCCGACAAAATAGTTTAAATGGGATTACAGCGGGGTCAATCTCCAATGGTGGTAATGGTTATACAGTAGGTATGACGGGCAATTTAGCAGCACAAGGCTCAGACCCTGGTACAGGAGCCACATATGTAGTTCAGACTGTATCGACAGGAGGAGTTATTACATCAATAGCGGTTTATGATCCAGGAAGAAATTATGTAGGTGGGAATTTTGTAGATTTAATTCCTCCAGTGGGTAGTAGTGCGGGTGGTGCTGCTGATTTTGTGATTTTTGATACTCAGCAAAACAACTCAGCCAGAGGGGCTGGTTATACCGCAGCACAAACATATCAGACAGTCGCTTTAACTGGTACGGGAACTGGAGCAACTGTCTCTGTGACTGGTGTTGATGGAACTGGAGCAATTAGCGGTGGGGTCGGTATTCCAGATGTGGGGTCGGGTTATGTTGTGGGAGATCAGATTTTAGTTTTAAAAGTTGCTGGTGTTCCAGAAACTGGAATGGCTGTACTACAAATTAGCGGTGCTACTCCAATTGTTCCTGGCGGAGGGGGAGTGCCTACAGGAATGGCTGCTGGGTTTTTATTTGGTCTCCTTGATGATCCTGCCTTCCAATTTACTACTCGGGGTAGAAATACGATAGTGACTGGTGCTGAGACAGATGATTCATTATTTACGAGTGACATTGCGGGGGCTATGGAATTCCCTTACTTTTTTAAGTTTTCTGAACTGGTTGGGCTGGATATATATAATACCCCGTTTAGAGATCTTGTTACTGACGAGAGGCGGTTATGGACTGGATTAGTTGAGCCTAATACAGCAAATCTTGGAAGAACCTTAGCCATGTTCCCAGTATATAATTACGATAATGAGGCTCCATTTATTAATGGAACGATTGAGTCTAACACATTAAAAGAGCCAGAATCAGACATTACTAATCCAACTATTCAGATTGAATTGCCGGATTTTAACGTTAAGAGTTTTTCGGGGGCAAGTTCAGATACGGGCAGAGCCATCGCTGTCATTCCTCGAGAGCAGTTTGAAGCAGATGAGAGAACTGGAGTATTACATTATGAATCAAATTATCCAGTTGTGATAGATTTAAATTGTAAAGACCATATTGTATTAAATTCCATCTCGGCACGACTGAGGAATTTAAATGGACGTCTGGCTAATATTATAAATCCTACTCAGGTGACGATTTTAATAAAAGATAAACCAGAGTCATCTCAGGCTGCCGCATTAGAGTCAGCCATGGAGCGAGTAGAGCAGAGAAAAGCAGACCGTCAAAGTGAGAAGATTGCGGTTATGAATACTGGCTCAATTCCGTTTATGTAGTTGGATTGCTTTAGGAAAAGCCAAACCTATAAATTAAAATATAGAATTTATTATATCTATATTATAATATGGATGATCTTCCGATACTTGAGTTATGTGAACCTAACGAACCCGATGAGGAACCTGGAGAGATTGTGGAGGACGATGTTAATAATATTTTTATTACACCAGTATCTAAGTCTCCAGCAGAAGTTCCTGTTGCCGTTGAACCAGTTTCCGCACCTCCAGCAACTAAAGTAAAAAAACCATTAAGCGAGAAGCAAAAGGCGCATCTCGTAAGGGCAAGGGAGAAGGCAAAGCAGAAGGCAAAAGAAAAAAGAGAATTAAAAAAGGCAGTCGAAGAGCGTGTAGTTGCTGAAATTATTAAAACCAAAGAACCAGTTATTAAGCCGCATGTTCCGCATAAGATTACCGAGGATTTTAAAGAGCGAATGAATATACCAACAGAAGAAGAGATTATAGCAGCAAGATTATTAAAAGAGGAGAATGAGTTTTTTGAGTTTACCGCAAAAATGAAGAAGTATAATGCCTTCCAAAAATATATTGAAGAGCAAAATAAACCGATACATGTAGTAACCGCACCACCAAGAGCATCAGCGCCCCCGCCACCACCGAAGCCAGTTATTAATGTGAATGAGTTACTTGTACCAAAAGAGAATCCATATGATAAGATGTTTGATTGGAGTTAATAATATATAGTATTAATATATGAATAACTTTGATTTAACGGTGTTGCCTGTAGTTCCACCTAAAGTACAGAATGAATTAAAGCGTCCAGTTGACGAGAGATTGCCTGATATTAATAGCGGGGCAATGGTGCTGCTTATTAGCCCTGTTAAAACGGGCAAATCAACCCTTATATCGAACCTACTGTTGTCGGAACATTTTTATAAAGATTCCTTCGACATTGTTTATATTATCTCAAATACTATTCACAATGACGTAACCTCAAGATTTTTATTAGAACAATTCAACGACACGGTTTACGACCATTATGATAATCAAATCATTAATAATATAATAACCTATCAAAATACGTTCACAAAGGATAAGATGCCTCGTATTGCGATTATATTAGATGACATTTTAGGGAGTATCGGCAAAAATGACGCAGTGATTCATTTAGCAAGTCGCTACAGACATTATAATATTAAGTTGCTGCTGTTTGCGTCACAAATGTTTAAAGGGCTGCCCCCTGTAATCCGGGCAAATAGTACAGACGTTCTGTTAGGAGGACCACAGCCTAATGCTAATGAACTTGAGAAGATTGCCGAGGAATATTCCGCCCTATACGAAGGCGATAAAAACTTTATTAAACTTTATCATGAAGCAACAAATAAACGATATAATTTTATGTATTTAAGATTACACCATAATCCAACTCAAGCGTGGCGCAACTTCTCAGAAATGATATATAAAGGTAAAGAGCCTGGAGAAGAAGTTATTGATAAAAAAGAATTAAAAGAACAATGTGAAGAGTAGTTATTATATTATGCCTCTCAAATGTCCTATAGCCAGAGCCGCATATACTAAAGAATACCAGAAGAGAGACGTCTATAAAAAATATCAAAAATCCGTTTATCAGAAGCATCGAATCAAAAGAATAGCCAAGCAGAAAAAATATATAAACGAACATAAAGAGGAGCGACGTGAGTATACACAGAAATATTATCAGTCTGCTGCTGGTAATAAAAAAGTAAAATTTACTCGTTGGAAAGCAACCGGATTAATTTTACGTGAAGGCGAAACCGAAGACGAGATATATGAGCGATATATCAACACTAACAAATGTGATATATGTAGCAAATTATTCATGACTACAAGAGAGCGCTGTATGGACCACGACCACACGACGGGGTTTTTCCGGCAAGTTTTGTGTCAAAACTGTAATATCCGAGACCGATGGGAGGCAAAACAACGCAAAGATGCCGAAATAGTAATTTATAGGTTCATTATAGGTAAATATAGAATTAATTAACCTATAATATAGCAAAATTATAATATAGTTATAAACTAAAGGTCAATGGCGGAAAAGACAATAATCATCGAATCCAACCGAGAAATCGCTTACAATGAATTAAACAATAAACGACTCTCAGATGGTAATAATATTTTCTCCACTGCCGACGAGTTTCCAACGCATAAATGGTCTACGCATATTAATTCTCTGGTGATTAATCCCGGAGATAAAATTAGTCTTGATTCAGCACAGATTAACGCACTGGGTTCAGGTGGAGATGTGTTAGAATTTATTGGTACTACTGGTAAGGAAGTTGATGGTAAACAATTAAGGGATAATGCGATGAAGATAGAGTCGGCGTATTATGTAACTAATAATCAGTGTAATAATTTTAACAACCCAAAATCAAGATGTCAGGTGAATTATGATTGGACTCGTAATGGTTATGGTGGTCCAGCCTTTTATGGTGGGTCGATACAGCGAGATACGGATACATCATTGGATTTAGCAGACTATCAGAACTTCGATTCGTTTGAATTGTCATATCCGTTCCAATTTTTAGAGGGTTCGGTTACTCAATTTGACGATATAAATAAGGTATATTATAAGTTTCCCAATACTCAACCATATCCAAGCAAGAGTACTTATCTCCCGTCTGTAAGTAAGGGTGGTAATAGTGTATATCAAACTGGTTCACAAAAACTATATGTGGGTAAAAAAAGATATCTGGGACCATTTTATATTGATACGCAAGTGTCATATCTAACTCAGATGAAATATGAAGTTACATTGAGTCCCCCAGATCTTGTGGATTTATGTGTTCCGTGGGGTTATGAGACTACAGAAACAATATTAAATACCAAAGAAGGGTTTATAAATCCGAGTGCGTTGGCTTCGGGATTAACGGAGCAACTACACGCTCGGGATGGTGATGCGGATTATTGGGACATAGAGACGGAACAGGCATTATTATTAAACATGACACCCAGGGAGCAATTTTTCCCATATCCATTTATAAAAACAGATATTCCAGCAGTCACAGATAATACTTTTAAGACGTTTCCAACTTGTACGGGTAAGATATTATATAATTATTTATATGGTATAAATAATGGTACTGGTGGTCCTACGAGTGATGCTGCGATATATGCGTGGTATGGTAAACTTCAGACAGCCGATGCTATTGCTCCTAACGATAATGTAGGTGATGCGTATAAACCATATCAAGGGTTACAAACTACGTATCAGCATGAATTAACGAGTCGTCCCGAGTATATGATTGCTATGAGTTCATTAATACAATGTTATCAGCGGTTGCCGTTGTATGGGAATCTCCCATTATATAATGTTGACCCTCTTATTTGGTTGTGGGTTATTGAGTCTTTTACAGTTCACACTGGGGGTCCAGGTGAGAATCCAACGTATCCGGGACCAATCATGACGCAGTTCTATCCAACGTCAATTCCAGGCAGTCCAGCACCGGGAATAAATCTTTATCCAGTAGGTTCATATGGTAATAATTGTGTGATAATGGATAATTTGGCGTTTGAGGAGAAGCCGTTGAGAGTATATTTAGGTCCGTACCATTCGCCAGATCATCTGGTAGATAGTAGTCCGGTGGACGGGGTGATAAAGACGTTAAAGATTAAAGATGGTTATTTTATAGGAACAAATTTATTATGGAATGATGTCCTCCTATCTGTATTAAAAGATGGTTTTGATAATTATTATGAGATAATCTCTCCAACAACATCGACAGACCCAAATACGAAGGAGTTTGCCGACGCTCACGCAATAAGATTAAATATTGGTAGATTAGATGACAGAGAAAGTTTACCAGCAGATCCCACAGAGGTTTTAACCACGTCACCTGAGAAGCCTATTCCGGCAGATGTAGGACCACCTAACACAACTAATAAATGGAAGAGTAGATATTTAGCATGTCCTTATGTAATTTTAAATCCCCCAGCCAGTTACGCTAATCCAGAGAGTTATAAGAGTGTGCGTATCACAGAACTTATACCAGGAAGGAATAACGGAGCGCCCGTAGCAAAGGAATTACCCGCTCTTGGTGGTGGGTTTTTTGGTGAGGAGAATGAACTATTATGTCATTTAATTTTACCTGATAGTTATACAGCCGAGGATGCGTTTGCTGGTAAGTTAGATTTAGAGGGCTTTGATTTAACTTTAAATAATCAACTAACAACGTCTCCAGCAATACTGGCTGAGTTGCTTCCAGATCAGTTAATGGATTTAGCAACATATAAGTTCTTTTTCTGGGATAAAATTCCAACATTAAAAAATGGTAGGAAGATGGGAATATTACCATTATTTTTTAAGAATACGTTTAGTCTTGGTAATATGGGACCAAATGCGAAGTATGGGGTGTATGTAGGTTATATAATGAAGGGTTTGCCGAAGGGTAATATTCAGCCTATTCCATTTCCCAGGGTTGGAGAGTTTTTTGGATTTTCGCCATCTCAACTAACTACTGGTTCGGGGCAGATTGCGACCACTCAAAAGATACTCTCAGACAAGGAATATCCAACTCCGGGAGAGGTAGATCAAGGAGGAATAGTGAACGCTTCGACCCCGAACGCAAATCCGGGAGATGGTTGGGAGGTGGGAATGTATTTTGATATAATTAATAATATTCTTCCATTGGATCCAAGAAACGGGGCAGGAGGAAGAGGAGTAGTTAAGACTGTATTACCAGTTGGCGCAGCGGTTGGACCCATGTCGACGTATGATATAACAAACAAAGGTGCTTATTATAAGGTGGGTCAGTTAGTTAAATTTAAATCAATATCCGCCCCACTAACACAAGAAGCCAGTGTCACAGTAACCACCATAACAGATACGCCGAATGATTCAATATTATCCGCAAGAATGACAGTCACCCCTCAGGCATATTATCCATATATAAATATTGGAGCGCAAGACCCGTTAATAGATTTTGATTCCGGACAAAGTAAGTTTGCGCTTAAGCAGTTACATACTCCAACAACCAAGGGTAATGGTTTATTTCAGAGACCTAATTTCCCAATAAATACGTCAGATCCAGAAGCGACAGTTATATTAGTAAATCCCAAATCATCGGCTATATGTAGGTTATATTCCACAGGGGAGTTAGGTTTTTCCCCAGGTCAGGTATTTCCGAAGGATCCCGCTCATGGTTACTATGATACTTTAGATAGGAATGTTATTATTTATAATGAAGTCAAGGCGAAGATTTTGGGTAAGCCGACGAGGTCAGCCCAGGCGGGAATAGGCTTATATTCAATAGCCGCATTATTTAATACGGGTAAGCCGGTGGAGTTGGAAGGTAGTGTTACGTTGGATATTTTAAATACAGATTTATATGCGTCAACGATGTTTGACAAGATGGGTTTTTTATTCGAGCAACTCCAGCCGGTTTATGGTAGAACAGATAATATGTTTAACAGATTGAATTATAATAATTATTTAGGGTTTGGAGATAATATAAACATTCAGCAAAAGTTTAATAATATGGTGAAGCCGTTTACTACGAATGCGTTTGTAGATGGAACTATATCGTTTGCCTTATCGAAGTTATTGGCGAGAACCTTTGAGGCGGAGGATATAAACAACACACCGATTTATGAGTTGGCGCCGTCATTTAATTTAGGGGGCATGGCGTCTGCGAATGAGGGTGTGACAAATGGTACGAGTGATGCGTTAGTAGCAGATAGATTGGCGAAGAAGTTGGCTTATCCATATTTAGTTTGTTATACAAATATAATAACGAATAATTTATATTATGGTGGTCCAGAAGGTAATAGTGAACTCCCGGCGATTGCTTATATAACGAGGAACTACAGTGAGGGAGACTTCTTTTTTTATACTGGTAATTTAGTTCACACGGCAGATAGTAATTATGTAATATCTCAGATAATAACGGATTTACGTTTGCCTGATGGTCGTCCAGCGCCAATCTCAGCGAATTCGAGTGTTATTTATAGAATAGAGAAGCCGAAGCCATTGCCGCAGCCAGTTCCGTCGCCAGAAGATCAAAAGAAGGAGCAGAAGGCAATTAAGAAGATAGAGGAGGAATAAAAAATATGTATATATATATATGGTATACTCGATATTAATAACTGTGTCATTTTCGAGTATAGTACAGTCAGCGTTTATAATATATTTATGGTCGAAGTTATATACAGACATGCCGTTAATACCGACGGCTTATCCGTCTGCGCCAGTATTAAAATGAGATTGT
>Ga0308017_1000122_pt1 | contig 25059 bp, 19 predicted proteins | sample Neamet280_FD_203145 | JGI IMG/M metagenome (GOLD analysis project Ga0308017, IMG submission 203145) | Marine microbial communities from water near the shore, Antarctic Ocean - #280 | ecosystem: Environmental > Aquatic > Marine > Unclassified | place: Southern Ocean | collected 2014-10-01
GCCTCTCTAGCGGGTCCCTTAGTTACATGTGTAGGCCTAGGACTCCTTTCATTCTTTGCTCTGAGGGAGCTATATACGCATTTGTTATTGCGCGAATCAGATAGGCCCATCCTTCTCGTGTGCTATCTATGCATCCCTGTCCAATACTATTTCGCATATAAAGGTTGGTACGGTCTATTCATGTCCTTCCTTCCTGTATTCATGTTTATCTCCATCCCATTTATGCTGGTTATGACTGGCGACACGAAGGACATTGTTCGATCCATGGGCCTCATGCCGTCGTCGCTGATGTTAGGGGTTTTTGGGATTAGCCATATGGCGATGCTTGTATGTCATCCTGAGCTTAACGCTAACGGCGATGTGGGTAAGGGGCTTTTGTTGTTTCTAATTTTCCTAACCCAAATCAATGACGTCATGCAGTTCACCTTCGGCAAGCTCTTCGGACGTCACAAGATTATGCCTGCAGTAAGTCCGAATAAGACTTGGGAAGGGTTCATAGGCGGACTCGTTTCCACGACCATCATAGGCTATTTCATGGGGTTCCTCACCCCTCTAAATACTTGGCAACTCATCGTTGTAAGTTTCACAGTTGCCCTTTTTGGATTCATAGGCGATGCTATTGTCTCAGCTATCAAACGCGATTTCGGAGTTAAGGATATGGGAGATGCCATCCCGGGCCACGGAGGCTATCTCGATAGAATTGATAGCTTGACTACCTCTGCTTCTCCGTTTTTTCATTTAATTTACTTGATGTTACTGATTTGATGAGAAAAATTGATTTGATGAAAAAGCTGCCTTAATGAAAAAAATTCTCCTCATACTCGTTCATTCTGTTCTGTGGAGGAACATTTTCAAACTTGTCATTGGCCTACGTTTCTATAACAGGAAAAGCTTGAGGAAGTCAAAGCAGTATATTCTCATATCAAACCACAATAGTCATCTCGATTCCATGGCTATTATGAGTGCTATTCCAGCAAACAACGTCCACACGGTTCACCCCATCGCAGCTGAGGATTTCTTCGGAGACAGGTCTATCAAAGAATTCCTGATGGTACACTTTGTCAACGCCATCCTCATTCCTAGGCGTCGTGCAAAAAAATCTGGGGATGCTGATCCTATTGACATGATGAGCGATCTTCTTAAGATGGGGCATTCCATAATCTTGTACCCTGAAGGAACTAGGGGGGAGCCGGGTATAATGCAGGAGTTTAAAAAGGGCCTCGCCCTTGTAGCGTCTCGTCACCCCGAAGTCGACGTTATCCCCATTTTTATTGATGGTCTACACAGAACCATGCCTAAGGGTTTTAGTTTAATCCTACCCTATAATTGCAAGCTGATAGTGGGAGAACCCATTGAGTTTAAATCTCACGACATAGATGATATTCTAAAGGCTTCAGAAAAGGCTATTCGAGATTTGGAGACTATTCCTGATAATGGATAAGGTGGAGGGTCAGATGCAGCCGGACCGTCCTCTTGTACGTTTTCATAGCTTTTATTCAACTTATGCTGATGACATACTGCGAGCACTGCAAGACAGTGTGAGTAACCTCCCGCAAGTCTACTTCGGACACTCTAAAGTAAAAAGTGTCCATTAATATTAGTAACTTTCGTTCAACTTATGCTAACGTCTTACCACTAAGAATCAATTGTAACACATGAAAAATTTCATACTCGCTTTTTTTGTTTTAATACTAACACCAATTCAATCTAACGCCCAAGTGTTGGATTGTGATATTGAATTTGAGTGGGGGGTTACTGATGATTGGATTGTTGTTGCGACAGCTTTAAATGTTGCAGAAGGGGCGAATCTAATTTGGTCTGTTAATGGTGAAGTGATCGAAGAGGGAGTAGAGGTTATTGATTTCTTTGCAGATTTTTTCGAGGGCGGCCCTTACACAGTATGTCTAGAGTACATTAGTGATGAATGTCCAGATGGCGTGCTTTACTGTGATACCATTGAGTACGACTGGGCTGGTGGAGATGATTGCCAGTTGGTAATGACTTTCGATATTTACGATTATGAAGGCTATGCTCTTTTTGAAGCTTCTGATTACCCAGAGGGAGTGAATTTGATTTGGTATATAAACGATTCAATATTTACCGAAGGTGTGAATGCGATACAAATAACTGAGGATGATATTGAAGGTCTTTATGAGTTAGAGATTTGCGTTATGTACTTCTCTGAAGAATGTCCTGAAGGTGTTTACGCATGTGAGGATTTTTTCGAGCCAGAAGCTTGTGATATTGATATTGATGGTTTTTACGAGCAGGGATTCGGTTATGTAGAAGCTTATATGTATCCTGAAGATGTTAATTTAATATGGTATATTGATGGTGAGCAAGTTGCAGAAGGGACAGATGAACTTAATTTATCCGATTTAGATCTTCCAAATTCTTTTTCCGTATGTGTGATGTATACTAACGAGGAATGTGGTTCTGTTGAAGCATGTCAGTGGTTTACAAATGAATCAGGCGGTGGAGATTGTCCAGAAGAAATTTCAGCAATAATGCCAAAGTGGGATATGTGTTCTTGGGCGTTTGAAGTTGAAGCCCAAAATGAATATACTGATGTAGCTTGGGACTTCGGTGATGGGGTAGATATCGTATGGGGTTCTAATTGGATGTCTCACGTATATGAGTCTGATGGAGCTTACGAGGTAACAGTTGAGTTTTACAGCCAATCTTGCCCCTTAGGTACATTCTTATCCCTTACAATTGATGTTGATGGTTGTAGTGAACAAGAAGATTGTACTCTGCAAATGGATACTTTATTTGAAAATAACGGCACTATTATGGGTTGGGCATATAACTATCCTGATGGAGTGAATCTAATTTGGACACTTGATGATGTCGTTATATCAGAAGGAATGAGCCCTGTATACCTTAATGCAGAAGAACTTCCTGAAGAATTCGAGCTTTGCGTTAGTTACTATACAGAAGAATGTGGTGATGTGACTTTGTGTGAAGAATACAATAGTGATAGTGATGCCGTTCATGATTTCGAAAGCGAGACATCCTGGTCAGTATTTCCTGTGCCTACTTCAAATAGTTTAAATTTTAAAGGACTTCCAGAAGGTGAATATTATCTTAACCTGCTAGACATGCAGGGGCGTACAGTTCTAGAGGCACTAGTTTCGAATGGTAAAACTATAGAATTAGAATCGCTACAAGATGGTGTCTATACCCTTCAAGTCATAGGCGCTGAAAGCTCTGTGTCGATCACATCAAAAAGAGTTATCGTACAGAGATAAGGCTGAGTGTAAGTGATGTCTCCCCAATATAAAAAAAGAGCAACGATGAGCCGAAACCCCGTACGGAAAATAGTAGCAAAACTTAGGAGGTCTATCACCAAAACTCGTGTGGAGAGAAATGGAATAAGTAATTATTCTATAGCTAAGAAATTCTTAAGACATAAGGCTATCGTAATAAGCTGGATAAGAAGTCTCGTTTTTATTTCCTTGGGTGTTTTTTCTGCTGGTTTCGGGCTTAAAGGGTTTCTACTGCCAAACGAATTTGTTGATGGAGGGGTAACAGGCATTTCACTTTTGGTCAATGTATTGACAGACTATCCTTTACACCTTCTGATCATAATAATAAATGTGCCATTCATTATTCTTGGGTATTTCCAAATAGGTAAAACCTTTGCCATTAAAAGTGTCTTAGCAATTGTAGGGCTTGCCGTTGTTCTTGTAGTAATAGACTACCCGATAATCACCTCTGACAAGCTTTTAATTGCTGTGTTTGGTGGTTTCTTCCTCGGTGGAGGAATAGGTCTTGCCATACGTGGTGGAGGTGTGCTTGACGGAACAGAAGTTATTGCCATTTATCTCAGCAGAAAAACTGGACTCACAATAGGTGACCTCATTTTCATGTTCAACGTTGTTATTTTTTCTGTAGCGGCATACCTACTGTCAATCGAAACAGCGCTGTACTCTATTCTTACCTATCTCGCTGCCTCCAAAACAGTAGATTTCATTGTTGATGGAGTTGAAGAGTATATAGGTGTTACTGTTATTTCACCCTATAGTGAGCAGATTAAGGTTATGATAATTGAGGATATGAGAAAAGGTCTAACCATTTACGATGGAAAGAGTGGTTACGTGAAGCCAGGTGAGAGCGCGAAACATATTGATATTATCTACATAATTATCACACGACTTGAAATCGCGAAATTCCAGTCCGAAATTAAAAAAATTGACCCTAACGCGTTTATCGTGATGAACTGTGTTATGGATCTTCAAGGAGGTATGGTTAAAAAACGCCATTTCTAACGTCATCCCCTTTTGTCAAACCCTAGGATCCATCTCATTAATACTGGTGAAAAACATTGTGTTGCACTTGAATTGATATATTGATTCAACACTAACTCTAATTTCAATTGTGTTCTCAGAACTGCTATACCCTAGAGGTAAAACGAAGAAAAGACAGGCTTATTTGATTAGTCTCATGGTGTAAGTTTTTATACTTAGTTACTCTTAAAGTTTCTCATAAACAACGAATTTTCAATTACCTTGTAAAAAACACCCACTCATGAACCGCAGTAAATTCCTCAAGTCTATAGGCCTCGCAACTGGCGCAGTACTCGCTTCTCCGTTATTAGCTGGAGCTTCATTAAGCCAGGCAAAACATAAATCCCCAGCCCAAGCTCGTGGTGGATGCGTTTTACTCCCAGCCGAAAGTCCAGGGCCATTCCCTTTAGATTTAACAGATAACACTTATTACTTCCGTCAAGATATAACTGAGGATAGGGTAGGTACTCCTATGCTTCAGCGTATCCGAGTAATAGGACTGGAAAACTGCCAGCCTATGGCTAATGTGAGGGTGAACCTATGGTGCTGCGATCAGGATGGTTTGTACTCTGGTTACGGCGATGAAGAAGGATTGACTTATATGAGGGGATACCAAATCACAGACGACAATGGAGAGGTAGAGTTTCACACCATTTTCCCTGGCTGGTACCCAGGACGCGTAGTCCACATGCACATGCAAGTTCACGTAAACACTAATTACTCAGCCGTTACTCAGTACACATGGCCACACGATGCTGCTGTGGAAATTGCTAATAACGCACCTGATCTTTATGCCGATGGTCCTGATCCGATGACTCCTGAGATGGATTTTGCCTTCACCGACGGCTACGAAAACCAGCTAGCTACGTGCGATTGGGACGAGGATGCTCAGATTTATGTGTCGGTTCTAGAGGTAGCAGTGCAGGGTTCTGGAGTTGATAGTGTGGGGTATCTCGAAAGTCAAGCGGCTCTAGTTTTCTCCCTCCACCAAAACTCACCTAACCCAGCTCACAATTTCATGGAAATCCCTCTACAGCTTTTCAAAGCGGCTGAGGTTCAATTATCGATATGGGCTATAAGTGGCAAGAAAATCTATACAAAAGATCTAGGCACTCTAGCTGAAGGCTCGCATAATCTTCCATTAAATCTTAGCTCCTTGGGGATTTCTCCTGGATCTTACATCTACCAGTTAGACGTTAAAGCAGGTGGTAGAAAGCACCACGACGTGAAAAGGTTTTTAGTGATCTAAAGCAAGCCTTATACGCCTTGTAATAGTGATTCTGCTGTGATGTATAGCCCTTTATGTAGGGCTCTCATCATATTAATGCTGAGTCCTCTCTTCCTATTCAAGACCTCTGACACCCTTGCTCTCGAGCCTATAAACTCATCTAGGTCCGAGCGATTTAGTCCGAACTGTCACATTCTACATTTAACAGCCTCTACTGGATCTGGTGAGTCTGTCTGATGATTATCCTCTTCGTAATTGTCGATGAGCATCATAAGCATTTCCGCCTCCTCGAAAGTTGGGTCACGTTCTTTGCTGTCAAAAATCATTTCTACTCGAGACAATGCGAGATTGTAATCTTTTTCTGTGTTTAAGATTGAGAATTTCATGAGTTAGATGTTTTTGATGTCTTTAATTTTATCGTATTCAAAATGTGTTCCTATAATCTTCACGAACACCCATTGTGCCTCGTAATTGAGTCGAACAACTAAACGGTATTTGTTTCCGCAGATGTAGCATCGTGGAGTCATGTGCCTTGAAAAAGTCAACCAACTGGTTGACAGATTCTCTAACGTTTTTGCATGCAGCACCTCGTGATTAACTTCGCAATGATAAAAGTCAATCCCATGTCCACTGTTCACCCTTTATATTCAGAGTTAGTTACAGCAATGGGGAAGGAGACTGTTGTGGAGTTAGCAGACCTAGCTAAGTCTGACCCTACGTGGGTACCGGCATTAATTGAAGCATCGAAGCATGATAAGCCTAAGAACCGGAATAGAAAAGCCGCGTGGGTCCTGCATCATGTGTTTTTACGTAATCCCGCTCTTATTGAATCAGAAGTGTCGGGCTTACTTGCCATCTTAGATCACTCAGATGATGCTTCTGTTTACAGAGAGATTCTGAAGATAATTGCTGACATAAATCTAACCCCTAAGCATTTTGAATTGATACAAGCTCCCATGCTGGATCTAGGGGTGGGGATGTTGCATGATGAAGCCTGGTCCAAAGGAATTCACTACATAGCCATGAGGTTGGTTATGAGGTTCGCCACCTCAACAGCTGATAAATCAATAGCCATAGAAGCAATTCAGGCTTTACTCTCTAGAACATCGAAAGACCAGAAACCCATGTGTAATGCTGCTTTAAAAATTATTTCAAAGTTTCAGAAAATTCTATAGTAATTACCTGCAATTAAAAATAACCACAGAGAAAGTTAGGCGTGCCTAAAAGCCACAGCTATCTTTGTCCTATGAATTTAGAATATCGCTCGGTTTTTGGGTTTTTATTTCTTCTGTTAATTGCAGTTAGTTGTAATAAAACCATGCCTTCTGCACCAGAGGAGGACTCTTTGCTAGATGGTCCGATAGATGGATTGACGTACGAGCAGCAAGCGAGATTTCTAAGTGGTGATGAAGCTTTCGGGGACGTGTTCACATCGTCAACTGGGCTAGGTCCCGTCTTTGTTGCTAACCAATGTGCTTCTTGTCACCCAGGTGATGGAAAGGGTTCGTCTTTCGTTGCTTTCACTAGGTTCGGTCAGCCAGATACTCTAGGTAATCAATTTTTAGATCAAGGAGGCCCGCAGCTTCAACATAAAGCAATACCGGGTTATCAGCCAGAACAGCTTCCGATGGGAGCGACTTCAATGGATCTGTTTGCTCCTTCAGTTACTGGTTTAGGGTATTTAGATGCTGTAAGTGATGCGGATTTATTAATACTAGCTGATCCGATGGACTCAGATGGCGATGGGATAAGCGGAAGGGTCCATTATAATACTATCCCTTCTTATTCTCAATTGCGCCCTAACTCTATTGAGTTGGAGGGTTCGCCTGGACAGTATATCTGCCGCATTGGAAAGAAAGGGGCTGCGTATGACCTGCTTCATCAGTCATCAGAAGCTTATAACCAGGATATGGGTATTACATCTATATATAGCCCTATTGATGTTTACACGGGACTTGAGATTGATCCTGAGGTGACAACCTCTACCCTGAACGACGTTGCATTCTACCTGAAAACATTAAAGGCTCCTATTCAACGTGATGTTGCAAACCCTGATGTTATTGCAGGTTCGGAGATATTCGTTTCTATTAATTGCGGGGGTTGTCACACTCCTGTAATGCAGACTTCTGAGTCCGATATCGTGCAGCTTAATAACGTAGAGTTCTACCCGTACACAGATTTACTTCTGCACGATATGGGGTCTGGGCTAGATGACGGTTATACAGAAGGACATGCTATGACATACGAATGGCGTACTCCACCACTATGGGGATTAGGCTTATCTAAGGACGCTCAAGGAGGGTCGTACTTTCTTCTTCACGACGGTAGAGCTCGTAGTATTGACGAAGCGATTATGATGCATGGTGGAGAGTCAGAGCAGTCAAAATCTGACTACGCAAGCCTGTCTGAATCTGATAAAACGCTACTAATAACATTCCTGGAATCACTTTAAATGAAAAGAAAAGATTTTATACGAACATGCTGTATATCAGTTATTAGTATGCCTTTAGCTTCATCTATACTTCAGGGTTGTTCCAGCATACATTATGCTAAAGCGGCAAGTATAAACGGGATGCTACATGTAGCTAAGAAAGAATTCGCTAAAGGACTTTCAGCTGAAGAGAAGCAGAGGAAATTCATACTGTTAAATGTTGACTTTTCGGAGTTTCCCATTTGTCTTTATAGGACAGGAACAGATAAATATGCAGCAGCACTTTTAGAATGCACACATATGGGATGTGAGTTAAATGTAGGAGGTGGGATATATACCTGTCCATGTCATGGAGCGGAGTTCTCTGTTGAAGGAGAAGTGCTAGAAGGTCCAGCTGAAGAAAATTTAAGAACTTTTAAAGTAGAGGTTGATAATGAAAAGATTTACATACAGATATCTTAGTGTTGCACTAGTAATGTTTGCATTTGTACCGCAGACATCTTTTTCGCAAGGCTCCGAAGCTTCAAGCGAATCGTCAACTGATTCTCTGAGTATGGACGCATCGTATAATCGTCCTGTTAATGGTGGGAGTAAGTCGAGGGTGTCTGTAGGTGGATATTTAGAGGCTAATACATTCTATAGTTCTGAGGACGGACTGTCTGAGGGGTTGTCGTTTCAGGCTCGCCGACTTACGATGTTCATGTCAAGTAAAATCAGCAACAGGATTAAGTTCATGTCTGAGATTGAATTTGAAGAGGGAGGGAAGGAGATCGCTATTGAATTTGCTGCGATGGATATCGAGTTGTCACCTGCTTTCAATCTAAGGGGAGGAATAGTAATGAACCCTATAGGCTCATTTAACCAAAACCACGATGGACCTAAATGGGAATTCATCGAAAGGCCCGATATGGCTGTTAATATGCTGCCTGCGACATGGTCTAATGTAGGGTTTGGTATATATGGAAAAATGTATTCAGGCGATTTCATAATAGGATATGAGGCGTATCTGACAAATGGATTTAACAATAGCATTATTGATAATGAGGAGAGTAGAACCTTTCTTCCTGCAGCGAAAGAAGATGATGAGAGATTTGAGGAGAGCTTTAACGGAAGGCCTTTGTTGACTGGAAAAATCGCCATTAAGAACCGTGATGTAGGTGAGCTAGGGCTTAGTTATATGGGAGGAGTTTACAATAAGTACACGGACGATGGAGTGGATCTGGACGATGAACGCAGATGCGATGTGTTCGCTATTGATTTCAGGACTACAATTAAGAGAGCCGGGACTCAGATCACTGCTGAAGCCGCTTTGATTATAGTGGATATCCCAGACACTTACACCGAGCAATACGGCTCAGAGCAGCGTGGTGCGTTTATGGATATAGTCCAGCCGGTTTTTCAGGGAAAAGTGCTTGACTGGGAGAACAGCGTTTTTAACGTTGCAGCGAGGTTAGATTACGTCGATTGGAACGTTGGGACATTTGAATCTACTGGAACAGACATAGGGGACGAGGTTTTTGCTATTACTCCTGGGCTGAGTTTCCGCCCCACGAACGAGACTGTATTGCGCCTGAACTACCGCTATCAGTGGCAGGAGGATATTCTCCATAATCCAGCTGCTTTGACTGCTACATGGATGCTGGGATTCAGTACGTACTTCTAAGCGGATATTAAATCTTAGGCTTCGAAGTCTATGTTTTGGGCCAAAAGAGAACGCCTAGCGCTCCAAGCATAGTAGATCAGATATGCGAAACAGAGCCCGCCTATTATGAACGAGTTTTGGATCCCTACAGATTCTAGGTCGGCTAATTTCCCCTGAATAGGAGGGATGATAGCACCACCGAGTATCATCATCACTAGAAAGCCTGCCCCTTGACTAGTGTATTTCCCTAGACCTGCTGTAGCAAGAGAGAATATGCAAGGCCACATTATCGAGCACGCTAGTCCACATGACAGCAGAGCGTAAACGGAAACTAGCCCCGTAGTGTTTAGCGATATGATTACAGCGAGTAGCCCCAGTGCACTGAATACAGAGAGGGTGAGTGCGGGTTTATCCTTAGTTAGGAGGAAGGCTGCTATTTGTATGATAATGCAAATGAAATACCATTTCAATACACCTATCTCGTAATCGGCTAGGTATGTAGCGCCCATCACCACTCCGAAAGCCACAAACGGTACGATAAACTTCAATATCATTTTCTTCTGCTCGGAAATAGGAAATACATTCACAGAGCCTACCCACCTTCCTATCATTAAACTACCCCAAAACATCGCCACAAATGGCGCTATCTCCGATGCCTCATATCCCCCGAAAGCCTGCTGCTTTAGAAGTTCACCAAGGTTACTGCCTATAGCTACTTCAACACCCACGTATAAGAAAATAGCAAGCATTCCCATTGTGAGTTGAGGGTATTTCATCGCCCCCCAGCCCTTTGCTGACTCCTCAGAAGAAGAAGCAAAACGAGCAAAGAGGATGCAGCCCACGACCACAGTGAGACCGCCTGCTAACCATAGCATACGACTCATTTCCACAGCGTTCGTAGCGACATCACCACTCTTTAATCCCACGTAGCTATTAAACACAGGAGCGAAGCAAATACCCAGAAGCAATGTCATTGTTAATAGAGTGTATAGAGCTTTGTTAGCTTTCTCAGGTACCTCGTTATTAATTCCACTAGGTACCTTTTTATTGCGATTTAAGATGAAGGCTATTCCTAAGAATAATACTCCTACACATGCGTATAAGATGATGACCTTGTTAAGGCTTAGGGATGCGATCATATCGTCACTGACATTACCAGCCGAACCGAATAACGCTAGTGCTATGATTAGCGGCCCTAGGGTCGTGCCTAAGCTGTTTACTGCACCACCTAGGTTGATTCTGTTACTCCCCGTCTTAGGGTCGCCTAGAGATATCATAAATGGATTAGTGGATGTCTGTTGGAGTGAAAACCCTAATGCTACGGTGAAAAGACCCAGTAGCATTCCCGCGAAAGTGTTCAGATATACTGACACAATCATAGCTCCAGCACCTAAAGCTGAGAATAGCAGGCCGTAAATGATGCTCTTTTTATATCCCCAACTTCCCACTATGTCTTTGCCCGAAGATGACCCCGCAGCAAAAAGTGCTAGTGCACCTAGGAAGTAAGCTAGATAGAAAGCGAAGTCAATTAGCTGTGCTTGAAACTGATCTAACGAGAAGTAGTTTTTACAGAAAGGGATGAAGATGCTGTTTCCAGCAGCAATAAACCCCCAAAAGAAAAACACAGTAGTCAGCGTCGATAAAGCGCTGTAGTTTGTTTCTGTATTAGAGTTAGTCATTTTCTGTGTCTCGGTTAGGGGAGGGTATATATTTATCAATGAGCATAATCATGGATGCCATGGTAGCGGCACCGAGCTCTAGTTCTCTTTTGTGAACGGATTCGAAAACGTCATTCGCACTGTGATGGTAGTCGAAGTAGCGTTGGCCTTCAGGGACTAGCCCTAAGAGCATGGGTCTATGGTCTAGTTCTTTTAATGGGCGGATATCTACTCCGGTCCACCCGTTTTTAAAATGGTATAGATTGTATGGCTCAAAGAGGGGTTGCCAGCTTTTAAATAGATCTGACAGAGTGTCGGTAGCATCTACATTAAATCCCCTAGGACTGAACCCTCCAGCATCGGACTCCATAGCAGCCACATATACTTTCTCTCCTCGTCCCAGCTCCTCAGCTGCAATTTCCGCATATTTAATCCCACCTCTATTGCCGTTTTCTTCATTGATGAACAACACGAATCTAATAGTCCGTTTAGGGGTGTATCCCACAGCTTTTAAAAGCCTCAGGACTTCTATGGTGTGTACAATGCCAGCTCCGTCATCATGAGCCCCTTCACCTATGTCCCAGGAATCGAGGTGACCGCCTATGGTGATTATTTCGTCAGGGAATTCTGAACCCGTCCACTCGCCTATGATATTACCTTGTTCCACATCGGGTAGGACAGTGCAGTTCATAGTCAACTCGATCTCAAGTTCTGGATCCTCTTTGTAGAGTTTTGCTAACATCCGTGCATCTACAGTTGAAATAGCAGCAGCTGGAATCTTCTCCACATCATCTGCATAGCTCATAGCTCCTGTATGAGGAAGGGTGTCTAGTGAGTGTGTCAGCGATCTTACGAGTGCGCCACGTGCGCCTACTTTAGCAGCTGCAGTAGCTCCATGACCCCTCTGGTCGTAAGCACCGCCGTATGCTGACCCTGTGTTGATTTGCATAGGATCCATGGCTCTATTGAAGAGGACTATCCGGCCCTCTGTAAATTCAGGTTCTAGCAGCTCTAAGTCGCTTAGTTTTTTAACTATTATGATTTTACACCTGATGGCCTCGTCGTCAGGTGTTCCCACGGATTCTCCTAAAGCAGTTATGTGCAGGGGTATTGCCCTTCCGTCTGACATATGAGCGATAGCTGTCGCTACATCTCCTCTAGTCCAGCTTGGAACTACGACGGGCATGGTGAAGACGGTGTCTGCTCCATACCTCTCGAGTAATTCTGTGCCCCACCTCATAGCTTGAAAAGCTTGTGGAGATCCGCTAAGCCGGTGGCCTATGGTTTTCGTTAGTACACGAAGGTTTTCGTGGGCTTCACCGTGACTGAGGACCTCATCGTAGATGGAGCGTATTAACGCGCTGTCTGCGGAGGAATAGGTTTGGGCTTGAGAAAAAACCGGAACTAAAAGTAGAGAAAGCCCCCAAAATCTAATCATTAAATTACTTTGTTTCATATTATTCACAAAATTCACCGTAAGCACCTAGAACTTCTAGAAGATCATTTACGCCTACAAAGCCATCGTTATCGAAATCACCTGCGCAAAATGACACACTCTGATTACAGGATACATTGACTCCGTGACATATAGTTACTTCGTAAGAAGGATCATCACAGCACGTAGCAGTTACGCACACAGGGTATAATCCTGATGCTGAGTAACAATGGTAAGGCGAGTCGTTTCCATACCCTGTGTATTGCGTTCCATCACCGAAATCCCATGTGAGACAAATGCCCTGAGGCATAGGTGAGGGGTCGAAGATTAAGGCGCAGCCATCTGGGCAGTTAATATTTGCCATAGCTGTTAACCATGAGAAGTCTATATCCGGAATCTCACATGTGCCCATGCACTCGATAAATTCAGTGAATATATACTCTACACTCTCGTCATCACAACATCTTACGACAAGGGAAATCATATATTCTCCTGGAGTAAAACAGTGAGTGTATCCAGCACCGAAATTGACGTTGTGTAGGATATCTCCATCCCCCCAAATTATATCAACGCAAAGCTGTGATGGGTCTACATTAGCCCATTGTGCAAGCATGGGACTCAAGCCATAACTACAACATGAGTATCCGTCACTATTCACATCAGAGGCTAATGAAATAAGGTCCATTCCTGCAAGGTCGCTTTCCTCTAAACCGCAAGGGCTAATGACATTAGTTTCAGTGCAACAATTAACGACGATATCATGACAGTGAGTGAATTCGCATACCGTTCCGAGGTTTGAGGTGCCGTCTAGAGTGTAGCACACCTCGTACGTTCCTGCAGGGAGTGTGTATGAGAAGTCGTATTGACCAGCTATAGTTGTGTTGACTGTCGTTCCATTATCAGAAACACCAGAGATATAGTATGACGGGTTTTGGTGGCTAATCATATCGGGACCTAGGAACTGAGTGGAAGTGAAGTGTACTTCGCAATTATCCGAGCCCGGAGCCTGAGTGAAGTGTTCATGGAAAGAGTTTCGCACGAAGCAACTCGGAATACATCCGCACGCTGCCACGCCAGATAATCCCACCGTTAGACCAGAAGGATCATTACAGCAGAAAACCTTTACTGAAATGTTGTAATCAGTACACTCACCTGTGTAGCAATGATCAACTGCTGTTCCTAATGGCATCGCTAAATCCTGTGACCCATCACCCCAACTTATATCCATACATAGGTTAGAAAGGAGGGTGTTAGAGTTCACATTCACAATAGGATTGATAGAGTACATACAACATCCTTCACCGGAAGGCAGTATAGTTATGCCATTCGATAGAAGGCCTAGACCCTCGATGTCTGAAGCTTGGAATGAACAAGAGTCACAGTCGATGAATTCTAAATCTAGAATATCAGAGGTCTTAGGGCATTGGTCTGAATTAGTGGCCGTCAATGTGTAAATCCCGTCCTGTGTGGCAGTAAAGCAAGGTGAGGTTTCTCCTGAAATAGGAGCGTAGTTGAAATTCCACTGGTAGGTATTTAGTCCTGCGGGTCCACAAATAACTTTTCCTGAATCACAAGCGGTGTAACAGCCCGCAGGAACTGAGCATAGGTTAGGACATGGGTACACTTCGTGTGTAACAGTAGAACTGCAGCCGGTCACATCGTGTGTGCCTGTAACGCTATACATTCCAGCGATAGTGGTAGTGTAAGGGTTTGCATTTCCTCCTGACCAAGTGTAACTCACATTAGGTTCGATAGGGTCGACTAAAAGTGTCACGGGTGCTCCTTCACACGGGAGCAATGGCCAAGACCCAGGGGTCACAACCGGTGTTGCTTCAAGAGTCAGTAAATGTGTGCTTGTAGCGGTGCATTGTGAAGTGTTATCCGTCGAAACTAGAGTGAATACTTCCGGTCCGGATATCATATTAGAGCATATGCTGATAGTGTTTACATACCCGATGATTCCGGATGTGTTAGACCAAACATGACTCAGATTACCCGCCGGAGCCGATAAGTCCACACAATTACCGTCACACAGAACATCAGGTCCGGCAATTCCAGAAGGTACAGGCGGCCAAGACGTCACGTCTACGGCTCCTAAATCGACAATACAACCCGTTCCGTTATCGGTAATGCTCGCTCCGTAACTACCGGCTGCGTTCACGCTTAAAACTGATCCAGTAGCGATAATATTTGACGGGTTTGATTGCCACCATGAGACAGTAGTTCCCGCTGGAGCAGGGGGGAATAACTCTAGTTCTTCAGTTCCCCCGCCTAGACAAAACTTAAAATCACTGTCCACTGAAACGACATATGCCATTTCTGGTGTGTCGTGGATAATCAATGGAGTGACAGCTACGAATTCACAGCCATTAGCTAGTGTTGCTGTAACAGTAATAGGTAGTATGTATGGGCTAGTTCCCGAGCCTAGTTGAGTGTATGAATGGGTGGCGTTAGCTCCGTTAAAAAAAGCGTTTACATTAGGAACACCTAACCCTTCATCTCTAAAGTTCCAATCGAAACTAACCGCTCCTGGGCAAGTAGCTGAGAAGTTCCCGGGCTCTCCCACACAAAGTTGAGTAGGAATAGACATGGATATATTTCCAGGGACGGTTATACTCTCACTGTATGTAGAAATACAACCCGCGCTCGTAGTTACAGTGAGTTGTGTGTTAGGAGAGGAGTTTCCGAATACACCCACACATAATGGGTCCGCATATCCTACTGGTCCGTTAAGATTGTAATTAGCTGAGGTAATTACGACACCTGGCATTGTAGTGGTTTCATCATCTAGACAAACCTCAGGTGAGTTTGCTGTACCATTACAGCTTATCTCAGGAGAGAAGTGCGCTACGATTGGAACGAAGACTTGCACTGAGGAGACCACCGCACATGTACCCATGTTGTTAGTGCTGGGAACTTCTCCCGACACGAAGACAGTGTAATATCCTATCTCTGAGTATGAAAATATAGGGGTTGTAGAGCTCGAGCTCTGTCCGTTTCCTGAACTCCAACTCGTGAGAGTAGTATTGCTGCTGCTGGATAATGAGAACCCCCAAACCTCACAGGAAGGTATATTCTGTGTAGCATTAGCTGAGAATGTATATGGCTCTGGCTCACAGCACGGTGGGTTAGGGCAGGGGTTGCTGCCGCCAGGAGATTCGGTAATTGTAATTCCCGCCGTAGCAGAACATATTCCGAAGTCAACCTCAACTTGATAGTTATATCCTTGAGGGAGGTTAACGCCGCTCCAGTTGTGTGTTAAAGTAGCAGAGGTATTCGACTGTGGTACTCCATTACATATCCATGAATAAGAGTAGCTCGGATCGAAAGGTGCTACTATCGTCGTGCTAGCTGGAAACCCATTAGTTAATGTCGTTCCTGCTGACGTTGAAAGGTTGAGAGAAGGTGTTGGCAATAGACTGATGGTAGTTCCAGCTGTTGAGGTACAGCCATTAAAGTCTACTGTGTTTACAGTATACGTCCCTGTAGAAAAAGGACTGATGCTGCTGCCTGTTCCGCCACTAGGGCTCCACGAGAAGCTACTGAACTGTGCTGCATTATTAACTGTGATAGCTCCCGAAGTTCCTTGACAGAAATCCACCGCACTTAACGATGGTTCAGGTGATTTGTTAATATCGACGTTCATAGTAAAATCTACATCCACTGAGCAAAGGCTAATGGACGCAACCAGAGTTGCAGAGGCGGAAGTGCCAGGGAAGTCATTCCATTGAATATCCACCCCTTGTGTGCCTTGACCAGATGCAACGGACCCTAAATAAGCCGGCACTACTTTCCATGTTATTTCAGCATCGGGATGCAGTGTCGATAATGAGTACGACGAGATCGTATTCGCACAAGGTGATCCACTGGCGATAATGCTAGTCGATGGGTCTATAGTGATCTCGTTAACGGCTAAACTGAACGGGTCAGACATGCAGTATGGAGCACTTGTCATTAAATACGATGCTTCAAGGGTAAACGGACCTCCCATCCCCCAAGTTACATTTGTGTAAAGCCCATCAAATGGTGTTAAAGCGGGTAATCCTCCACCGGGGTTTGCAGCTGTCGGACTCCAATAAATAGTCAGACCCGAACTTGCAGTTCCTTCGTAGATGTAACTAGGGTAAAGTGAGCAAACTTCTGTAGGGCCTGTAACCGAGGTGGGCGCGGGGACATCTTCCACTGAGATGTAAACGCTCTCAGTGAAGTTGCAGTAGTCGCCGAAATTCCCTGGTGACGCTGTAATTGTGTATGATGTACTTCCTGCAGGCCAAACAACCTCAATCACACCTCCACTTATATTCGTGAAGGGCGTAAACGGGGAGATAGACCATATAAAATTATTACCACTCACCCCGCTTGCGGTAATAATAGAGGTCATTCCCACGCATGCTGTATTCGTGGCTCCATTATGATACAGCTGGTATTCTGGGAGTATGGATACGTCTAAATGAGCAATCCCTTTACAGTCGTCAGTAGAATGTTCTGGTAGACACTGTAAAAATTCGCTGCTGTATTCTACGTCTATCGTACCCTGACCCACAGCTCCCCACTGTACGGTTAGGGTAGGTGCTTCGTCTTGAATGATATTACCGCCGGTTACCGTCCAGTCGTACTCCACGCTATTCCACTTGGTCATATTGTAGGACATGATAGAACCTTCACAGACAATGGTCGAACCATTAATAATCCCGTCAGCTGGAATGATAGGTACTTGAACTATAGTGGGCGTGTCACAATGAGCTGGGCTGCAGTTGTCCACCACTAGTGAAATGGTGCCGTATGGCCCCAGTCCCCAAGTAACGAAAATCTCTGAAGTACCCTGTCCAGTAAACGCAAGGGGCGTTCCATTGAAATCTAATACATCCCATAAGTAATCACCACAGTTTGCGTCAGTCCAGTAAGTAGAGGTGTCTCCCTCACATAGAGTGCTTATCCAGAAAATCTCTGGACCTACCAAGTTGTCCACTGTTACTTCTTCGGTATAGCTATCAGAACACGTACAGATCACATTCCCTTCGTTATCAAATACAGGGCTAGAAACAGTGAGCGTCACATCGTAAGTCCCTGGGGCGGTATATGTGTTCGAGGGGTTCTCTTGTTGTGAGGTAGTTCCGTCACCGAAATCCCATGAGAATCCAGTCGCATTCAGTGAGCTCGCATTCGTGAATAGAATCGGTGCGTCAAGACAAGCCGACCCCGTAGAAGTGAAGAGAGCTTCAGGTCCCTCCAGGACATTTACGCAAATCTCATAGACTATGGGAGTGAATAGCGGTCCCTGTGAAATAGTCACCTCAACATTGCCGCTGCCGTAGTTACCCCATGCTATTGTTGCTTCGTTAGTTCCTGCACCTGCGACAACGGCTCCGTTTTGGATAACCCAGCTATAAGTATAGCCTCCACCTGCGTATGATGGAGCTAAAGCGTCCATAGTCGAGTTCTCACAAACATTTATGCACTCATCACTATTGCTGTATTCCGGGTCACTGAAATCAAGTCTTGCACAATCCCTAGCCCCACAGACAATGGTTAGGAAGATGTGCCCGCTTTGTAATTCCATAACGCCATCGATGTAACAGACAATGCTGTAAGTGAGTTCGTGATAACCACAGCACAGCTCTTGATTAGCTTGAGGAGTTAGAATCAAATCCCAGGCATCGATTCCGTTGTCATTGATTGAGACTCCTTGTGTAAAGCATTCATTTCCTTCAAGTTGTATATATGCATTGCACTCGTTAGTCATGTCTGGAAAAATTCCAGAGCTGTTCAAAAGCCCTATCAAATCCACAATCTGTGGCCCACTATTCCAGTTTACTGAAACTGTATAATCGGGAAGATTTGATTGAGAACGAGCGTCAAATGATAGTAAAACAAATAATAGTACGGCAATAATATGCGTGTAGATTAAGGCTTGTTTCATGATGATAAGGTAGTATTTTTAGCACATGACAACAACTAATTCCTCGAGTGATTTTTCAATAGATCTTCGAAGCGACACAGTGACTCGTCCTACAGACGAAATGCGAGCGGAGATGAGTAGGGCTATTACGGGTGATGATGTCTTTGCTGAAGACCCGGAGATCAATGCTTTACAAGATAAGTGTGCCGAGATGTTCTCTATGGAAGCTGGGCTGTATTGTCCTTCTGGCACTATGACGAATCAGATAGCAATTTCAGTGCACACATCACCTGGAGATGAGGTTATTTGTTCTTCATATTCACATATATATAATTACGAAGGTGGTGGTATAGCTAGGCTTTCAGGCGCATCCGTAAAGCTATTAAATGGCGATAGAGGCATGTTTACATCAGCTGACGTAGAAGCGGCGATTAACCCTAATGACAGCCATTACGCCCGGACTTCACTTGTTTGTCTAGAGGATACTTGTAATAAAGGAGGTGGAGCGATTTGGGATATAGAAGAAATAAAAAAAGTCTCTAAAGCAGCTCGTTATGCTGGCCTTGCTGTTCACCTAGACGGAGCGAGACTTTGGAATGCAATTGTTGCAAGAGGAGTGCAGAATGATAGCGCCGCTCTAAAATCATACGCTTCTAATTTCGATTCGATTTCGCTGTGTCTTTCTAAAGGCTTAGGCTGTCCTGTGGGTTCAGTGCTTTTAGGGTCTAAGGATTTTATTGCGGAAGCTCATAGGGTTAGGAAGGTTTTGGGCGGGGGGATGAGGCAAGCTGGAATTGTAGCGTCAGCTGGTACTTATGCGATTGAACATCATCTCAATAGACTGGCTGAGGATCATGCCAGAGCTCAGGCTTTAGGTGCAGCAGCTCTGCAGCATCCGAACGTAAAATCTCACTCACCTATAGACACGAATATTGTCATACTTGAGCTAGAAGATGGTGTGGATCCGGCTGCGCAAGTGGAGGTTTGGTCTGAAAAAGGAATCAAGTGCTTCCCGTTTAGCAACACCAGCGTAAGATTTGTAACTCACTTAGATAATACAGACGCAGAAGTGTTGGAGGCGTGTAGGATTTTGATAACTAACTAGACGTGATGGATAACGATATTAAAGCAGGTGACAAGGTTAGATTTATGGATGCTGTGGGCGAGGGTGTGGTCGTTGAGGTGCTGAGTGGTGATAAAATCAAGGTGGAAGATGAAGATGGATTCGATAGAGAATATCACCGCAAGGAATTAGTGGTGGTGGGAGATAGGGCCAGTGAGGAAGAGGCTTATTGGAATAAGTTGCCTGCTCTGTCTGATATACTCGCTAAGGATGTGGATGAGAAGAAGCAGAAACGTATTTGTGAGAAATTAGAGGTTACATACGCGAACGCTAGAGCTACAAACCAACACAGAAGGGGAGAGCACATGGAAGTGGATCTACATTTCCATGAGTTGGTTGAGGATATGTCGGGGCTTAAGGATAGGGTATTCCTCGATGTGCAGCTTAATCACTTCGAAAGAATGATGCGCATAGCTTCAGAGCAAAGGATTCGAAAAATCATCTTTATTCATGGAGTGGGTGAGGGTGTGTTGCGGAACCAAATAAGAACTAGACTCGACCTCTATTATCCTGATTGTTCAGCGAGAGATGCTAACCCTAGAGAGTACGGGTCTGGGGCAACAGAGATAACTTTAGGGCAGTCTGCCTTTTAATATAAAAGTTAGTCGAGAGGCTAGTTCTCCTTCTCTAGCTTCTCCTCCTCTAGCTTTTCTGATTCTAGTTTCTCGGAATACTCTTTCGCGACTTGATTTAAGCTCCTGCCCGGGATGTTAATCATCATTTTATCTAAAGCGAGTACGAAGTCGCCTTCGAATCCCCAATCGAGAATGCGAAACTCGTATGATTCGAAATTATATCCTAGCGGGAATTCCCCACTGTTAATGATTGCTGAGCTAATGAAGGGTTTACTGGCTTGGTTTCTAAACCAAAACTCTAAGCCTCTCTCTAATAATTTCCTGTCTCGTTTCTGAAGGTCTGATTTCCCAGCTGACCACATAATGTAATTATCATTATCACCTGAATATGTAGAGGCCTTGCAATCACGGCCAAGTATTATGGTTTCCTCAGAATCTTTATTGCTGGTGTATTCTATGCTCGGGGTCGTGTGGTTCGTGAAACCCATTGCTTCCATGACCTGGTCAGTGAGCTGATTGCCCTTATTGCTGAGAGGGATGATAGTAAGGACAGGCGAAGTAGGGCTTTTCTTGAAGAAGAATGAATTAGGACGAGTTACGTCGTCTGTCCAGGCAAAGGCAGAGTCTTTGTCCGAGAAAAATATCCTACCCGATCTACTTCGTCTATTTTCTGTTACCGTGTACTGCATCCAAAGTTCTAGGCGCAAATCACCTTCGCCAAGTGCTGTTCTGGTGAGGTTAGCTATTTCCTCCGATAGATTTGGAATCCTCTTTCGAGTTTTAGTGTCCGAGCTGTCCGAGGGTGTTTGCGAAAAAGCTTGGGATGCTGATATTGAGATTAGAAAAACGAGGGTAGTTATGCGCATGGATTATTTCCTTTTTTGACTAGGACTAGTGCGGTTAGGTTTAGGGTCGATATATTGTTTCTTCCTGCCCTTTTCGTGCTCGTTTTTTAACTCTACACCGTAGTGTGCTCGCCATACCCCATCTTCCCATACGTATGCATCGTATTGCAGGGTGGGGCCATAAAATTGGGTTTGGTCTTTAAGAGTAGGGTCATTAGGAGCAAGATGGTCGAATACTATCCTTCCCCCATTTTCATCAAACCCTAGTGTGACTTGTAAAATATCAGCGTATTCAAGCACATGACGCTTTTTCAATCCCTTTTCATTCTCAATAAACGGAACACCTATTCTAACCGTTCCGTTAGATACAATGAGAGTCTCAATCACTTTTCTTGTGACTTTTCCGTCAGCTCCATCCCATCCCAGAAGAGTGTATACTGGAGAATCCATAGCGTGAGTGACGACCATGTCGTAGTAAATACACCCCGTCCAGCCATCACTTCTGTAACTCCTTGTTTCGTCATTTATACTTTCTCTACTGTCCTGAATTAATTCAGTCCAAACCATCTCTCCTTCATTCTTAAAGATCACAAATCCAGAGTAAACTTGTACTCTAGTTGATGTCTCGTAATTCCAAGTTATAACGACAACGGTTTCCTCTCCCTCCCCAGCTTGAGCAAGTCCGAAGGGCCATGCGTCCATGAAGTCTTCGGTCTCTTCAAAGTTAGTAAACCCTTCTATTAGCGAGCGCATCTCTATCCTCAGTTCTTCATTCGACTCAGCTCTCTCAATGTCGGTTTTAGCGCTCTTGAGAGATTGTATCTGAGGAGTTTGGGCTAAAGAGTGAAAAGTAAAAAGTAGAAATATCGTGGCGTGGAAAATCTTCATGTTACACAAACGTTTTTAAGCCACGTGATATTACAGGTGTAAAAATGCCTTCTTAGCGAGGAGGGTTTCCTCACTTTCAACGTTGTCATCATCGGGCACGCAGCAATCAACAGGACAAACAGCAGCACACTGTGGTTCATCGTGAAAGCCTACGCACTCGGTGCATTTCTCAGGAGAGATGAAGTATAGATCTGGGCTGATAGCCTCATTTTCCTTGTCGGCATCGATTTCTCCGGCTGTAGGATGCACATCTTTTCCAGTAAACCCTGTTCCATCAGAAAACTTCCACTTCGCAGCTCCTTCGTAGATAGCTGTGTTAGGACATTCTGGTTCGCAAGCTCCGCAGTTGATACAGTCGTCGGTAATAATGATTGCCATACTTTTGCCTTTCTATTTTAGACTCAACAAAGATACATTGAAGAATCCACAACATATACTAGAAGAACTCGGAATTTGGTTTAGAGAGACTGCTCCTAATGATACCGGTCTTCTGAAGTACGCAGAAGCCTACAACGGCTGGTTTACAGCCGATTCTGTAGCCACGGCACTCAAGGCTCACGGTAATGCTTTGAGTGAGAAAGGTGTGGCTGAGTGGCTCGCGCATTATAATATTGATGAATTTAAGTTTTCTGATAAAAAACTGGGATTAGTATTAGCGGGAAACCTCCCTCTAGTGGGTTGGCACGACATACTATGTGGTTTAGTGGCTGGTTGCAAGGTGGTGGTAAAGGCCAGCAGAGATGACGCGATACTCCCAAAAGCAGTAGTTAACGAACTTGAAAGAATAGCACCAGAATTACTTGGTCGTATAGAATTCGTTGAAGGGAAACTAGGTCAGGTTGATGCAGTAATAGCTACTGGCAGTAATAACTCCACTAGGTATTTCGAGTCGTACTTCGGTCACCTCCCTCATATTTTCCGTTCTCAAAGAACAGGCGTTGCCATACTAGATGGAGAGGAGACTGACCAGGAGCTTGCTGAGTTAGGCGATGATATATTCACTCATTTTGGGCTTGGGTGTAGAAGCACCACAAAGATATTTATCCCAAGGGATTTCGACTTGGATAGATGCTTCGCGGCTTGGGTAGTGTGGAGTGAGTTGGGAAACAATAATAAGTTCGCAAACAACTATGATTACCACAAAGCTATTTGGCTTTTAAATGGTGATGATCTTTTAGAAAACGGCTTTCTTCTTGTGAAAGAAGATAAAGCTTGGGTAAGTCCTGTAGGCTCATTGTACACAGAGAGATACGATTCTCAATCAGAGGTTGTAGAAAAAGTTATGGGATATTCTGACGGTCTGCAACTAGTTTCGACAAGGGCAGGGGCTTCTTCTATTAAAGACGCTATCGAGGCCTCGTCAAGTGAGGTGTCTGTGGGCTGTTTCGGCATGGCTCAATGCCCCTCTCTTAACGATTATGCAGATGGTATCGATACTATCGAGTTTTTGATGTCTATCAAGTAGTATATTCGCACAATGCAAGCAAAAACCAGTCGTATTTCAGTTGGAGTTTTAAGCCTCCTTGTCGTCACGATTTTCACCTTTACCCGCTGTTCTACTGAGGTGGATCTTACGGCGCCGTATAAATCTATTCCTATCGTATTCGGGCTTTTAGACGCACAAGTAGATACACAATGGGTAAGTATTAATAGGACTTGGTTAGGTGAAGGAGACCAAACAGTAGCCGCGATGGTTCAAGACTCATCTGAATATGCCCCCGGAAGAATACAGGCACAATTTGTAGAAGTAATAGGAGGTATGGACGCAAGGGTTTTCCCGCTGCACGACACGCTTCTTGAAACTAAGGACGAAAACGGAATTTTCTTTGCTCCTGAACACATTGCATATTTTACGAGAACTACAAATAATAATGGTACAAAGCTAGATCCTGATGCGGATTATAGGTTCGAGCTAGTGATAGATGATACTACTGAAGTGGAGGCGATGACAAATATGATAGGAGTAACGGTAGGTAATATTATTCAGCCTCCAATGGGAGTAGATAATATAAAATTAGGTTTTGCTAATGTCGGAAGCACTAACGTTACTTATCCACCATACAATTTCAGGTGGTCATCTACTCCTGGAGCAGCTCGTTATCAAGCAGTTCTTGTAGTGCACTATGTAGAACATTATTGGGCTGATGATTACCAAACCGTTCTTGATAGTTCTAGGTCTAAATCATTAGAGATTTCTATCGGTTCTGTTGACCCTAACAACGATGATGGAGGACAGCCTATGAGCAAGGTTTTTCCTGGCAACTCATTTTTCTCACAGCTAGGCTCTAGATTGGAGAAGAACGTTAGAATAACACGTGAGCTTGGGTTTTGGGATGAAGTGAGTCAGATATCACGAGCTTTTGACTTTTTATTGATAGTGGCTAACGAAGAACTAGCTATATATCTAGATATAAACGCTCCTGTAACTAACATTATTCTTGAACGCCCTGAATACTCGAACATTGATGGCGGTCTAGGGCTATGGGCTTCTAGAACCACTCAGGGTGTATATGGATTAGGGTACACAACCGACACTATAGAGCATCTGCAGGAGGGGGACGATACAGCAGAATTAAATTTCTGTACTCCTACGCCTTGGTCAGATTATGCATGTCCATAATTGGGGAACAGTAAATTTTTAAGTATTAAAAAAGCCAGCTATGGGATTTCCATAGCTGGCTTTTCTAGTTAATGTCTATGACTTACTTGACGATACAAATCGTAGGTACAGATGTAAGACCAGTTTCAAGACTCGTAGTGCTTACGAAATAAGCTCCAGATTTCCATCCGTCAGTGCTAATGGTTCTGCTAGTTCCCTCAGCAACGATTTTACCAGCAGCATCCCTTACAGTCCACACAGCGTCATTCTGTGAGATAGTTAAATCTCTTCCGCTAACAACAGGGTTAGGGTAGATCTGGAATGACGCTTGTTCAACATTCGCAATGCCATCTATCTCCCCTGAAGGAGCGTCGCCTTGGTATCTAACTTGAAATGCTGTTCCGAAAACTGCACTCACTTCAAGATATGGTACACCGCCATCACCTA
>Ga0308017_1000123_pt1 | contig 25011 bp, 30 predicted proteins | sample Neamet280_FD_203145 | JGI IMG/M metagenome (GOLD analysis project Ga0308017, IMG submission 203145) | Marine microbial communities from water near the shore, Antarctic Ocean - #280 | ecosystem: Environmental > Aquatic > Marine > Unclassified | place: Southern Ocean | collected 2014-10-01
ATAGTTGCTGTTCCTTCTGTTTCTGACATTGTCCAATAGCTAGGAAGTTGCTTACCACTGAACCACTCTATGAAATGCTGTTTGTAAGCCATTATGGAGTCTCTCCTGAGAGTTGTTCATACCATGATGCTGATCTGTAGTTTGTTGCTTCTACTCCACCTTCTTCTTTAAAGTCAATATCATCTCTATGATACATCTTTCTAGTATCAGTTTCTTCAAATCTACTTCCTACTTGTACGTTAGTTGGTTTAGATGTAAGTTCTGTAACTTCTTTCCCACTTCCTGTATTGTATAATGATGTGATTTCTGCTGATGTTAATACTCTACTCCAAATAGACATTTCATCTAAAAGACCATAATGGTTTCCATCTCCACCACCATCATCTCCTATTCTCATTGTTCTTTGTGCATTATTAGCAGTTCCAGCAGCTCCTTGACTAACTGTGGTTTCTAATACGCCATCAACATAACAATTATAATCATTACTCCCTAAAGTTAAATCTACTGTCATAGTTATCATGTGCCAATTAGTATCATTTGGAACTGCTGTACTTGTATCTGTAATTATACTAACTGCATTTGAAATGATAATATTTTGATAAAATGAACCATTGTAAAATGCTATTCTAGTTCCAGTTGCTCCAGCTCCACCTGCATTATTTGCTAATATTGTCCTAAATGAAGTGCTACCTGCTGTTTTTTTATACCAAAAGTTAAAACTCCATATTGCAGTTGCACTATGCATAAAATCATAAAGTGATGAAGTTCCAACTTCTGCATAACTTGAACTTGTTGTTCCGTTCCATGAAATTGCATTACCAACTTTTCCAGTTTGTGAATAAGTTAAGTTTGCTACTGTAGTTGAATCTGCGGCAGTTCCTAATGAATCAGTTGAACCCACAGTAGTAGCCTGATTGATAAGATTTCCACTTGCTTCATTCATTTTCCAATATGCTTTTAATCCTGTTAAATTAAATCCTGTTGCAGCTAACCCTTGAATCCTTCTACCTGCGTGATATGTAATAGCCATCAGTCAATCATTCCACCTATGCAATCTGCACTACCTGTGAAGCACCGTTTTTCCATAATGTGATATATAGACCATCATTATTGGCATCTATTTTTCTTGTAAACATATATCCAGTTGCATTTTGTGTTGCAGCTGTTGGAGTATAACTAACTATTTGAACAGTAGAAGCAATTTCTGGATCCATTCCACCACCTGCTGCATCTGCCCATGAAATAGCAGTTGCACCAGCATTTGTTGTTAAGACTTGATTTGCAGTTCCTCTTGCTAATCTAGCATTTGCTGAACCTGTATAAATGTAAACGTCACCTTCTGTTGTAAGTGGACTAGCATCTACAACTGCCCAAGTATTATCTCCTCTAAGGAATGTAGTTGCATCTTTAGTACCTGTTGCTGTAAGTCCTGTAGTTGCTGGTAATCCTGTAGCGTTAGTTAAAATACTTCCTGCGGCTGGTGTTCCTAATACAGGTGTTACGAATGTAGGACTAGTTAATGGTGCTTTTAATGCTAGGTCTGTTGTAAGATTAGTGATATCTGATTGTGGTTGGGTATGTGATACTGCTAATAAATTTGCTATTGTAACTTTTTTTGTGATTGGTGTGACTGCTGGATCGTCTACTATTGGTATAATATCAGTAGATATAGGGCTAGTTAACTCTCCTAAATTCTCTATTTTGGTATTAGCCATTATATAAATTTAGCCCCTATTAGATATAAAGATTATCATTTAAAAATACTACCACATTTCACACATACAGCATGTTTATCATATGTTTCTGATACATAAAACTTCCAGTTACAACATGGACATTGTTTATTATAATTCATTATATATCTCCTTTTTTAGATACTCATATAAACTTGGTGAATCTTTTACCACATCATTCCAAGCCTTTTTACGGTCATCCATCTGTTTTATTGGTAGTAAAAATGAAGTATAATCAAATTCTTCTACCTTATTACCATATCTTAAAGTATTATCACTTAGAGGAAAATATCCATATCCTGCACTTATACAATTAATTCCCACTTCTTCATTATATCTGAAATCATATATTTTTGATTTAATATGTTCCCTAAATCCATGATGTTGTGTAGGTGATAAATCATAAATTCCCTCATCATAATTTCTATTGAGATTATCTTTCCAGTATGGAGTATCATCTCTTTCACCTAAAGCATAGTGCATACTAACAAATTCTGCCCAGTTATGGAATGTATTTCTACAAGCATAATTATACACATCTCTATCCCACTGTGATATGTTATCTCTTTCAAACATTCTTGTTAGATATGATAAGAATTCATGAACTGTGTATAATCCATTACTTTCAAGTGGTTCAATGAACCCTGCTGATAATCCTATTGCTACAACATTCTTTACAAAGAGTTTATGATGAATACCTATTTTCATTTTAATGTTAGTGAATTTACATTTAGTGATGTCAAACTTTTGTTTCTTTAGATGTTTCTTAAGTTCCACTAATGCCTTTTCATCTGTTGTATATTTGTCAGAATATACATATCCAGTACCTATTTTACTCCATAAAGGAATATTCCATACCCACCCATTTTTTAATGCAGTTGCATTTGTAACACCTTCAAGTTGTTTTTTCTTATCTGTATATTCAACATGTGTTGCCCATGCCTTATTGTTAGGTATAATATCATTATATGATATGAACGGTTCTTTCATTGTTTGTTCAAGTAGTAGAGATTTAAATCCTGTACAATCTATGAATAAATCTCCTGTAATAACATCACCATTATCTAATGTTAAAGAATCTATACCTTCATCATTAATTTTTATATCCTTTACATTTGATTTAATATGAGTAACTTTTGGTAGACAGATATTATCTCTTAACCATAAAGCAAACTTTGTTGCATCAAAATGAAATGCTGTATCCCTTTTAAAATCAAAATTACCTAACTCCTTACCTTTATACACTTTGTTATTATTTACCATAGACATTATTGGATAATATGAATCTGCATAATCTGTGTTTGGTGTTTTAGGTTCAATTAACTTTTTAAAATACCATAGATTTAACCTATTATCATCTATCGGTTCAGGTTGACTAAATGGATATTCTACTCTGCCTGAGTCCATTTTATTAAAATTTGTGAATCGTATTGTAAATTTATAGGAAGCATCACATTCTTTCATAAAATCTTCATCTTTGATTTTAACTAAAGATAACCATTGTCTAAATTGAACTATTGTTGATTCACCTACACCAACTGTTTTTATATCTGGTGATTCAATTAATGTGACTTTCTTTTTAGGAAATAGTCTAACAAATGTTGTGGCTGTCATCCATCCTGCTGTGCCTCCACCTACAATTACAATATTATTTACTCTCAATTTCCTCTACAGTTATATTGTAAATATGTTATTAATAAATACTACGTTACATGCCTAATTACTGCATATCCAGTACCACCACTTGAATTAGTACCACTCCAACTACTTCCATTACCTGCTCCATGTCCTGTATTAGCACCACCAGCACCAACCGTACCAGTGTTTGACTGTGTTAGATGAGCTCCACCTTGACCACCTGTACTATAAGTTCCTGAAACTGTTCCCCAACTTATACTTGTTCCTGAACCTCCATCTCCACTAGTGAAAAGATTATTATTAGCACCACCATCGAAGATTCCAGATGTACCATTTGCTGAAGATCCTCCTCCTCCTCCTCCACCATGATGTCCAACTCCACTTCCTCCTGATCTTGATCCATGTGTTGCATATGCAGTTACACCTGATTTTAAAACAGATCCACCAGATCCTCCTCCTCCACCAGCATCTGCTGATCCACCAGCTCCTCCTCCACCATGAGCTCCACTTTTTCCATTCCTAGTAGCAATGGTTCTTCCACCGCCTCCGCCACCATACCCTGCAACATTACCGTCAAATGATGAATTTGTACCATTTGCTGAACCATTATCAGAACCAGCACCACCTGAACCTACAACTACATTTAATGTACCAGTTGACGGTGTGAATGAATTTGTTATTAATATTCCTCCTGCTCCCCCTCCACCACTTGAATGTGCCCCATGTCCTCCGCCACCACCTACTAGGAATACTTGGACTTGATAACCAACCGAATTAACAGTTCCACCTGAAGTCGAAGTCCATTTATAATAATCATATCCACCTGATTGAGAGAATGTAGCACCTGTTGTTGCAATAGTAGAGGCAACAATAAGTATAGTTGCGGTTGTTGAATATGAACCAGATGCGAAAGTATTTACTGCTTTTACACGATAGTAGTGATTTACATCTTGTGTAACGTTTGAATCGGTATATGACGTACCTGTTCCACCTGATGTCTTTGTTGTAATTCCTGATGAAAATGAACTAGATAGGGAATGTTCCAAAGTATATGTCACGCTTGGTATTCCAGATGCGGTATTCCAAACAATTCCAACATTTGGTTTATTATCAGTTAGTGCCAATCCAGTAACCTGTGATGGTGTAGTTCCGAGAGTTCTTGCGTTTATAACTGATGATACATCTCCTGTACCTATAGAATTTATTGCAGAAACTCTATAATAATATAAAGTATAAACTGATAAACCTGAATCACCAAAACTTGTTGTACTATTACTTGATGCTACAGTAGTCCATGAACTTGAACCATTTGGACTTCTTTCTACAAGATAACCACTCACTGCTGGTGTTGCATCTAATGCGTTCCAAGTAACTGTTAATTCAGTTGAAGACTCTGGTGTTACTCCTACACCTGTAACTTGATCTGGTTTACCCCCACCTGCGGCTCCAACAAATCCTATATTAAATATATCCATTGGTTTGGATAATTCTTTATTCTTTTTTATTATACTATCTCTATGCGACATAAGGTCATGCCTCTACTGCGTATGCGGCTACAATATCTGTATCTGCTGAACCAAAACAGGTTAATGTAAGTATTGCTGTTTTACTTGGAGCTATATCAGTAGGTTTTGCTCCAACAAATTTCCATGATGGGAATGCTAAAGTATATGTAGATGAACCAGATGAATTGTATAGTTTGTATGTTTTAGATTTACCTGCTGCTTTATTAGATGGTGTAGCGAATGTGGAATGATTAGTTATTGTTAATGTTTGGAGTTGATCTTCTGCAAAATCAATAGTAAGAGATCCACTTGAAGTATCATGTATTAAGTTTTGAATATTATCAATATTATTACCTGCTACATCTAATGAGGCTGTTGTGGTTGTTCCTGTAAAAGTATTTGCTCCAAGAGTTGCTTTTGAATTTAATATATCTGAATATGTTGATGTCATAACTCTATTTCCTGTACCTGATGAAGATATAGCACAGAACATATACAATTCTGGTGACCATACTATTTCGTACCAAGTTACAGCGTTGGCAGTTGTTCTAGTTGTCCAGTTAATACCGTCAGGTGAAGTCATTATTCCAGTATCACTTAAAGCACAAAATAATGATATTTCAGGTGCCCATGTTACAGTTAACCAAGACTGAGTAGGAACTGTTCTAGATGTCCAAGTTGTTCCATCTGGGGATGTTATTACTCTATCACTTCCACTATTAGATACCGCACAAAATAGAGTTAATGATGATGACCATGTAACACTTTGTAATGCTGAAGAAATTGGTGAAGTTCTATTTGTCCAATTTATTCCATCTGGTGATGTCATTATTTTGGTGGAACTTTGACCTACAACACAAAATAATGTTAAATCTTCTGACCATGTTATATCACCCCAATAGTTTGAAGAACCACTAGTAGTTCTAGTAGTCCAGTTAGTTCCATCTGGTGAAGTCATAACTTGATTGTTAGTACCATCAGTAGATACCGCACAAAATAGAGTTAATGATGATGACCATGTAATAGATTGCCACGAATTAGCTGTTGATGCACTTCTACTAGTCCAGTTAATACCGTCAGGTGAAGTCATAACTCTGTCAGTACCGTTTTCAGATACAGCACAGAACAATGTTAAATCTTCTGACCATGTTATAGCCTTCCAATTATTAGCTTGTGATGCATTTCTACTAGTCCAGTTAATACCATCTGGTGAAGTCATAACTCTTTGTGATCCATCCCAAGAAAGAGCACAAAATAATCCTAATGAATTAGCCCATGCTATACTTCTCCAACCATTATCTTGTGCAGATGTTCTTGTTGTCCATGTTTTTGCATACAAGTCACCCTCTACAGAATTTTTCATTGAAGTTAGATCATCTGTAAGTGAAATTACACCTGCTTGTGGCAATCCTGTTATATTTGTTGCTACTCCACTTGCAGGAGTTCCCAATGCTGGTGTTACTAGGGTAGGTGAATTATTAAGAAAAGTTGCAATTTGAGTTACAGTTGCTTTTTTACTTGCAGGTGATACAGAAGGATCATCAACTATTGCTACTAAATCCTCACCTGCTACTGCGGCTATTGCTGATAAATCTGTAATTTTAGTGTCTGCCATGATTAAATTAATTATCTCATCCTAATAAAGTTTAGGATAAGAGTAATTTACCTCCATCTGATTTGAGTAATATACCTTCTCCAGTTGTACTGTTTTCAGGAACAAATTTGGTTCCATCTTCTTGAAGATAGTCATCTGTTGTAGTTTCTAACTCATATAATTCATTAAAGAATGTTTGTAAAAGTGAATCTTGTGCTAGACTTGACATCCAACCAATATTGTATATATTTTGAATGGTCATTCTTGTACTCCGTATGAAGCAATCACTCCACTTTCTATACCAGTTCTACAGGTTAATGTTAATATTCCTATTTTACTGGCTGCTTGATCTGATGGTTTTGCTCCAATGAATATCCAACCTGCTGGGAATGTTAAAGTTCTTATTGTAGCATCAGTTGTAATTATTACTGTTTTACTCCTACCTATTGCTATATTTGATGATGCTGCAAATGTTGTATCAGCTGATATAGTTATCTCTTGTAATTCATCTCCTGCAAAGTCTAATGTTGTTGTTGCAGTTGAAAAATCATGAATTAGGTTTTGAACATTATCTACATTATTTCCACTTACATCTACTGCTTGATTAAATGTCCATGAATCGGTTGCATTTATCCAGTTAATGGTTTTATCTGTTGCACCTTTTAATGTGATACCACCACCATCTGCTGTTGTATCTGTTGGAGATGCAACTGATCCCATTTCAATATTTTTATCATCAACTGTTAATGTTGTAGAATTAATTGTTGTTGTAGTTCCGTTTACTGTTAAATCACCTGCTATTGTTAAATCGTTAATACCAGTAAGATCTTTACTTGCATCTACAATGAGTGCTTTTGATGCTGTTACTGTACCTGCTGTTGCACCTAGTAAAGTGGTATTTGCTGTTACAGCAGTATTATTTGCAACTTCTGTATCGAAATCAACAACTGTACTTGCTGCTTGAGTACCTGTATGACCTGCTCTTGCTAGTGGATCTGAGGCTAATTTTGAAAGTGCTATGTTTGCTGATGAGTTAATATCTTCATTTAGTATTGTATCGTTTGCAATTTTTGTTGATGTGATTGATGAATCTGCTACTGCACCTCCACCGTATTCTACCCATTCTAATACTGCACCGATAGTTCTAGCCATTAATATTGTTGGTACTGTTGCACTTAGGGCTTTATCTCCTGCTGTTAATGTGGTGATTTTACCTGCACCTGCACCACCGTTTTGATGTTTAAGGTTAACTATTCCTAATCCAGCAGCTTTTACAACGTATATTAAATCTCCTTCTGAGATAGAAGAAGCTGAATCACTAGCATAATTAGTTGATGGTAATGAAGTTGTTACTGCTGATAATGTGTAAATATCTCCTGTATTTGTTACTTCAACATATGAATCTGTAATATCAATGTCATTAGATGCTATTGCTTGAGCACTTTTTGTTAATCCGAATATACCATCTGTCTTTGGATTCTCATTCCATTCATCAGAACCAACTGGAGAAGTCCCATCATCTGCGTGGGTTGTTGTGTTTACTAGTGTACTATTACGACCATAGCCCTTTCGTGCCATGTGTTACCGTCCAGTTACTGATTTGCCAGTAGAACTCTTTAGAATAAATGGAGTAGATTCTTCAAACAATATTTTGGTATCAAGACCAGTACTGCCTGTTTCTCTCAGATTAATTCTATCTAATAAGCGAAATAAATTTTTAATACTCATTATGCTTGACCACTCATCGTGTGATTAACATAGAGTGTCAAAGTATCAGTATTTGTTTTATGGAAATTAGATGGACTTACAAAGTTCCAATGAGTCAAAATTTTACTACCTGCTGTAACACTGTCACCTGATGCATCAGCAGTATCGATAATACATCCACCAGTAATTGCTGCTCCTGAACTTGTATTAATTTGTGCTGTAGTCCATGCAAATTTATATGTTATTGCATCTACGTCTTTACCAGTATTCTCTGAAGTTACATCATTTACTTTTGGAAATCCAGCAACACAGTCTTGTACTGCTCCACTTGTAACTATTGGGGTAGTAACATCACCATAATCTTCACCTTTTACAATAGTATCTGGAGCTGGGGTTGAAGCTGTTCCTGGGTTTTGAAGGACACATGCTGCTGTCCAAAAGTTAGGATCTGGTAGTGTTGTTAATGATGGATCTATTCCTGCTCTAGTAGCATAGTAAATATCACCGTCATCTGTTACTTGATTTTTACCATATAGCCATGTCTTATTACCGTTTTCATCGGTCTTTACAACACAGATATTTAATTTAGGATTAATTGTATTAGTTTGTGGGGTTTTGCTCCAGAACATATCTAACATATTGTAATTAAGTATATAAAGATTATTATCTAGTACTTGGTAATAGATACAGATGAATCCAATGATCTTAATGAGTCAATAGTCTGTTTTTCAACATCAAACCCACTGAACATATATTCACCTAACTCTATGACTGTAAGAGTTTGAGGATATGAATATTCTATTGATCTTACAACTTTATCTGTTGTACCTGTACTATCAGTATACCTAACTTTTTGACCAACTGTTAGACTATTTACTAAACTTGATGTAATTGCTCTTTCTCTTGTATTTATATCTTTAAAATCAGCAATATAATTAGTATTAAATGTTGCAATATCAAATCCACTTGCAAGTTGTGGAACATGAAAATTCCTATGATATACACCATTAGTTGTAATAGAAGTTGAATCTTGTTTATGTTGTGTTGTTGACCATTGTAAAGAACTACCACCAAAAGTTGCAAAGTCAGCTTTTCTATATGTATATGTGTATTCATATATCATCACATAAGCATGGTTACTGGTATCATCTTCATTCCAAAATTGAACAGTATTATCATCATTTAATCTAAATGTATTAGAACCAAATGAACTAGATACTGCATTAGAAAGTTGATCAGATTCAGCAAATATTTCAACTCCATCCCTAGTAACTTTAATTATTCTTTCAACAACTGGAGTATAACCTGTTGTTTCTGTCCAAGATTGTGAAGCAGTCCAAGTATATTGTGCTGAGTGAGTTAAAGTTCCAAAGTCTTTTGAATGTGTATATAATTTTTTTCTACCAGTTGTAAACATTGAGTTAGTAGTACCTGTATCATCTTTACCTGAATCAACAATATCATAATTTTGATTACTTATAACTTGGTTAGTTTCAGTTTCCTGACTAATAAATAAAACCTTTCTAGGTGTAACAACAAACATATGATCATCACCATCAACCATCATCATCACTTTAATAATATCTAAAAGTGAACCTTCTGCAAAAAAGTCACCTTGAAAACTAGTACTAGGATCTCTTGAAAAATAAGTATAAACACCACCATCAACATATTTTAATATATCTGTAAGTATATCCTCCATTTGTGGTCTAGTATTTACATTTGCACCTGATTGATAATATCTATTATACGATCTTGCTCCTGGAGACACACTTCCAATATTAGTATCTAAAGGAGTACCACCAAATGTATTACTGGTTATATGTGTGCCTAAAAGTTCTTTTGCAAAACTACTACATGATAATTTTTTAGTACTCCCTTTATCTTCAACCTTCCAAATTCTTCCACCAAATTTCATTGTAGTGTTTACAGGTTTACTGATTCGTAATTTTTTTACTTCATCATCTAGTAATACAGTGTTATAAAATCTAAATTGTATTGGTACACCATACCAACCTGTACTAGCAAGGTATGCACTAGTACTTTCATTATACTCTTTAAAAAAGTGAATGTTTTGATTAGAGTTAAGATTACCAGCATTAGTACTATTTGTTAATGTTTTTTCAACCCCATCTAAATATAGATTGAATACCCCCCCTTGTCTTGAGATTCTTACAAACGTTACTACACCATTAGTTGTTATACTACCTGCAACCATTATTGTTTCAGTTGTTCCATCATCTGCGGTAATAGTTATGTTAGTACTAGTTGGGTTTATGACTATTTTTAACCCTACACCACTTAATGTAGCATGATCATAATTATCAAATAATGTTTGACCATCTGTAGCATTAGTTGTTTTAAATTGAAAAATCATATCAAAGTCACCTGACATATCAATTACTGGTATTTTTGATACACTTGTATCATTATTCTTAAACTTCTTTTCTATCTGTACACCGTCATTTGAACCAGCATTAATATTAAATTTATAATATCCTTTATGTGCCCAATCAATTTCAGATATACTACTTACTAATGTACTATTAACACAATTAGGCATTGTATGGAAATCCCCTGCATAAACATCATCATGTTCATAACCACTTTCATCTCTGAATCCACCATAGAAATTCCATACTGCTTTGAGATTGGTAACATCTAATACATCTTGAATATAGAATATTTCATCACCTTGTTCAACTATATGTTCACCAGATAACATCATAGTCATACTATCAGATGCTCTTAATCCTTCTTGTAATACATTTACGGACTTTGGGGTTGTCATTATTCTATTTGTCATGGAACCCCCACTTCTTCTGATTGCAACTGCTTTTACATTAGGCATTATTATGTCACCGTTACTGTTGAAGACTCGGTTGATGATCTACCAGTTTTATAATATTGTGTACCTGAATCTTCACTAAATCCATTTAACTCAGCTAATCTGAATTTATACAATCCTGCTGTTAGACCTGTTAATTCGACTACACTAGTTGCGGCAGTTGCAAATTCCCATGCACCGTTATCTTTTGCATATTTTATTTTAACTCCTGTAACTGCGGCTGTTCCTGTTGGTACTGTTGCATGTCCACTATATGGAACATATGAATATGTGATTTTTTGTGCACCACCTGTTATTGTTACACTATCTGGGGCTGGTGGTATATCTGCTTCAAGTACTGCAACAGCGTTTCCTACATAAAATGAACAATTCACATTCCAAACTACTGGAGAACTTCCACTTACACTAAAACTCATATTATTTATAACTCCTTCATCTAACAATAACTCTCCATCATTATCATCAGTAACTAACACTGCATATGCATCTGAGACTGATATTGGAACAAACTCCTCTTTAAATTCTTTAATTTGTTTATAAACTGTTTTACTAGCATCAGGTGTAAAAACACGAGTTACATAATTTATATGACCAAAATACGCACCTTCAGTCATTGTCCACGATATGTCAAGTTTCGCTGTATTACCTTCCATTTTTATTAATATGTTTTCTTCATGACTGTCTTCAGGTAATGGCATTGGTGTAACAGGTGTATCTACTGTCCAATTTAAATTATTAAGATTACCTATCAAGTATGCAGGGTATGTAGTATTACCTCCAACAGTTTTAATTAAATATATATTGGTCATAATCTTCCTCGGTTAGCACTTGATTCCTGTATGACTTCTAATATAGTTTTCTTTAATTTTCTTAGATCGTTGTCACTACCATTCATAGTTCCTATATTTACAGTTATTCCACCACTTCCACCACCACTTCCATTAGGTGTAACTCTAACATGTTCTGATCCTGATTCTCCTGCCAAGAATAATGTAGGACTGTTAACCATACCGTCAAATCCATTTGCTGCTGCAACTCCACCAGCCCTTGCCAATAAATCTTTTGTTGCCTGTGAATAATTACTTGAAGACACATGACCTTTAGGTGCGTTTGCTGCTTCATATGCTCCTTCACTGATTCCTGCATTTGTAATTGATGATAATTTTCCTTCCATGGCAGTACCAATAAATCTTGGATTTTCAACATACTGTGCAATTGGTTCTAATGCTTCTGTTATAATTCCACCTGTTGTTACTGAATCTTTCATTATTTGATTTTGTTCATTCTGTGCTCTTTCTCTTTCTTCTTTTGCTAATGCATCTGCTGCTTCTTTTCTATCTTTTTTCTCTTGATCAACTGGATACATTCCTGATTCTTTTTCTATTGCTTCCCAATCAGGCTCTTCAGGAAGTGGTGGTGTTTTACCGTTAAACATTGGATTTTCACCACTCATATCCCATTCTACACTTGTTCCATTTGTTGAAGTTTCATCTGGATTATCAATATCAGATTCTGGAGTTTCACCAGCAGCATCAAATAGACCAACATTACCTGCTTTATAATCTGCTTCTTTTCTTCTTTTTTCTTCTTCCCACCATTTATCATTTTCAGTAAGGAAATTATATGGATTTGGAGCATTGTCATCATCATCTCCATCTAAAATTCCATCTCCATCCTTATCTCCAAGACCACCAGGAGTTTTACCAGTAATAAAGTCTTTTAGAGCCTCTGCAATTTTTGCTGGTGTTAACTCCGTTATCCATTTACCAAGTGCAGTACCTAATAACAACATCTTTGGCATCCATTTTGAAAACATTGGAACTATGAATTTTCTAAGTAACATGATTAATATAGGTCTGAGTAAAGCTCCAAAGAATGTACCTATTGGCATGAGAATAAGTGTAACCATAAATTTCATCATCTTCATCATGGATGCAAATAATGGAGAAGCACTAAGAGCCTTTACAATTATACTCATGAATATACCAGCTACACCAATTCCTATTCCAATAGGAACTGCCTTCTTACCTAGGAAATCTCCCAACTTTGATAACTTTTCAAACATTGGTTTAAACATACCTTGAGTTCCTTGGGCAGGTTTGGTTGCTGCTAACACTCCCTCTTCTGCACTTTGATGAGCTGATTGAGCAATTTTAAGAGCATCGTCTGCATTTCTTTTGGCTTCTTTATCATCACTACCATGTAAATTATTAACAGTATCAGTTTTTAATTGTAATTGTGCTGCTGTATCTGCACGTTTTTTATTTGCAATTTCTAATTCTTGATAACTTCTAGTCATACCAGCCATTTTTTTAACTGTTGTTCCTATGGCTGATTGAAAACCAGCTCCACCAGTTATTGCCTTTTTTACGTTATTTAACGCATCATTGAAATTATCCATATTATGTCTCAAGTTAATATTTCTTCTTACTTGTGCACCGTGCTCTTTTTCTTGTTGCATGTTTAATTTATGTCTAAGGCGTACAAGATATTCATCTGCTGCTTTTAATCTCTCCTTTGTTTCTAAAGACTTTATTCCTAAATCAGTTTCTTTTTTTACATCTTTTGAACGTCGTAGTGATGTTAAATTATCAGATGCACCCTGCTCAATTGCTTTCCCCCATATTGCAAGAGCTTGTACTTGAACACCATTTAAAGCCTCAGTAGTTTTATAAAGTTTAGTTTGAATTTGAGTAAACATTTCATGCTGTCTATCTTCAGCTTCTTGATATTTAGTCATATTATATAAGTATTATATTTCTATTTAAAGTTTTTACTCATATTCTTAGATATTGGAGGCATTGCACCCTTATTAGAAGCTTCATTCATCATATTATGATGTGTAGCAAATAATTTCTTTAAATAACCTATTTCTTGCCTATCGACTGTTTCTTTGTCCCAGCAGAATTGTGTGGCACAGTGGTAGTAGATGGCATATCTAAATTTTTCATATCCTGTGAGCTCATGAATGTTTCCATCCAGTCCTCGATATAGGTCGTTAAAGGGTGTATTTTTACTATCTCCTTTAGTATTGATTTAATGACTTTAGAATCAGTCATTTTTATTGTTGTTACATCACCAATTTTAAAAGGTGCTTTTTTAATTGTTAATACTAGTAAGTTTATTCTATATCTTTGTATATCTATTTTAGGTTTTGTAACATCACTAATGTCAACAGAATTACCAATTAATGTTTCAGTATCACCGAATGTAAGTGAATCTTCAAATTCAACCACAGCAGGTTTACCATTATAAATAATATCAACTGGTATTAAAGTCATTAAAAATTATTAATAGTTGTTATTTATAAGTCTTATGCTGATGAATCTACTGTGATTCTAGAAGATTTTGCTTTGAAACTAACATCTTCATATAACACTTCGTTTGGCTCAAGTCCACTTGTACTGTGATCAGTTAGTGAAACTCCACCAAATTCTATCAATATTGATTTATTACCATTTGTGAATGTTAATGATAATCCAACTCCAGCTGTTCCTGTTAATGTTTCTGTCTCTGTTCCAATAATTGATTGATCAATAACATACTGTAATAATGCACTGTCTTTGAAAGTTGTTTTAAATCTACCACCAATATCAAATACTTTTCTAAATGAATTTTGTGCATAATGACTACCTAATTCATAAAGTAATTCTGTATTTGTTGCAAATGAAACATCTATATCTTGAACATCAAATACTTTAACTAATGCACCTGATGCACCTGTACCTACTTTTACTTCACCATGAGCAAATGTATAAGGAGTCATTGTTGCAGAATTAATTGATGCGTGATCTATAAAATTAGTTGCTGCGGTTTCTATAGTAGCAGTACTTTCTTCTGCGAAAACCATATCAATAGTAGCATTTACAACTTCACCAATACTTGTATTTAATGACATAGAATTAACAGTACATCCAGTTAATGATCTTGTTTGCATAAGACCTGAACCAACAGTTCCAGAAGTTAACACTTGTATTCTAGTTGTTATTGTTGCAGGAGTTTTTACACCTGTTGAGTTTTCACCTAATGCTGTTGGATAAGCAAAAGCAGTTCCTCCTTGAGTTTGTGCTGTACTACCACTGTTTTCATAAAGACATCTAAATATTCTATGTGATTCAGTATCATCAAGGACAAAACTAATACCCAAACTTCCTGATTGTTGACCGAAAACGAATTTAGTTGGTTCTACTTGACCTAATTTATTAAGAGATGTTTGAGATGTGTTTAATGTTAAACTTGTTACTTTTGCATTTAGACCAAATGTTTTATCTATAGCTGCTTGAACTGTATTAAATGCTGTTTCAAAACCATATCCAACAGATGCACTACCACCAGTAAGTATGTTTGATACTGTAGATGCTACACGATTGACCATGATGTAATGAGGTAGTTAAGGTATATAAAGATTTTTAAACAGGATTGGCTTTTCTATATGATAGAGTTATAACGTAATCATACATGTTACGGAATTGAAAGTTTCTACTGTATGAACCTACTACTCTCAAATCAGTATATGTGGTTCCTACTATGTTATCTTTTATGATTTTTACTACCTCTTTTACTACTTTGTTATGTCTTTTAATATCTTGATAAGTACGAATATCTAATTCTACTATTTGTTCATGCCAAAATGCACTACCACCTAGACCGAAAACTTCTATATTTTCACCTTTTGGAGATACAATTATTTCATCACTTCTATCATCTATAAATCCAACAGTTCTCTTTTCCCATACTTTAGTGATGTGAGGTGGGCGTAAACTAGACCATTTAGTTCTTAATAGGTCAATAATATCATCCACTGCATCGTAAGTTGTTATCGTCATTAGTCGCTCCCATTATAATCTGGGTCACCACTGCTATAAGAATATTCTTCTTGAACGTAAGGATTGCCTCTTTCTCCCCAATTTTCAGGTACAGTTTTGTAACTACTAAAAGCACTTGAACCACCACTCTCACCATATTTTCTTCCTTTTTGACCTTTATTGTAACTTCCATCTGAAGGTCTCATATGTTTAGTATCTCTTTCCCATTCTGTATCAACCATACTACTTGGTTTTCTACCAACATACCATATCTTTCTAGAAACTGCAAATGCTATAGAATTTATCAATCTTTCCATTTTTTTATCATCCCATCCGTTCATTGAATCTTGTTCATACATTGTATTATATTCTAACTCCAGTTCTCTTTGTGATTTACCTGCAAGTTTGACATCCTCTACCCACTGTCTAATTCCTTGGATATTTGGTTTTCTACCCTCTGTTTGATCAGTTGTACTAGTTTTACCAGCAGGGTATATTGGTTGTCTCCAAGCATCAGGGTAAGATTCATTCTTTCTAAATATACTACTTTTTAATTGATGGTTAAAATCAATATATTGATCTGATGGATCGTTTTTCTTTATATTACCTACTGGATTCTGAAGACCTTCAAGATATTTTAGTAATGCAAAATCACTCATATCCTCATTAAATGCTTTTATAGTATTTCCTTTTGGGACTTTAAATGCTACGCCTTTTACTACTAATTCATCTTGAGTTTCTGCCTCCCCGTTCAAAGCTCTAGCGTTCAAGTTATCTTCCTCTTGTGCTCTTCTAGCTAATTTCATAGCCTTAAGACGTCTATATCTTACACCTCTCAAGTTATTGTAAACACTTCCCTACGGTTAGATATGCATAGGTCTATGTCTTCTTGCCAATACCTTTTAGATTCACTAGGGGATACACTTCCACCACTTGGAATCTCATCCATACGGAATGAAGTATTCATGACTTCTATTGAGGTCATTTTAATTATTGCATCTGCAATATCTAATGGTACTACTGTATCACCTGCAAAATCCTCTCCACCATAACGGTAAGTAACTCTAATTCGATTATGTCTTAAAATTGTAAATAAGAATCCTCGAAGAAATAAAGTTCCATATACAGGTTCTATGTTATACCATTGTGTGTTACCAAGAATATTTTCCCATGTATCTGATTCACCTTTGAATATTTCTATCTTATCACCTGCTGATAAATCAAAATCTAGTATGTGTCTATGTTTTAAGAAAACTGGTGTACCCCAACCAAATGTGTATAGTAGAGGTAAATTATGAGTTTCTTTTGTAATTTTTTTTGTTTTCCAAGTATGACCTATTCTTCTGTCTAATTCCTCTTCTTTTCTAGCAATGATTTTACGAACCATCTCCTTGTTTGGAGTGGTAGTACTAGTTATAGGAACTCTTAAGAAATCACTAATATCTCCGACAGTACAATATGTAGTTGTAGTAACCATACATTAATATATAAAGTCACTTGATATTTAAAGATTTATTTAAACACTGTTATGTATCTAGCGGTAGTACCAGTAACTTCTGCATAAATACCTGCTTCAAATCTTCTAAATACATCTTGTACATGTTGAATACCTTCACCATAGACAGAAAATTCTGCTGGAGCACTTGCATCTGCACCATTATGGAATACTACTTTATCTCCTGCTGCACCTGCTTTTGTAACATAGACTGCAACCATTACACCATGTCCTGCTTTAACAGTACCAGATGCGGATATATCTTTTACATTATGATTAGTGTAAGTCATGATTAATTATTATATCGGTCATATATAAACATTATTAAGAAAAAAAATATGACTAGGTCTTAGTCTAGTAACCGATAATTCGGATACGAATAGTCATTGAATTGACTGCTGTATCTGCACTATCTAGTTCCTCAAGGGCTACAACGGTTGCTGTAGAGCTTGTTGGAGTATGTCCGAAACATTTTATCTTACCAGTTGCTGCTGCACCTGCTGCTGCTGGTACGTACTGTAAAAGTAGACCTTTATTGCAGTGGAGGATTTGTGCTCCAATTACAGTACTGATTCTACTTCCTAAAGAAAGATCAACTACATTACCATTAGTAGCATACCCATCGGATGCACCATAGGTGACATCGACAATGGTCGACTTTAACTTAGAAGTCAGTTCTGCTTGGATAGATAGTGTCTTTCCTGTAAGACTTTTATGGTCGGCATTTTGTACAATTGCTATTGCCATAAGGAAATGTATGAACCCCTAATATATAAAGTTAATATAAAAAAAGGGGTAAAAAGAGGGTTGGTATGACTAGAGTTTAATATCTCTGATCTTACCTTGTGATTTGAAATGGCGACAAACTGTCTCACCCATTGTTCTGAACACACCTTTTTCTACAAAAGCATTGTTCACGAATGGATAGCCAGCAGATCTTCTAGTTGCTTCGTAATACTCGGTTGGTATAGCCACTTGTATTCCGATTCTTGGATAACCATATCCTTCTGCATCAGATGTATCTAATGCAAAGAGTCTTCCAACTTCAGTTGAACCATTAGATGGTGCATCTTTTGTTGGAATAAATGGAATTCCATAGATAGAGTCGACATGAATACCAGTACCAGTTCCTTTGAAGGTCTGGATACCGTTTACGTCTACCTGAACTAATTGCTCACCGTATGGGTTTGCAATACGGACACTTGGCATGTATAAGCCTTGTATCTCAGAGTAGACTTCATGGGAGCCTAGGAATACATTTGGATCTTTACCTGCTGCGATTCTAATCTTTCTTAAGAAAGTTCTTAAGACATCGTCAGTAAGTACACCGTCGGTACCGATAGTACCAGAAGCAGATTCTACTGTACAGTCAAATTCTCCACCGTTTCCATCTCTGTCAACGGTAGCATCAGCAGCCCATGGATCGTAAAATCCTGAGTGGTTTCCACCTAGTGCATCTTCCTCTGCATCACTTGATACGATTCTATCAAGGGATTCAAAGTCTTGTGTACCAGTATGAGCACCACTTGAACCTGCTGCATCGCTTTCAACATCGGCTAAAAGCATTCTATTAATGAACTCTTTGTGTTGTACTGCCATATACAATCTAAGTGAACCAAGTCCACCCCAAATGTCGTCTTTTGAATGAGTTGATAGCCACTCCATAACTTCACTTGCACTGAATGGCAATTGAGCGGTTTTTGGTTTGACATCTAATTCTGCGACTGTTGGTTTGATTGTTTCAGCAATTAATCCACCTTCACTTGTACCACCTAGGGCGGTATTTGCGTTGGTTGTATTAAGTACTGGTTTTGCAGTTATAACTCTCCATCCAGATTTATCCCAAGGGTATTTTGGGAGGATTCCGAATGCGTTTGCTTCCAGATTCAGTTGAGCCCATGCATAAGCACCAAAGATGGCGTTAAACATACCAGCAGTACTGGTTGTTGAAGGGGCATCAGCTTTTCTAAGAAGGTTACGATTGTGTCCATAATATTGTGCCTCAAGCTCGTCGATTGTTCGTATTTGAGTCATTTTTAGTATGTTCCTACTTCGTCAGGTGTTGGAGTATAATACTTGCCAGCTAGAATGTTTCTTGCTACTACACTTAGATTTCCACCTTCTCTTGCATCTTTCAAAACATATGACATATCAGATTCTGCTGATTTGTTTATTGAGTTGATTGCTGCACTAGGTCTTGGAGTCTCGGTAGTAAAGTCGAAATTAGATTTCTCTTGCATTTTCAATCCAGATGGATCGGTTTTTGGTTTATCTTCACCAGATTTATCATCATCTAATCCTGCTTGCACAGAGTTTGATTGATATGTATCTGGGACTATAACCTTTGCACCAACGTCTTCGGTTGCTGAAACACTTGGTTTCAACGGTAAGTCTGTTGGGGTTTCCAATGCTTTCAATCTACTATCAATACCTACTAATGTAGAACTAACGTCTTTTTGAGTTTCTGCGAGTGACTTTATAACGTCAGTTAATGTACTGATGTTTGATTTGATTGCTTCTTGGAAATCAGATTTCTCTACTTCGTTGTAGCTTTCATCTTGTTTGGATTCTGTATTGTTTTCCATATCCTTATCAGATTCTTTTGTTTCCGAGTTTATATAGTTTTCGTTATCTTTATTATCTTCATCTTTATCATCTTCTTCCTTCTCTTTTGGTACACCTTGTCCACCTAGTTGATTATTACCTGCTTCTGTTTGAATGCCTGATTTTTTAGTATCTTCATCCTTTTCCTCCTCATCTTCATCCTTTTCCTCCTCTTCTTTTACTTCTGTAACCTGTGTTGATTCTGAATTAGTATACTCTTTACCACTACTTCTAATACCACTGTTTAATTGTAAACCCTTTTCTACTTTATCATCATCTTCCTTTTCTTCCTCTTTCTTCTCTTCTTTTTCTTGTACTTTTATCTCTACATCACTATCGTCATTAATAGGAGATGATTCCCTGGTTGATGATTTCTCAGAATCATTGTTGTATAAGTTGGTTCTATCACCATCTGCGTTTGAAAAGTCTTCGGCTTTCTCAACAGTACAACCAAATTTATCACATTTGATCACCATTTTACCGTCTTCTCTAACCTCAACATTGTCAGTTATGGCTTTTGCAAGTGGATTATAATCTGTAATTAATGCTAATGGAACTGCTGGATCTTTACAAACTGCTACTTCGTAGTGTTCTAAACTTTTTAATTCATATGCAACACTACCATCTTTCATGATTTTTGGTGTTCTATCTGCTTTAGTAGCCCCCCCAAATGATAGTCCTTTGTACTCTCCACTCTTAATTTTACTCCAAATTTCATCATCTAAATGATAGTCTTTGTGTATTTTACCTGTAATTTTAATTGCTGGATACTCTTCTCCATCAACACTTTTGTAAACTGTTTTAGCATAACTGATACCTTTACCTATAATTCTGTTACTATGAGTATCACTGATTGGTGCTCCTCTGTCCATCCAAATTGGAAGAACCTTGATTAATTCATCAACAATAGTAATCTCTCCTTGTTTATCTTTAACTTGAACTGTAAGATAACCTTCAAAGAATCGTTGATCTCCGCCTATAGGATGTAGGTCTTTTGTGACAAATTGGTTGAAAAAGATGTCATTATCCATTATATAATAATTCGATACATTACTTATAAAGTTTTAGAAAAATGGAGAAAGGAATAGTAAGTTGTTTAAAGATCTTACTAAACGGTTTTTTTTGCTTTTGAGACAGCGAAATCTACTGCGAAACCAACAGATAGACCGATTAATACGGTTTCCGTAATTCCTAGACTTCCTACGCTCAAAGTTTGTGCAACTGCGATTCCTGCAAATGAAGCTACAATTAAAGCACCAATGAGTTTCTTAACTGAATAAGATTCCCCTGTTGCTCCTAAATAACCTCTAACGGTATTTAGTGCTGCTCCACATATTACAGAGAGTGTTGCGATCAATAATGGATCAATCATACATGAATCGTAATTCACCTATATTTAAGGTTTATTCATCATCTTCATCTTTCTCAGAGCATAGTGGGCACAGATGCTCACATAATGTTTGTAAAAATGTTTTATCTTGATTTACCATATTTCTCCAACTCTCTAGATATTGTCAATCCCGTGACAAATACTGACGAAATTAGTGCAATAATAATAGTCTGTTCTAACGTTAATCCTATATCAAATATGGTTTCTGCTATATTACCTGATACTAATGGTGAGAAAAAGGATACTCCAAAGTTACCAAAGATCCTTGCACAAGCTTTATTAACTCTCTTGGAAGCCATATAAATACATATATAGTAAAGTATATAAATTAACGTGTTATTGTTATTTATCGTATGTAGGCGTTAACATTTTACTTTCTATCATCTCTAATAATATCATAGGATCACCATTAATCTTTTTAATAAATTCATCATCTCCTCCAGAAGTACCAGTAAATCGTCCACATTTGAAACATATTGACAAATCATGTACTCCATCAGTATAATTATATACATTCATTTTACAACCTTCACACGTCTTTACCATGATGAGTTGACTAACAAGGCTTTATAAATAAGTATTGCTGCATAAAAATATGGCTACATCAATATACATATTTGACAGTGACCAGATGTTTAAAGCTGTTTATAGGGAACATATGGATGATGTTGAATATAAGATGCCTCTCATAGACTTGTATGTGAAAGGAGAGAGATTATGGGTTGTAACAAATTCCAACGATATGAAAGAACAACCAAGATTAACTAGAAGTATTGTACATTTCAGAAAAGATAATGCAAAGGATTTTACAGATGGAGATGAGAAATTAGTTATACATGGTAAGATTAGATATAATGAGAAAAGAAATCAATTAGAGTTCTTTCCAAGATTTCTGAGAAAGCCTCTATTAAGCATGAGAGTAGGCAGATATTATGGATTAAAGGCAGGAAAGTGTAACATAGATTACGATAAACGTTACTATGACTTTAAGAATGACCGTATGATATTCATTTTGGAGAGTAAAGAATGAAATTTGATTTTATATTGGGTGAAGTAGAGGAATTATTAGAGGTCACTAACATAAAATTGAGTAATATTGAAACATTATTGGAAATGATACTAACTCCACCAGATTTAGTTGCATATATGAAGAAAAAACAACACGTTAAGAAGAAACCTATCGACGATTCCCTTTAGTATAGCCACCCATTATCTTTTTCCAATCTTTACCGTGTTTTTTACGCATTGAAATCCAAAATGGATCTGTTTTCATGAAACCACCTTTCTGATTGTACTCTTTTGTGACTTTGGCAATTCTTTTATGACATGTATTGCAAAATCTACCGTTAACTTGTTCAATATGGAACTTGTATGAATTACAAAAGAAGCATAGACCATAATATTTGTCACAAACCTTTGCTAGGAGGGGTTCACGACCTTTTTTACCTGCACAGTCACCACAAATATCTGCAATCGTTGCTGCTGCAACGTCAACCTTCATACAACCAAGACAAACTGCCTCTTTATAGTTAGATACCTTGGTAAATTCGTCACCTTGATGCCTTTCCCAAAGCTTCTTGGTCATGTCGTTTGCGTTTTCGTTAGTATTTAGTTCAGTTGGCAATATCTTTTTGTAATTTCCTTAAGTTTATAAGTGTTTTCTCTAGAACTTTGTTAGTTTCAAGTGAATTATCAATTGAGTCAACCATGTCTATGATTTTCCAAATAACTTCTATCTTTGCTGGGTTTGGTTTTACAGTTGAGAGGTCAGCCATCTGTCCAGTGATCTCTTTTGCAACTTTTTTAGGGGAAATTATTTTTATTTTCTTAACTTTGGGTTTTTCCTCTGGGTGTTTGCAAGTTTCATCGCACTTGTGGAATCTTTTAGTCATTCTTCTTCATCCTCTTCTACGAAACCTTTAGTAACATAAAACACAACTTTCTTTGGACTACATTTACCGTCATTACAGTAGACTTTGGTCATTTTTCATCTTCCCATACTTTAACACCTTGAAATTCTGTTGCAACTAAATCTCTAGCATCTCTTACTGTCATTCCAGTTGCCTTTCTTAATTCTTCAACTGTTTTTGTTTTCTTCCAATCATAGTCCATTGCGGTTTGGAAAGTGTTCTTTACAATTTCAAAGTTTGCTGGTGTGATACCTTTAGGGTAGGCAGATTTCTTACTCATTGAACTTCCACTTGTTGGACTACCTTGTCCAGTACCACCAATGTCAGATGGTCGTGGGTTGTGTGGTTCTCCTTCAAATGCTTGTTGATCTTCTTTAGGAGCAGGCTTTCCTTTACCTGCACCGTTCTGGTTTCCATTGATGGCACCAATACCAAACATCATCTCTGCTGTCAAAGCAGTTTCCTTGCTTACCTTAAACTCACCTGTGTGGGTTCTGGTAATGTCAAAGCCCATCTGTTGAAGCATCATCATGTTCTGTATTTCAACTCCGTCCTGTTGCAAGTCTCTAAGTTTGTCAGTGTCCTCACCAGTTTTTAATTGTAATTCCCAATCATCAATGTTAAGCATCTTGCTGATTTTACTAAAGAATGCTTTCTTTAGAATGTCCTGTCCGAACTTTACTGCTCTGTTTGTGATGGTTACTTGCAGTCCTTCTTGACTCCATCCAGCAGGGGTTTCACCGTAATAGAAAGGTAGTACACCGTAGACAGCACCGATAATCATTCTTAGTTCTTTTCTTACTTCAATAAATTCTAACTCTTTAAGGGAACCAGTAAAGTCCAACCATTGGGCAGGGTTCTTTCCACCCTTGTCATTCTCTACTAATAGGGGGTGAATCATGTAAGGATCTTCTTGTGCTTTCTGTTCTAATACATCCCATGACTTTTTGAATGTGTCATAGTTTCTTGAAGAGATAACTAACATACCACGTGGTGGTCTCATTTTATCAAAGTACTTTCTGATATACTCATCCATGTGGGATAGGGACATAGCCTTACTCCATACGGAATAGATAGGGGAAAATCCATACAATAAGTTTGGTTTGTACTTGCCTGCTTTCCAGATAATCTCACCTTCACCATAGATAACTCGTTTAGGTTGTGGGATACCGATAGAGTATACAGAGTTTACTTCGATAACTGCCTTTAGGGCTTCAGCACCACAGCGGTCACATTTCGGTTCAACCAATCTTGCATCCCTGTGCTCAAATCGTGGACACACGAAAATTTTATTTCGCTTGTCATCATAGCCAATTCGTCCATCACTGTCCGCAATCATTGCCACCTGTGGTGGCTCGATCCTTAGCATTTCTTTTATAATTGTTTTCTCTTGGTCAATCTTTCCTGTAACATCGTCGATTTTATAATTTTTAAGTAAAAGTAAATATGCGTTATCTGCAATTTCAAAGTCTCTTTCCAATTGACGTGCTACGTCTTCCAAGGTCTGTTGGTTGGAGTTGACAGGCTCGTTCATCAAGTTCTCTAAAGTCTTGCGGTGTTCTGGAACAGGTCTAACTAAATCATTACTTCCACAGGTATCACATACTAGTGCATGTGCTGATGGAACATCTGCTGATTTCTTTTTGCGTGGGTGTGCTCCTCCACTATCACCGTTGGCTTCGAATGGTTGCTCATCAGGGTTGTCAGCGGTAGGTGCGTATTGGAATTCCTTTGAACAGTTCATGCATTTGTATTTCCATTTCTCGACAACTTCAAAGCCGT
>Ga0308017_1000125_pt1 | contig 24902 bp, 35 predicted proteins | sample Neamet280_FD_203145 | JGI IMG/M metagenome (GOLD analysis project Ga0308017, IMG submission 203145) | Marine microbial communities from water near the shore, Antarctic Ocean - #280 | ecosystem: Environmental > Aquatic > Marine > Unclassified | place: Southern Ocean | collected 2014-10-01
GTGTCGGTCCACATCGTCGAACTCCGGAAGTTTGTTGCAAAACCCCGTGAATCAGCGACTTGGGATGGCGTCAAGCTAACCCGCTGACACCACTCAACTTAATTTCGGATCAGGCTCTCAGGGACATGTAGAGGGGCTTAGAGTAATTCAAGAACGAGACATCCCCATCGCTACATGGAACCTTGGGACCGGACGCGGCCATTCGGTGCTCGAAGTGATTAGGACCTTCGAACGGGTTAACGGCGTGTCGGTTCCTTTCCGGGTTGTCGCGCGCCGTTCTGGAGACGTCGCAGCCTGCTATGCTAGCGTCACAAAGGCTAGTAGCGAGTTGGGATGGAGAGCCAGCCTCGGACTAGACGAGATGGTCAAATCGGCATGGCGTTTCGAGCAGATGCCGAATGCTCCCAAATCGTGAAAGCTTCATCGCAAACTCAATGTTTTCGCTAAGCCAGTTGCAGCGCAAATGATATTCGTTATCTGAGCTGAACTAGATTTTGCGTTGAAGATGCATGCGGGCGTGTGTGCATAAGAAATTCGTGAAAGAAAAATGACCAAACATTCTTCTACAAATAGACGCCGCGGCATCATCCTCGCCGGCGGATCAGGAACGCGGCTTTACCCTCTGACACGCGGCGTCTCCAAGCAATTGATGCCCGTTTTCGACAAGCCCATGATCTACTATCCGCTCAGCACCTTGATGCTGGCCGGTATCCGCGAGATCCTCATCATCACCACACCCGAGGATGCCGCCCAATTCCAGCGTGTGCTGGGCAATGGTGCGGAATTCGGGGTCGAGTTGACCTATGCTGTCCAGCCCAAGCCCGAAGGCTTGGCGCAAGCTTTCCATATTGGTGCGGATTTTGTGCGCGGACATTCCAGCGCGCTGATCCTCGGCGATAACATCTTCTACGGTCATGGCCTGCCGGCTCTTTTGGGCAGTGCAAACGCGCGCGGTGAGGGGGCAACCGTATTTGCCTACCGCGTGAGCGATCCGCAGGCCTTTGGCGTGGTCGCGTTCGACGACGCGGGTAGGGCGATTTCCATCGAGGAAAAGCCTGCCCAGCCCAAGTCCCATTATGCGGTGACCGGGCTGTACTTCTACGATGATACGGTCGTGGACCGTGCCCGCGATCTCAAACCATCGTCCCGCGGAGAGTTGGAGATTACCGATCTCAATCGGCTCTATCTCGATGAAGGGGCCATGTCGGTGGAAATCATGGGCCGAGGCTTTGCGTGGCTCGACACCGGAACGCATGCCTCGCTGCTTGATGCTGCGACCTATGTCCGCATCACCGAAGAGCGGCAGGGGTTGAAGATCGCATGTCCCGAGGAAATTGCCTGGCGTCAGGGTTTCATCGACGAGGCGCGCCTGCGTGAAATTGCGCAGCCTTTGCGCAAGTCGGGCTATGGCGAGTACCTGCTTGGACTGCTCGATAATCAGGGGCGCTCATGAAGCTGATTGAAACCGCAATCGCAGGGCCGATCATCATCGAGCCTCGCGTGTTCGGCGATGCGCGTGGGTTTTTTATGGAGACTTGGAACGCCGCTGCTTTCCGCGAAGCCGGGCTGGATCTCACCTTTGTGCAGGACAACCACAGCCGTTCGCAGCGCGGCGTCCTGCGGGGGCTGCATTTCCAGAATCCGGGGCCACAGGGTAAACTGGTGCGGGTCACGCGCGGCGCGGTCTACGATGTGGCCGTCGATTTGCGCGGCTCCTCGCCTACCTTCGGCCAGTGGGTCGGTGTGGAATTGAGTGCCGCCAACCAGCGCATGTTCTGGGTGCCGGAAGGCTTCGCTCACGGGTTTGTCACGCTCGATGATGATACTGATTTCCTTTACAAGTGTACGGCGCCCTATGCTCCCCAGGCGGAGTTCACGCTGGCATGGGATGATCCGTCGGTCGGCATTGATTGGCCGCTTGACGGGATCACGCCGCTGGTTTCTGAGAAGGATGCGCGCGGTCTGGCGCTTGCTGACGTGCCGGTGTTCCCATGAGGGTGCTGATCACGGGGGCTAAGGGGCAGCTTGGCGGAGCCTTGCAGCGCTGCGCGCCGTCCGAGGCCGTGATCACGGCCATTGATGTTGCCGAATGTGATCTCACCGATGCGGCAGCCGTGCGCGATGTGCTGCGGCGAACTGCGCCCAATCTCATTCTTAACGCAGCCGCTTACACGGCCGTCGACAAGGCGGAGAGAGATGAAGCGATCGCGCAGGCCATCAACGCCGATGCAGTCGCCGTCATGGCCGATGCGATGGCGGCCACAGGCGGTAAGCTGGTGCATGTTTCGACCGATTATGTGTTCGATGGCACCGCCGCCTCGCCCTATTCGCCCGATGCCGCACGCAATCCGCAATCAGTCTATGGCCGTACCAAGGCCGCAGGCGAGGATCATGTTCGCGACAGCGACATTCTGGTGCGGACGGCTTGGGTTTACGAGGCAGGCGGGGCCAATTTCGTACGCACCATGATCCGGCTCATGAAAGAGCGTGAGGAGCTTGGCGTGGTGGCTGATCAGATCGGCTCGCCGACATGGGCCAGCGGTTTGGCGCGCACGATCTGGGGGTTGGTTGCCAAGGACGCGTCGGGCACGTTCCATCATTCGGACGCAGGCGTGGCCAGCTGGTATGATTTTGCGGTCGCGGTCGCTGAGGAAGCGCACGCGCTTGGCATGATCCCGCGTATTCCGGTAATCCGGCCGCTGACCACGGCGGATTATCCGACACCCGCGCGGCGCCCGGCTTTCTCTCTCCTGGATTCCCGCGCCACGCGTGCCGTGCTTGGTGATGAACCCGTTCACTGGCGCACGAACCTGCGTCTGATGCTCAAAGAGGAAGTACAGTTTGGCTAACGTGCTCGTAACCGGCGGTGCCGGGTTCATTGGCGGCAATTTTGTCCATTATTGGAATGCCACGCATCCCGAAGATCGGGTGATCGTGCTCGATTGCCTGACCTATGCGGGCAACCGCTCCACTCTGGAAGGCGCGCCTCATGCCGAGCTTGTGGTGGGGGATATCCGCGATACGGCGCTGGTCGAACAATTGCTGCGCGATCAGGCTATTACCACCATCGTACACTTTGCGGCTGAAAGCCACGTTGACCGATCGATCAGCGGGCCGGATGCTTTCATCGATACCAATATTCTGGGCACCAACAGTCTGCTCAAGGCTGCGCGCAGCGTGTGGCTGGACGGCAGCGGGCAGCCGCACCGGTTCCACCACATTTCGACCGATGAGGTCTTCGGATCGCTGGGCCCGAATGATCCGGCGTTCAGCGAGACCACGCCCTACGCACCCAATTCGCCCTATTCCGCGAGCAAGGCCGCATCCGATCATCTGGTGCGCGCCTATCACCACACCTATGGGCTGGAGGTGACGACCAGCAATTGTTCGAACAATTATGGTCCTTACCAATATCCCGAAAAGCTGATCCCGCTGTTTCTGCTCAATGCGCTGCACGGCCGCCCGCTGCCGATCTATGGCGATGGCATGAATGTGCGTGATTGGCTGCATGTCGAAGATCACTGCCGCGGGATCGCGGCCTGTCTGCTTAATGGCAAGCCGGGCGAAACCTATAATATTGGGGGCGGTGCCGAACTGCCCAACATGACGGTGATCGATACGATCTGCGCCGAAGTGGATCGTGCATTTGTCGAGATCGAAGGTCTCGCAGAACGCTACCCCGATGCCCCCGCGGCCAAGGGGGTGCCCACCAACCGCCTCAAGACCTTCGTTACCGATCGCGCCGGGCATGATCGCCGCTATGCCATTGATGAGACCAAGGCCCGTGCTGAACTCGGCTATGCGCCGGCGCATGGCTTTGATGATGGCCTGCGCCAGACATTGCGCTGGTATCTTGCCAATGAAGCGTGGTGGCGCCCGCTGCTGAGGTGATGTCCGCAGACGCTTAACGACGCGGCTGACGGGCATTGAGGGCGTGGTCCGGATTGCTGGTTTCCGGATGATTGTGTCTTGGGCGATCACCATGCGCCGCAAATGGGCTTCACCCGCTTTGCTGCGGTGCCTATAGATGGCAGGCATGTCACCGCGTTCGGGCCTGCATCCGATCAGCCGAGCGGACCAAGGGGTAATCATGACTGATCTTATCTATCCGGTGCTTCTGTGCGGCGGCGCAGGAACCCGCCTCTGGCCGCTTTCGCGAAAGAGCTATCCCAAGCAGTTCGCGCGGATCATCGGGCCGGATAGCCTGTTCCAGCAATCGGCAAAGCGCTTGTCGGGTCCGTCCTTCGCAGCGCCGACGATCGTAACTGGCCATGATTTCCGCTTTGTTGTGGTGGAACAACTGGCAGCCTGCGAAATCACGCCGCGCGCAATCCTGATCGAACCGGAAGGGCGCAACACAGCGCCAGCGGCACTGGCCTCTGCGCTGGTGCTTGCCGCAGATGATCCCGATGCGCTGATGCTGCTTGCACCTTCAGATCACGTGATCCCTGACGATGATGCATTTCGCGAAGCCGTATTGGCAGCGAGCCCGCGGGCGAGGGCCGGCGATCTTGTGACTTTCGGGATTTATCCCACCCGGCCAGAAACGGGCTACGGCTATCTCGCGCTTGCCGCCGATGCCGATGCCAACGCGACTGTCCCGCAGGCGCTTACCGGATTTGTCGAAAAGCCCGATGCCGAACGCGCGGCAGCGATGCTCGCGTCGGGCAGATACCTCTGGAATGCCGGGATCTTCCTGTTCACTGCTGCGAGCCTGATCGAGGCAGCCCGAAACCACGCGCCCGATATTCTTGAAGCCGTTGAGAGGGCTGTTCAGGGCATGACGCAGGATCTTGCCTTCACGCGGCTTTCCCAGGCTGCATGGCAGAATGTGCCAGCGAACTCGATTGATTATGCAGTGATGGAGCGGGCCACCAACCTTGCGGTGATGCCTTATGCGGCAAGCTGGTCAGACTTGGGCAGTTGGGATGCCGTCTGGCAGGAAAGTGGCCCTGATCATGATGGCAATGTGCTGTCGGCAAACGCGCTTGGAATGGGTTGCCGCAACAGTCTGCTGCGCTCCGAGAGCCCGCGGGTCGAGGTGGTCGGGATCGGGATTGAGAACACCGTTGTGGTCGCAACCGGCGATGCTGTTCTGGTGGCGAACAAGGCAGACGTGCAACAGGTCAAGGAGGCGGTCGCGGCCTTGCAACAGCGCGGTGCACCACAGGCTGAAGCCTTCCCCGTTGATCGCCGCCCTTGGGGATGGTTTGAATCGCTCGTCACCGGGGACCGTTTCCAGGTCAAGCGTATCGAAGTCCTGCCCGGCGCTGCCTTGAGCTTGCAAAGCCATCACCACCGGGCCGAACACTGGATCGTGGTCGAAGGCACTGCACGGGTGACCATCGATGATACGGTGCAATTGCTGAGCGAGAACCAGTCGGTCTACATTCCGCTCGGCACGGTGCATCGCCTTGAGAACCCCGGCAAGGTTCGGCTCACGCTGATCGAAGTGCAGACCGGAAGCTATCTCGGCGAGGATGACATCATCCGGTACGAAGATCGCTACGCGCGCGATTAAGGAGGCTCGCCGTCCGTCGCCTCCGCCGGCATGCGGCGCCCAACCGGCCGCCATGGCTGGCCGATCCAGCGTTCAAGCCGGTCACGGAATGCCCAGACCACGCCTACACGCCGCTCGGCGATGCCGGGCAGGCTGAACAGGTCACCACCGAGCCACGGCAGGAACGGATTGCGCCGCGCGTAGGACCAGATCTCAACCCGCTCACCGCTGCGCTCGGACGGGCCGCGTGCGTGGAAACCCACGGTGTCGGCCACCACCAGCGTGTTTTCGGCGACTGTTACAGGCAGGGCAGGGGGCAAGCCCAAGGCCGGCAGCTCTTCCGGCTCGACCCGCGGCGAACCGCGCGCTGACAGGCGATCAATGGCATGGGGATCAGCAAGGCTGCGCTGGCGCTCCCACGCCAGCCTTTCGCGCGTGAAGCGATGCGATCCCGGCACATAGGTGAAGGGGCCATCCTCGAGCGCGACCGGTTTCAGGAACAGCCACGATTTGAGTGAGGCATGGAAGCTGTCGGCATGGAGCGCTTCCTGCGGATCGGGATCATACCCCGCCACTTTGCTGACGATGGTCTAGATGTAGTGGAGCGGCGTGGTGCGATAGCTGGCGACATAGTGAAACAGCGCGACGATATCATCGCGCGCCAGCAAATCCCGCAGCGCTGGGATCGCGTGCAGCATCGCGGGATCAACCGCGAGGCGCCGCGTAATGGCATCGCCCTGCTGCATTTCGCGCGTGGGGCCTTCATAAGCGAGAATAGCCGAGCGCAGCGCCGGAAAGGCTTCGGGCGGCACGATGTCCGGGATGACGACAAAGCCATCGCGATCAAACGCCGCGCGCCATTCGGGCCTCACCTTGTGCGCCAACCGCCTGCGTCGCCATTGGCATAGCCAATCCGCGAGGCGCACCCGTGCGGTGTGCAGCCCGCGCTCGTTAAGCCAGCGCGAGCCGATCAGCGGATTGTCGAGAAAGCTCTTGGCCCCGGTGAGCAGCATCAACGCCCAGATCGGGCTCATCAGCAGGGTGCTGATCCGTTTTCCGGAGGCGGGCTGGGTGGCCATGCGGCCTCCTATGCCCGGAATGCCGGAATTTTCAAGCGCCCGTCCCGCGCAAACGCCGGCCTATCCCCGCGCCACGCTGTCGAGCAGTTCGCCAGTCACAGGATAGCCTGCATCCTCGAGGATCATGAGCCATGGCTTGCCGTCCTGCTCAACCACCTGCGGCATGATTGTGCGCACCGGAATGGCTTCGGCCTGTGCCTTGGCTTCGGCAAAGGAGCCAAACAAGGCAAGGCGTTCCAGATTGCGGCGGGTCGGGAAGATCAGCTTGATCTCGCCCCGGTCAGCCGCCTCAAGCGCGCCCTTGGCACTGGTCCAGAACAGATGGGTGTTTTCGGCGTGATCGATCGATACGTCGACAGCGCCCGTGCCAAGGTCAGCGAGGTAGAAGCGCGTGTCGTAGACGCGCGGAATGTTCTCGTTCTTGGGAAACCAGCGCGCAAAGGGCGTGATCTGGGAAAAGTCGAGGCTCCAGCCAAAGGCCTCCAGCACAGGAGCAAGCGTGCCGGATTCCGCCAGCATGGCGCGCGCGGCCGCCGCGCTTTCCGCCGAAATGTCACCGGCAAGGCCAAGCGCCAGCCCGGTTTCTTCAAGTGTTTCGCGGACGGCAGCGATCTGGTGTGCCGCTTCATCATGGGCCAGCGTCGTCTCGCCGCTACGAACCACCGCTTCTGCCAGGGCGAAGTCTGCCGGATCAACCCGCCCGCCCGGAAACACCGCCATCCCGCCGGCAAAAGCCATCCCCTTGGAGCGTACCGTCATCAACACTTGCGGCAAACCGCCCGCAGGACAGTTGCGATAGATGATGATGGTGGCGGCAGGGATGCCGTGCGGCGTGGCGGGTGTGTTCATCACGATCGAAGATGACGCGCCGCGCAGACCTTGCCAAGAGGCAAGCGTGGTAAAACTGGGCGCAACCATATGTCGGATTTTCTGACAATCGGCAGAAGATTGTCGAAGGCCTGCGCATGGAAATGCTGAAAGATCAGAGAATTATTGACTTTGGCACGCGCTGTGCATAATTTAGCATGTCATGCTGGTCTTTGACGAGAGGCGCGATCTTCCTGGTCTCTGGGTTGCGCCTCCCCCAATAAAAAACCGCTCCGCACTGGTCCTGCGGAGCGGTTTTTTGCTTATGGCTCGGGGTTGTGCGTCAGGACACCTTGGCGACACCCTGTTCGTTGAGCAGCTGCTGCAATTCGCCCGCTTCGAACATCTCCATCATGATGTCACTGCCGCCGACGAATTCACCCTTCACATAAAGCTGCGGAATGGTTGGCCAATCGGAAAAGCTCTTGATGCCCTGACGGATTTCCATGTCCTGCAGCACATCGACGCTTTCATAGGCGACACCGCAATGATCGAGGATCGCAACCGCACGGCTCGAAAAGCCGCATTGTGGGAAAAGCGGGGTGCCTTTCATGAACAGCACCACATCATTGCTGGTGACGAGATCGGAAATACGGGCGTGGGTATCAGCCATGGTGGGTGCGGCCTTCGTTTGCTTGCGGTTGCAGGTTAGGTGGGAGTGCGGGTGGTGACTTGCAAGGCGTGCAGTTCGCCGCCCATGCGTCCGCCGAATGCGGCATAGACTAGCTTGTGCTGGGCAACGCGGCTTTTGCCGACAAATTGCGGCGCGGTGACGGTGGCTGCCCAGTGATCATTATCGCCCGCCAGATCGGTGAGTTCGACCGTGGCGCCCGGCAGGGCGGCGAGGATTGCTTCCTCGATGGCCTGAGCAGTCATCGGCATGGGCCTTACGCCTCGCCCATCAGCTGGCGGCGCGCCTCGATCGTCATTTCATCAAGCTTGGCGCGGATGTCCGCTTCGGTGATGTCGGTGCCCGCGGCGGTGAGATCGCCGAGCAGCTTGCGGATCACGTCTTCATCGCCCGCTTCCTCGAAATCGGCCTGCACGACCGCCTTCTTGTAGGCATCAGTTTCCTCGGCGGTGAGGTTCATGGCTGCGGCCGCCCATTCACCGAGCAAACGGTTACGACGGGCAGCAATGCGGAAGGCGGTGTCCTGATCCATCGCAAACTTGGCTTCTTCGGCGCGTTCACGATCCTTGAAATCGGTCATGGGATATCCCTCTGGTGTGTGTTGTTGCAAAATAGGCACCTTGATGCGGCGGAGCAAGCGGTGCCGGGCGCAAGTCAGTCCATTGTCACCACCAGCTTGCCAACCGCTTCGCGCGCTTCGAGCTTGGCAATGGCATCGCCCGCGCGGGCGAGGGGGAAGGTCTCGGACACCAGCGGATCGATCTTGCCCGCCTTCATCAGGTCGAACAGCTCGTTCACCTGCGCATGGAAGCCGTGCGGATCGCGCGCGGTGAAAGCGCCCCAGAACACGCCGCAGATGTCGCAGGACTTCAGCAGGGTGAGATTGAGCGGCATCTTGGCGATCCCGGCGGGGAAGCCGACCACGAGGAAACGGCCCTCCCACGCAATGGCGCGCAGGGCAGGCTCGGAATATTGCCCGCCGACGATGTCATAGACGATATTCGCGCCCTCCGGCCCGCAGGCCTTCTTGAAGGCATCGGCCAGCGCCTTGGAAGCGTCCTTGTCCATCGCCTCGCGCGGGTAGATCACCACCTCATCGGCCCCGGCCTTGCGGGCGACTTCACCCTTGGCTTCGGAGGAGACGGCGGCAACGACGCGCGCGCCAAATGCCTTGCTGAGTTCGATAGCCGAAAGCCCCACGCCGCCCGCCGCGCCAAGGATCAAGACGGTGTCGCCCGCCTTGATGTGCCCGCGGTCTTTGAGGCCGTGGATGGTGGTGCCATAGGTCATCAGCAGCGAGGCGGCTTTTTCGAAGGGCACGCCATCGGGCACCTTGAACATGCGGCCTGCGGGGACGATCACCTTTTCGGCCAACCCGCCATGGCCGATTCCGGCGAGCACCCGGTCCCCCACGGCAAAGCCTTCCACCCCTTCGCCGACTGCTTCGATCACGCCCGAAATCTCGCCGCCGGGCGAAAAGGGACGCTGCGGCTTGAACTGGTACATGTCGCGGATGATCAGGCCGTCGGGGTAATTGATGGCGCAGGCCTTGACCGCGACCAGCACTTCGCCCTTGCCGGGCGCGGGGGCTGCGATCTCATCGAGCGTCAGGGTTTCCGGCCCACCGACAGCGTGGGTGCGAATGGCTTTCATGATTTCCTCTCCCTTGGGTCTTGCAATCAGGCAGCGGTGCCGCGCATCAGCCAGCTTTGCTGTCCGGCCCGGCGTGCCTCGAAGGCGCTGATAGCGGTGTCGCGTTCCAGCGTGAGCGCCACTTCGTCGAGCCCGTTAAGCAGGCAATGGCGGCGAAACGCATCGAGTTCGAAGGTGAAACGATCCTGAAACGGGGTCGTGACTGTCATGCTTTCGAGATCGACATCGATCGGCTCGCCCGCCCGGGCCACTTCGAGCAGGCGGTCAATCGCGGCCTGCGGTAGCACCACCGGCAGGATCCCGTTCTTGACGGCATTGCCCGAGAAAATGTCCGAAAAGGACGGGGCGATAACCACCTTGATGCCGAGATCGAGCATCGCCCAAGCGGCGTGTTCGCGGCTTGACCCGCAACCGAAATTGTCGCCCGCAATCAGGATCGGGGCGCCGGCATAGGCCGGATCGTCGAACACATTGCCGGGCTCGGCGCGGATGGTTTCGAAGGCGCCACGGCCAAGCCCTTCGCGGGTGATCGTCTTGAGCCAGCGCGCCGGAATGATGATGTCGGTGTCGACATTCTTCAGACCAAGCGGAATGGCGCGCCCGGCGACCTGTTTCAGCGGCTCCATGCGCAGCGGCTCCTCAATCGGTTTCGGGCGGCTCGCCAGAGGGGATGGTGGGCGGGGTCTTGGTGTCTTCGGACTTCTTGAGGAAGCGCTTGCCCGCGTAAAGCAGGGCAGCGGCCACCGCTGCCGAGCCGATCGCAGCAGCACCGAGCGCCGCCTTGTTGCCGGAGGATTTCTTGGAGGTCTTGTTGCTCATGGCTAATCTCATGCGCCTCGTGGGCGCGGGTTGCAAGAGGGGGTTCAGCCGAGGGTGCGCACGTCGGTCAGCCGCCCGGTGACAGCCGCAGCGGCTGCCATTGCGGGCGAGACAAGATGGGTGCGCGCGCCGGGGCCTTGGCGCCCGACGAAATTGCGGTTCGAGGTCGAAGCGCAGCGCTCGCCCGGCGGCACCTTGTCGGGGTTCATGCCGAGGCAGGCCGAACATCCCGGCTCGCGCCATTCGAAACCGGCTTCGGTGAACACCTTGTCGAGACCTTCGGCTTCGGCCTGTCGCTTGACGAGGCCCGAACCCGGCACGACGATGGCCCAGCGGACGTTATCGGCCTTGCGGCGGCCTTTGAGGACAGCGGCGGCGGCGCGCAGGTCTTCGATGCGGCTGTTGGTGCAGGAGCCGATGAAGACATTCTCGATCGGCACCTCAGTCATTGGGGTGCCGGGGGTGAGGCCCATGTAATCGAGCGATTTCTGCGCGGCGATGCGCTTGGCTTCATCGGCGAAATCTTCGGGATGCGGAATGCACCCCCCAATCGGGACGACATCTTCGGGGCTGGTGCCCCAGGTGACGCTCGGCTCGACGGTGCTGGCATCGATCACCACGCTCTTGTCGAACACCGCACCATCATCGGAATGAAGTGTGCGCCAATAGGCAACCGCCGCGTCCCAATCGGCGCCTGTAGGGGCGAGCGGGCGTCCCTTGAGATAGGCGAAGGTGACATCGTCGGGCGCGATCAGCCCCGCGCGGGCGCCCGCCTCGATGCTCATATTGCAGACGGTGAGGCGTTCCTCGACGCTCATCGCGGCAAAGACATCGCCGCGATATTCGATCACGTAGCCCGAGCCACCCGCCGCGCCGATTGTGCCGATGATGTGGAGGATCAGGTCTTTCGCGGTCACACCGGGGCCGAGGCTGCCGGTCACGCGCACTTCCATCGCCTTGGATTGCTGGAGCAGCAAGGTCTGCGTCGCCAGCACATGCTCGACCTCGCTGGTGCCAATCCCGAAGGCGAGGGCGCCCAGACCGCCGTGGCAGGCGGTGTGCGAATCCCCGCAGACAATCGTGGTGCCGGGCAAGGAAAAGCCCTGTTCCGGGCCGACAACATGGACGATCCCCTGTTCGGGGGCGGTCGCATCAATATAGCGAATGCCGAATTCGGGAGCGTTCTTTTCAAGCGCGGCAAGCTGGCTTGCGCTTTCGCTATCCGCGATCGGCAGGCGCTTTCCATCCGGGCCAACCCGCGGCGTGGTCGGCAGATTGTGATCGGGCACAGCCAAGGTGAGTTCAGGGCGACGCACTGTGCGGCCCGACAGCCGCAAGGCATCAAAGGCTTGCGGACTCGTCACCTCGTGGACGAGATGGCGATCAATATAGACCAGCGCCGTGCCATCCTCGCGGGTCTCGACCACGTGGGCATCCCAGATCTTCTGGTAGAGAGTGCGCGGACGAGAGGCCATGGCGGTTCGCTTCCTTTCCCGATGCGCCTTAGCGACGAAAAAGCCCGCGATGCAAGAATATCGGCGATGTGCCCCGTTTGGTCATGGAAAATACACGAAAACTGCGGTAACTCACAAACATGTCAGTGAATCAGCCCGCAGCCAGCCCCGCCAGCTTTGATCATCCCATTACGGTTGAGCCTGCCGACATTGATTTCATGGGCCATGTCAACAACGCCCGCTACCTCAATTGGGTGCAGGATGCGGTGCTGGCACATTGGAACAAGCTGGCACCTGCGGAAGATGTGGCGAGCAAGGCCTGGGTCGCGCTCAAGCACGAGATCACCTATCGCAAGCCCGCCTTCCTCGAGGATGATGTCATCGCGCAGACCGTGCTGGAAAGCTTCAATGGCGCGCGCGCCTTTTATCACACCGTGATCAAGCGCGGTGAGGATGTGCTCGCCGAAGTCAAATCAAGCTGGTGCTGCATTGATGCCGAAACCTTGCGCCCGGCGCGGATCGGCGAACATCTGCGCCAGTTCTTCTTCCCCGAAAACGGCTGAGCGCTGATCTGCTGCACAAGTCATGTGCTAAACGCATTTGCGGCGCGCCCGCAAAGCCGTATAGGCAACCTTGTGACGGCCTCGCGCGTATATCCCTAACATGGAACAGCCCTTTACCCTTCCGGCACGCAAGCTTCAGGGCCTGATCGGCGTGAGCCTTGCGGTGCTGATCGCAGGGTCGTGGCTCTCCATCCATGTCTGGGGGATGTTCGTTTTCGAGCTTGATTGGGTGAACTGGCCGCTCGCGATGGCATTGGCCTTTGTGCAATGCTGGCTGTCGGTCGGCGTGTTCATCGTGTGCCATGATGCGATGCACGGCAGCCTTGTCCCCGGCCACCCCCGCGCCAATTCGGTGATCGGCGCGGTGCTGCTGGCGCTCTATGCGGGCTTTGCGTGGAAGCAACTGCGCGATGCCCATTTCGCTCATCACAAGCTGGCGGGTCGGCCGGGTGATCCCGATTTCGACGAAGATCATCCCGATGATTTCTGGCGCTGGTATGGCACCTTTTTCCGGCGCTATTTCGGCTGGCGCTCGATCGCCTTTGTCCATACCGTGGTGGGGATCTACTGGCTGGCGCTCGATGTGCCGATGGCGCAGATCGTGCTGCTTTATGGGGTGCCTGCGCTCGGCTCGTCGCTCCAGCTCTTCTACTTTGGCACGTTTCGTCCCCACCGCCATCTGTGCGGCGAGGATGCTGCGGTCTTCGCAGACCGTCACAACACCCGCAGCGAGGAATTCGGCCCGCTCGCCAGCCTCGCGTCCTGTTTCCATTTTGGCTATCATCTCGAACATCACCGCCGCCCGGATGTCCCGTGGTGGGCGCTGCCGCAGGCGCGCCGCGCCGGTGTGGGCGAGAGCAGCCCCAAGGCCGTGGAGGTGGCCGCATGACCTGGCTTGAAGCAATCGCAACCGTTCTCGCCGCGCTGATCGGCATGGAATTCTTTGCGTGGTACGCGCACAAATATATCATGCACGGGTGGGGCTGGGGCTGGCATCGTGACCACCACGAGCCGCATGACAATGTGCTGGAAAAGAATGATCTGTTTGCCGTTGTCTTCGGCACGATCAACGCCGGGATGTATATTTTCGGCTCGCTTTACTGGGACTGGATGTGGTGGGTCGCGGTTGGCATCACGCTTTACGGGCTGATCTACACGCTGGTGCATGATGGCCTCGTCCACCAGCGCTACTGGAAGTGGGTGCCGCGCAAGGGCTATGCCAAGCGGCTGGTGCAGGCGCACAAGCTGCATCATGCGACTATTGGCAAGGAAGGCGGGGTCAGCTTCGGCTTTGTCTTCGCGCGCGATCCGGCGAAGCTGAAGGCCGAGTTGAAAGCGCAGAAGGAAGCAGGGCTTGCCGTGGTGCGCGACAGCGTGGGCGCGGGCGGCGAGGCTTTCGAGACAGTCGGGCGTAACCTTTAGGCTCAGCCTGCGAATTGGGTGATGCTGAGATTATTGCCTTCGGGATCGTGAAACCACGCAATCCGCGTGCCTGATGCAGGATCGCTCCAGATCCCGCGCGCATCCTGCCCGAAGCCTTCGTAGATCGCGCAGGCCACGCCCTTGGCGGCAAGCGCATCGACCGTCGCCTCGATATCCCCAACCATCCAGCCGAGCACGGTGTGGGGGCTGGGCTGGTGGCCGGCCACCTGCGTCAGGCGCAGCATGGTGCCCGCCAGATCAAAGGTGATCGCGAAAGGGTCTTCACCCGTTTCCACCAGACCGAGCGTATCGCGGTAAAAGCCGCGGGCCTTGGCCATATCAGCGGTCAGGATGAAGCAGACGGGCGGCGCAGCAGCAAGCATGGCGGTAAGCCCTCCTTCAAGGAGCGATCAGAAGCTCTGCTTACACGGCGCTGGCGCGCTGCGCCAGCGTGTCAGGCCGAGGCCGCGATGCGGCCCGCGTGCTCTTTCACCAGCGCGATCATATTGGGCACGCCTTGGGTGCGGTTGCTCGAAAGCTGGTTCTTGAGGTCAAACGGTGCGAGCGCGCCCATCACATCCATCGCCGCAACCTCGGCGGCGGGCTTGTCCTGCACCGCGGCAATCACCAGCGCGACAATGCCCTTGGTGATGGCGGCATTGCTATCGGCAAGGAAATGCAGCCGATCGCCTTCCTGCGAGGCGGGATAGACCCACACTGCCGCCGAACAGCCGCGCACCAGCGTGGCATCGGTCTTGAGCGCATCGGGCATGGGTTCGAGGCTGCGCCCCAGTTCGATCAGCAGCCCGTAGCGTTCATCGCCTTCGAGGAATTCATATTCTTCGAGAATGTCAGGAAGGGTGCGCATGGCAACCACTTAGGCAGCGCAAGCGGATCAGGGAAGGGGCAAATTCGCGATCAGCCCATCAACCCGCCGGGACGGGTAAAGGCGTGCCAGATCACATAGAACCAGCCGAAGAAGCCGTGGAGGATCGCCCACAGGATCGATTGGTTGACGTTCCAGCTGATCGCCACCGCGATCGCCGTGCCAAGCCCGATGCCCGCCTGCGTGGCGGTATCGCTGGCGCGGCTCACAGCTCCACTCCGCTAGCAATCGCTTCGAGCTTGCGGATACGTTCCTTGAGATCGGCAAGTTCGATGCGGGCCGTGCCAACGCCGATGTGTTCATCAGGCATAGCGCGGCTCGTCTGGCCAAGTTCCTGGCGCTTCAGTTCGAGCCAGCCCTGCCACGCCTTGAGCAAGGCCGACGCAACGACAATCAGCCCGACAAGGCATGTGCCAGCCATCACAAGGGTCGGATCAAGAAGGGGCGTGATCATTCGCTCTGTTCCTCCTTTGCGGCGGGCAAGCCCCGCAGCGCTTCGATTTCGGCGGCGATGCGCGCGCGTTCGCGCGCATCAGTGGTGTTGCCATCTGTGGCGATGCGTTCGAGCACCTTGACGCGTTCCTTGAGGTCGGCGAGCTCGCGCTTGGCGGCCATGAGTTCCGCCTTGCTTTTCTCATCCTTGCGCTTGGCGATCTTCTGGTTGCCGTCTTCGTCGGTGATAATCCCGGCGCGCGCCCGGGCGATCTCGACGATGCCCCAGATGATGATGCCCGCGATGGCAACGATGGCCCAGCTGCTCATTGTGCCCGCGCCCCGCTTTCGACGGCTGAATGGCCGATGGCATGCGATGCGCCGCGCAGCGATTCAATCTCGTCAGCGAGCAGGTGCCCCCGATCGGTGGCGATGCGTTCGAGCACGCGCAGGCGATCCTCGATCATCTGCTGGCGCTCGGCCATCTCGCGGATCTCGGCCGTCGGCTGGGCCGGCAGGTGCGTGTAGCGCAGCCGCTTGGCCTGCATGACCTTGTCGACAATCCCGTTGAGACTGATGCCCGCAATCAGGCAGATCGCCACCAGGGTCATCGCAATGATCAGCTGTTCCTGCATCACGCCGCGCCCTTGTCCTTGAGGTTGGCGAGCGCGCGATCGCGCAGCGCGTCAATCTCGGCGCCAAGGTGATAGCCACCATCGGTGACGATCCGCTCGACATTGGCCATGCGGTCCTTGAGGCTGCCGAGTTCCGCGCGCAATTCCGCGTTTTCCTGGGTCAGCAGCGTCACGCGCTGGGCGTTCTGCGCATCCGAGCCGGGCTTGAGCGATTGGCCCCACATGCCTTCGAGCGGATAGCCGTTCTTGATCTTCATGCGGGTTGTCTGGAACGAGGCAAGAATGCCCATCGCGCCCAGCACAAAGCCGCCGCCGATGATCCAGCCGAGATAGGGGAGAAAGTCTTCAGGACCCATCACACACGCTCCTTGGTGCCAAGGCCAAGCGGAACGCCTGCGCCCTGTTCATCAACGCGGCGGGTATCGCGCAGCGCTTCGATCTGGGTTGCGATGTCATAGCCGCGATCGGTGACGATGCGTTCGAGCACCTGCACCCGGTCTTCGAGCCGCTGGATGTGGCTGGCATATTGCGCGGCCTTTTCAGCGGTCTGTTCGGCGGTGGCGCCGACCTGCATCTCGGCGATTTTCTGCTGGTGCTTGGTCCAGATGGCGACAATCGGGATCATCAGGGCAACGATCGGGATCATCAGGGCAATGATGCCTTCCATAACTTACTTCCCCCTTCGTGACGTGTTCGGGCTCAGCGCAGCCGCTCGATCTCGGCGGTCAGGCGCGGGTTGCTGCTGACATAGTGGCTTTCCACCGCGGCGAGGCGCCGGTCGATGTCGCGGAAATTGGCGCGGATTTCGCGGGCGGTTCGCTTGGGGCTCTGGCGAACGCCCTGCCAGTATTTCTGCTCGCTGGCATCGCGGTAGAGATAGGGCGGCTTCTTGTTGAGCAGGAGACCGGCGGCAATGTAGGCCAGGATGGTCATCCCGCTCAGCATGAAGATCGAGAGGAAGGCCGCCATGCGCACCCAGAAGACATTGATCCCGGTGTAATCGGCGATCCCGGCGCACACGCCCATGATCTTGCCATTGTGCTTGTCGCGGTACAGCGTGGTGCGGGGGCTGTTCATGCTCTCGTTCCCTTCTTTTCTGCCATCAGCTGTTCGAGTTCGCGCAGCTGGTCATTATCTTCTGCATGGTCTGCGATCAGGCGGCGCGCCGGGGTGAAGCCGGGGTCATCACTCGCAACCAGCCGTTCGACCGTTTCCATGCGCTGATCGAGCCGCTTGGCGAGGTTGTAGAGTTCCTCCAGCAGCACTTCATCATCGGTGGTGATGGTGGCGGCTGTCTTCCACTTCGTCACGTAGTGCAGGATCACCCAGGGCAGACCGATAAAAATCGCCGGGACGACAAAAATCTCACTCCCAAAATCCATGGTCTATTCCCCCTTGTTGTCGCCCGATTTGCCGAGCGCCTGCTTCATTGCTTCGAGTTCGTCATCAATCGCATCGGCCCCTTCGAGCGCGGCGATTTCATCCGCGAGGCTCGGTGTCGAGCCTTCGGCAATCCGCAGTGCATCGGCGCGGCCTTCGGCGTAATCGACCCGGCGTTCGAGCTGGTCGAAGCGGGCGAGCGCTTCATCGGTGCGCTCGGTCGAAAGCAGCGTGCGCAGCTTCACGCGGTTTTCCGCGCTTTCGAGGCGTGCGGCAATCGCGGTCTGGCGGCTGCGGGCTTCGCGCAGGCGATGCTGCAACTTCTGGATGTCATCCTCATAGGCTCGCAGCGCATCATCAAGCACCGCGATCTCGGTCTTGAGCTGATCCGCCATGTCCGCGGCCTTCTTCTTTTCGACTAGCGCGGCGCGGGCGAGATCCTCGCGATCCTTCGACAGGGCGAGCTGGGCCTTTTCCGCCCAATCAGCCTGGAGCCGGTCAAGCTTGACGCAGTGGCGGTGCATTTCCTTCTGATCGGCAATGGTGCGCGCCGCGCTGGCGCGGACTTCCACCAGCGTTTCCTCCATTTCGAGGATGATCATGCGGATCATCTTGGCCGGATCATCGGCCTTGTCCAGCATATCATTGAAATTGGCGGCAATAATGTCGCGAGTGCGGCTGAAAATGCCCATGAAGGCTACTCCATCAAGAAAGGATGCGGCGCGGTCACCAACGGTGCTCTGCGCTCGGTTCTGCGTCGGAGTGGGGCTGTGACGCAAGGCCTCGATTTCGGCATCGAGCCGCGACACGCGGCCGCGCGCCGAGATCGAAGGGTGGGCCGGAGCGTCGCTGGCGGGTTCAGGACGCAGGGGACGCGCATCCTGGTGGCCAGCATCGGCGGGGGGGGACTGGCGCTCCGGCCCGAGGGGATCGTGGTTGCTCATGCGACTTCCAGTGCCGCACCGGCGGTGATCACCGGGTGCGTCGGGCTGGCAGCGCTCGCGGCGCCGGGCATGATCTGTGCCGTCACGGCGATCATCAGCACCATGGCTGCGATGCTGGCAAGGGCAGCATGGCCAAGTTTGCTTTGCCAGAAGGCCTGAGCGGTGTTGTTGCGGTTCAGCATGGTGGGTCTCCCCGTGAGAAAACTGGTTATGCCAGTCCTTTTGCAACCCGCGTGCCAAACTCTGAAAATGGCGGAAATCCGCCATTTCGGCGCCCCGAAAAACTGCCCCATCTGGCGCCTATTGCCAATGCTTGGTGAAATTCACTATAGCTTGGGGCATGAAGCGCGAGAGTCATTTCATTGGCCAGTCCGGAGCGTTTCTCGATGCCGTCGAGCGCGCGAGCCGTGCTGCGCCGATGAGTCGCCCTGTGCTGGTGATCGGCGAACGCGGGACGGGCAAGGAATTGATCGCCGAACGCCTTCACCGCCTGTCGAGCCGCTGGGACGAACCGCTCGTCACCATGAATTGCGCAGCGCTCCCCGAAACCCTCATCGAAGCCGAATTGTTCGGCCATGAGGCGGGTGCCTTCACCGGCGCGACCAAGGCGCGGGCAGGGCGGTTTGAAGAAGCTGACAAGGGCACCTTGTTTCTCGACGAACTCGGCACCTTGTCGATGGGCGCGCAGGAACGTCTGCTGCGCGCGGTCGAATATGGCGAGGTAACCCGCATCGGTGCCTCGCGTCCGATCCGCGTCGATGTACGGATCGTTGCCGCGACCAATGATGATCTGCCCAAGCTGGCGGCCTCGGGCGAGTTTCGCGCCGACTTGCTCGACCGGCTGAGTTTCGAGGTGATCACGCTGCCACCGCTCCGGGTGCGCGAAGGGGATATCGGCGTGCTCGCCGAACATTTCGGACGCCGCATGGCCGCCGAGCTGGGATGGGAAGGCTGGCCCGGCTTCGCGCCCCATGTGATGGCCGCGCTCGAGGATTATGCCTGGCCTGGCAATGTCCGCGAGCTGCGCAATGTGATCGAGCGCGCGGTCTATCGCTGGGATGATCCGGGTCAGGCGATTGCCCATGTCCAGTTCGATCCTTTCGACAGCCCGTGGCGGCCGCGTCAGCCGGAACATCGCCGCGCCGCTTCACCCGCGCCTGCCGCGGCATCGACTCCTGCGACACCGGCGGCGCTGGCGAATGGCGATTTCGATGCTGTCACTGATCTGCGCGCGGCGGTGGATGCGCATGAGCGGATGATTCTCGTCCATGCGCTGGGCAAGCATCGCTGGAACCAGCGTCAGACCGCGCGTGCGCTTGGTCTCAGCTATGATCAGCTGCGCCATGCCATCCGCAAGCATGCGATCCTCGAGGATCAGGACAGCGCCTAGGCGCGCCTGCGCTTTACCCTTGCCAAAACGCGCCGCTTGGCCTATGCGGCATCCCATCCCGACATTGTTGAGACAAGGTTTGGATGCTGGCGCCTTCGGGGGCCGGCCCGAAGGCCCGTTTCCGATGCATTGGCGGGCCGGAATTGTTGCACACAGGAAGCCTCGTGATTGATATTGCCCGCCTGACCCGGTTGATCGAACCCGAAGCGCAAGCGCTCGGGTTTGAACTGGTGCGCGTGGCGATGGTCCCGTCTGAAGCGGGCGATGGCGGGCAGGCCTTGCAGATCATGGCTGAAGATCCGGCGACGGGTCAGTTGGTGCTTGATCAATGCGCCGCGCTCTCGCGCCGTGTGTCCGATGCGATCGATGCCGCCGAAGAGGCGGGGGAAGTCCTGATCGAAGAGGCCTATCATCTCGAAGTTTCCTCGCCCGGGATTGATCGCCCGCTGACCCGGCCGAAAGATTTCGCCAAATGGGCAGGCCACGAAGCGCGCATTGTCATGGCCAAGGGCTATGACGGCCAGCGCGTCAACAAGGGCGTGCTCGAAGGGCTTGAGGGCGATTGCGCGCTCATCACTGATGTGAAGGCGGGCGCAGTCAAGCTGCCGCTTGCCTACATCCATTCCGCGCGGTTGGTGCTCACCGATGCACTGATTGCGGCAACCCGTCCGCTTGATACGAGCGGCGCGGACGAACTGATCGAAGACCTCACCACTCACGACGAAGAAGAAAAGGCAGACGACTGATGGCCAGCGCCATTTCCGCCAACAAGGCCGAACTCCTCGCGATCGCCAATGCGGTTGCCTCGGAAAAGATGATCGACAAGTCCATCGTCATCGAGGCGATGGAAGAAGCGATCCAGAAATCCGCGCGCAACCGTTATGGCGCGGAAAATGACATCCGTGCCAAGCTCGATCCGCTGACCGGCGATCTGACGCTGTGGCGCGTGGTTGAAGTGGTCGAACAGGTTGAAGATTACTTCAAGCAGGTCGATCTCAAGCAGGCCGAAAAGCTCCAGCCCGGTGCCAAGGTTGGCGATTTCATCGTCGATCCGCTGCCCCCGGTCGATCTCGGCCGTATCGACGCGCAGTCGGCCAAACAGGTGATCTTCCAGAAGGTCCGCGATGCCGAGCGCGAGCGTCAGTATGAAGAATTCAAGGACCGCCAGGGCGAAGTCATCACCGGTGTGATCAAGTCGGTCGAATTCGGTCATGTGATCGTCAACCTTGGCCGCGCCGAAGGTGTGATCCGCCGCGATCAGCAGATCCCGCGCGAAGCCGCCCGTGTGGGCGAGCGTGTCCGCGCGCTCATCACCAAGGTGGAGCGCAACAACCGCGGCCCGCAGATTTTCCTGAGCCGCGCGCACCCCGAATTCATGAAGAAGCTGTTCGCGCAGGAAGTGCCCGAAATCTATGATGGCATCATCGAGATCAAGGCCGCCGCGCGCGATCCGGGCAGCCGTGCCAAGATCGGCGTGATCAGCCGTGATTCCTCGATTGACCCGGTCGGCGCCTGCGTCGGCATGAAGGGCAGCCGGGTGCAGGCGGTGGTGCAGGAATTGCAGGGCGAAAAGATCGATATCATCCCTTGGTCGGAAGACACCGCGACCTTCGTCGTCAACGCGCTCCAGCCGGCGACGGTGGCCCGCGTGGTGCTTGATGAGGAAGATGGCCGCATCGAAGTGGTGGTCCCCGATGATCAGCTGTCGCTCGCCATTGGTCGCCGCGGCCAGAACGTGCGTCTGGCAAGCCAGCTCACCGGGCACCAGATCGACATCATGACCGAGGAAGAGGCTTCCGAGAAGCGCTCCAAGGAATTCGCCGAGCGTTCGAAGATGTTCGAGGAAGAGCTCGACGTCGATGAAACGCTCTCGCAGCTGCTGGTGGCCGAAGGCTTCGCCGAGCTTGAAGAAGTCGCCTATGTCGATCTGGCCGAACTCGCCAGCATCGAAGGCTTCGACGATGAGCTCGCCGAAGAACTCCAAAGCCGTGCGCTCGAAGCGCTTGAGCGGCAGGAAGAGGGGCATCGTCAGGTGCGCCGCGAACTCGGTGTCGAGGATGCCCTCGCCGAAATCCCGCATCTCACCGAAGCGATGCTTGTCACGCTCGGCAAGGCCGGGATCAAGACGCTTGATGATCTTGCTGACCTCGCCACCGACGAATTGATCGCCAAGAAGCGCGAAGCACCGCGTCGCCGCAACAATGCTGATGGTCCGCCGCAGCGTCGTCCGCAGCGCGAAACCGATAAGGGCGGCGTGCTGGGCGAATATGGCCTTTCCGAAGAGCAGGGCAACGAAATCATCATGGCTGCCCGCGCCCACTGGTTCGAAGACGAGGACGTCGCTCCGGCTATGGCCGATGAGGGGGAGGCTGGCTGAGCGCGATGCCCTACGTCCGCATAGAAATTATTGCTGGTGCCTCGCGCGATCAGAAGCGCGGGCTTGTCGAGGACGTGACGCGATCACTCGTTGATCGTCTCGGCAAGCGGCCGGAGCACATCCACATCGTGATCGATGAGGTAGCCGAGGAAAACTGGGGCTACGCAGGCCAACTGACCGATGATTGGCGCAAGGGCCAATCCAAGGAGGCCGCCCGTGCGGACTCCACCCAATGAGCGCCTGACGCCCGACATCTCTGAAGCGGCAAGCTCCCGTGCAAGCGGGAGCGAGCGCCGCTGTGTGCTGACCGGCTCCACCGATGCCAGAGCCAGCCTGCTGCGTCTTGCGATTGCGCCTGATGGCCTGGTTTTGCCGGATCCGGCGGCCAAGGCTCCCGGGCGCGGCGCATGGATCGGCGTGAGCCGCGGCGCGCTCGAAGCCGCGATTGCTGATGGCAGCCTCAAGCGGGCCTTGCTGCGCGCTTTCAAGGGCGCGGCGCTGACGATCCCCGATGATCTCGCCGCGCGTGCGGAAGCTGCGCTGACCCGCAGTTTCGCCGACCGGCTGGGGCTTGAACTGCGCTCGGGCCAGATCGTGCTCGGTTCGGCGCGGATTGCCGAACAGGCGCGCTCGGGGCGGATCGCCTTGCTGCTCCATGCCCGTGACAGCAACGAAGACGGGCGGCGCAAGCTCGATCAGGCCTGGCGGGTTGGCAGCGATGCCGAAGGCTCGGGTCTGCAAGGCACGCGCTTGCCTCTGGACCGCGCGGCTTTGTCTGTGGCATTGGGCCGCGACAATGTCGTCCATCTCGGTGTTGCCGGGCATGCGGGTGACCAAAGGGCCGCGGACAGGGTGCGTCATGCGCTCGCGCGGCTGATGGCGTTTGCGCAAGATGATGGCCGGGATGTGCCCGGCGAAGCAGGGGCGCTGACAGCGCGCGCCTGATGTGATGTGAATTTGGATTGAAGGACGTAATTGCAGTAATGAGCGACGACGAAAACCAGCGCACCCGCAAGCCTTTGGGCCTCAAGCGGTCGGTCGATGCGGGCGAGGTCAAGCAGACCTTCAGCCATGGCCGCACCAACAAGGTTGTGGTCGAGGTGAAGCGCCGCCGCGTGCTCGGCAAGCCCGGCGAAGCGGCGGCTCCGCCGCCGCCTCCGCCGCCGCCCGCGCCTCCGCCGCCCGCGCCGACGCGTCCGGCGGCCCCTGCGCCGCGTCCTGCGCCCGCGGGTGAAACCCCGCAGGAGCGAGTCAAGCGACTCCAGCTTGAGGCCGAGGAAGAGCGGCTGCGGCTGGCTGAGGAGGCGCGCAAGCGTGAGGAAGCCGAAGCGCGTGAGCGCGAGGAAGAAGAGCGTCGCCGCGCCGAGGAAAAGCGCGCCGAGGAAGAGGCCACCCGCGAGCGTGAGGCAGCAGCCCCTGCGGCGAGCGCGCCTGCTGATGCCGTGACCGAACAAGCTGCCAGCGATGACAGCGCCGACGCCGCGCCTGCCGCACCTGCGACGGCGAAGGGCGATACCGCCCCGTCACCGCGGCGTTTCACGCCGGTGGAACGGCCCGAGCCCAAGAAGCCCGAGGTCAAGAAGAAGAAGGAAGAAAAGCGCGCCGCCCCGGTCGATCTCGACAAGGACAAGCGCCGCTCGGGCAAGCTCACGGTCACCCGTGCGCTCAACGAAGATGAGGGGCGCCGTGCCCGCAGTCTTGCCGCGCTCAAGCGTGCGCGGGAAAAGGAACGCCGCATTCAGGGTGGCGGTTCGTCCAAGCCGCGCGAAAAGCAGGTCCGCGATGTCGTGGTGCCCGAAGCGATCACGGTCGGCGAACTGGCTAACCGCATGGCCGAAAAGGGCGCCGATCTGGTGAAGGCCTTGTTCAACATGGGCATGATGGTCACCGTCAACCAGACGATTGATCAGGACACCGCGGAATTGCTGGTCGAGGAGTTTGGCCACAACATCACGCGCGTTTCGGCGAGCGATGTCGATATTGATACGAGCACCGATGAAGATCCCATCGAGACGCAGAAGCCGCGTCCGCCGGTGGTGACGATCATGGGCCATGTCGATCACGGCAAGACCAGCCTGCTCGATGCCCTGCGCGGCACCGATGTGGTGAAGGGCGAGGCCGGGGGTATCACCCAGCATATCGGCGCCTATCAGATCACCACCAAGGACAAGCAGAAGATCACCTTCCTCGATACGCCCGGTCACGCCGCCTTTACCGAAATGCGGATGCGCGGGGCCAATGTCACCGATATCGTGATCCTCGTGGTCGCGGGTGACGACGGGCTGATGCCGCAGACGATCGAGGCGATCAATCACACCAAGGCCGCCGGGGTTCCGATGATCGTGGCGATCACCAAATCGGACAAGCCCGAGTTCAACCCGCAGAAGATCCGCGAGCGCTTGCTCGAGCACGAGATCGTCGTCGAGGCGATGTCGGGCGAAGTGCAGGATGTCGAGGTTTCGGCCAAGACCGGCGCAGGGCTCGACCAGCTGATCGAAGCGATCGGGCTTCAGGCCGAACTGCTCGATCTCAAGGCGCGGCCCGATCGCGATGCCGAAGCCACGGTGATCGAAGCCCAGCTTGACAAGGGCCGTGGCCCGGTCGCGACGGTGCTGGTGACGCGCGGCACGCTGAAGCGCGGCGATACCTTTGTGGTTGGCACGCAAAGCGGCAAGGTGCGCGCGATTGTTGACGACAAGGGGCAGCAACTCAAGGAAGCGGGCCCGTCGATGCCGGTCGAAGTGCTTGGCCTTGGCGGGGTGCCGTCGGCTGGCGATCAGCTGACCGTGGTCGAAAACGAACAGCGCGCCCGCGAGGTTGCCAAGTATCGTCAGGAAAAGGCCAACGAGAAGCGCACGACGCTTGCGCCG
>Ga0308017_1000126_pt1 | contig 24702 bp, 31 predicted proteins | sample Neamet280_FD_203145 | JGI IMG/M metagenome (GOLD analysis project Ga0308017, IMG submission 203145) | Marine microbial communities from water near the shore, Antarctic Ocean - #280 | ecosystem: Environmental > Aquatic > Marine > Unclassified | place: Southern Ocean | collected 2014-10-01
GCATGCCATGTTCATGCAGCAGTACACCGAACTGTGGAACGCGGTCGACCCGATTGCCGAGCGTATTCGCGCGCTGGGGCACATCGCGCCGGGCTCGTACGCCGAATTCGCGCGCCTGAGTTCCGTGCCGGACGCGCCGGCGCAGCCGCCCAAGGCGCTGGAGATGGTGCGCCTGCTGGTGCAAGGGCACGAAGCGGTGGCCCGCACGGCACGCAGCCTGTTTCCGCTGGTGGACAAAGCCCATGATGAACCCACGGCCGATTTGCTGACGCAACGGCTGGCGGTGCACGAGCAAACCGCCTGGATGCTGCGCAGTTTGCTGGAGGAGTAAGCGCCAACCGTTGCCGCTCGCCAGCGGCTGCCTGCGGATGGCAGCAGGGGCATCCCGCCCCTGTTTTTAGTGCACCACGACCGGCGTTTGCGCCAGCGACGCGTAGCGCTCCAGCGTGTCCTCGACTTCTTCCTGGGTGGGCGTGTTTTGTTGCCAGGCCTCGATCTGCTGCTGAAACAGCTCGGCCCAGGAGCCATCCAGGTACACCTCCTTGCCGGAGCGCTTGTCCACGATCTCGAACCCGTGGCGCGGCAGCACCGGCCGCGGGGTGTCGCTGTCGGCCGCGCTCGCCACCTCCTGGGCGTTGGCCAGGATGTGGACCACCGCGAAACTGTCGGAGTTGTAGAGCATGTGCATGGCCACACTATCCTCGAATGACGGAATCCCTGCAAGCAGCGGGTCCACTGGGGTGGGTGGTGTCCGCTGACGTACCGGATATTGGGTCGCGGCCGGCGTTTTTCAAGGGGATGCCGTGTGGCGCCATGCACGCAACTGTTGATCGACCCGGTCGCCATTGGCCTGCTGCAGCACGAGGCGCACTGGCAGGCCGGGCAGCGCTGGGCTGAACCACAGCTCGACGCCCAAGCCCCGCTCGGCGGTGCCCGTGGCGCTGCGACGCAGCCGCAGGGTGTCGAACTCGCCCGCAGGCAGCGCGAGGCGCTCGTGCTCGACGACTTCGAACGTCCATGTCTCGACCTGGTTCGAGCCCACGACGGGAAGGGACCAGCGCTCGCCTGGCTGGGCACCGTCCACCCAGGGCCCGAGTTGGATGAATACCGATAGCCGATCCTGGGTACCGGCGGGCAGCCCGTCGAGCCGTGCGCCGTCATCCGACAAGGCGTGCGCCGGGGCACCGCTGGCCGCCCACTCGAACGTCAGTCCGCGCGTGCGGCGGGCGCGGTCCTCGAAGCGCCGCGGCTGCAGGCCTTGGTGCGAGAGGGTGCCCACGCTGGATTGCGTGCGCGTGCCGACCAGAAACGCCCGTAACGTGAGTTCGGCGCGGTAGCGCTCACCGTCCCACTGCCAGTCCAGCGTGGCTTGCGCGCGGTAGTTCAAGCCGCGCGCTTCGCCGAGCACGTCGTAGTGCAGTTGGGCAGAGGGGGGCGGTTGCCACGCCGCGACCGTGTTGCCGGGGCTTGCTGGGCGTAGAGGTGCGGCCTCCGCCACGGGCAGTGATTCGGGCGGCTGCGGTTGTGCACCAGCGGCATCGGTGACGCCGGCTGGCTCGGCGGGGGACGGGGCCGCCTCGCCTAGCGCCGGGCTGGCGTCCGCTGTGCGCGACGGCAAGCCATCGTCGCGGGGCTGTGGGGGCGTTTGGGCAGCGGCCGGTGGGGTGCGTGGACGGGCGTCGGGGGGCCTCGGTGCAGGGGGCTTTGACTGGGGCTTTGACTCCAACGGGGCGGGGCGAGCCGACGGCGCCAGCAGCGCGGCGGCCACCACGGCCGCGCGTGCGCCATCGGGGCCGCGGCCCGCGGGGGACGCGGGCGGCCACAGCAGCGCCAGCGCCGCCGCATGCAACGCGACGACACCGGCCACGGCGGCGGCGATGCGCAGACGCGGCGCGAGCAAGACGCCGACCTTCATGGACGCGATACTAGCGCCTGCATCGCACATTCGGGAGAAGCCACCCATGAAGCTCGCCACCTATCGCGACGGCAGCCGCGACGGACAGTTGGTCGTCGTCTCGCGCGACGGCGCGCTGGCGCACTACGCCACCGGCATCGCCGACACGCTGCAGCAGGCGCTCGACGACTGGAATTTCATCGCGCCGCAGTTGCACGATCTGGCGGTCACGCTCGATCACGGCAAAGCGCGGCACGCGTTCGCGTTCGACCCGCGCCAGTGTGCGGCCCCCTTGCCGCGCGCCGTGGGCTGGTGGGTGCCCGAGCCCGACGGCGACGAGCCGCTGCCGTGGCGCAGCGATGCCCTCTGGGGGCCGGTGCAGCCGCTGCCGGCGGTAGCAGGGGTGGCCGACGTCGCCCCGACGCTGGCGGCCATTTGCGGCGATGTGGGGGCAGGGGTCGAGGCGTCGGCGGCGCTAGAGGGGGTGCGGCTGCTGGCGCTGGCCTGCCTGTGGCGCCACGGCTACGATGCCCCCGAGCGGCCCTGGGGCGTCAGCGTCGCGCCGTGCGTGGTCACGCCCGACGAGCTGGGGTCGGCGTGGCGCGACGGGCGGCTGGCGCTGAGCGTGACCACGGTCTGTCAAGGGCGCAAGCTCGGCATCGCGGACGGCGCCGACCAGCCCAACTCATTTGGGTCGTTGTTGGCCAACGCAGCGCGCTGGCGGGGGCTGGCAGCGGGGGTCGTGGTCGCGGGTGGGGTACTGCCCACCCCGTGTATCGAGGGCGATCCGCCCACGTGGCCGCGTGGTTACGCCTCGCTGGCGATGCGCCGGGCTGCCGAGGCGCGCGCCCTGGGCCACATCAGCACGCCCTGGTTGACGGCGGGCGACCGTGTCCAGATCGAAGCCCGCCTGCCCGACGGGCGTGAGCCCTTCGGCGCGATCGACGTGACGTGGCCCGCCGCCGGTCAGAGTGACGGCGTGGCCACGGGGTGGCTGCGCTCGTAGCGGGCCTGGCAATCCAGGCAGCGCAGGGCGGTGGGGGCGGCGTGCAGGCGTGCCGCGGGGATCTCGGCGCCACAATCGATGCACAGCCCGTACGTGCCCTGGCGAATGCGCTCCAGCGCGTCGTCGATGGCGCGCAGCTCGGCGGTTTCGCGCGCATCCAGCGCCTGCGCCAGATCGCGCTCGCCGTCGACCTGCGACCAGTCCCCGCTTTGGATGTCGTGGGGATCCGGGGCCGCCTCGGCGCGGCCGATCTTGCCGCCACGCTGGGCCCGAATCTGGGCGATCAGCTCGGTGCGCATCTGCTGCAGTTGCTGGGCGAAGGTGTCCGAGATGGGTTGGCTCATGGGATCCTGGTGTCTGATGTGTGGCCCCGCGGGCCGATGCTGGAATTGTGGCCACATTCCGCGCGCCGCACCAGTGGGGTTGGTGCAGGGTTTGATGCCGATCAAGCCGCTGCGGTGCTCGGGTGGGGTATCGCGGATGGGCGCCCTGTGGCATGCTACGGTAACCTTCACGCCAGTTGGCGCCCGCCGCGCCTGGGAGCCCGTCATGACCTCGCCCGATTTCAGCGCCTTGCACGCCGCGTTCGCTCCCTATGCCCGCTACGTTCCCGGGTTTGCCTTTTTGCAAGGCTTGGCCGGGCGTGACGCCGCGCCCGAGGCCCCGCCCGTGGCCCAGTGGGTCGCGCCCGTGTTCGACCCCGACGAGCTCGAGCGCCGTATTCGCGATTTGAAGGCCGTGCACTTTTGGCTCGAGCAAAACGCCCGCGCGCTGCAGGCCACGATCCAGGCGCTGGAAGTGCAGCGCATGACCCTGGCGACGCTCAAGGGCATGAATGTCAGTCTGGCCGAAATGGCGCAGGCCCTGGCGGGCGGCCCTGCAGTGGCGTCGGCCGCCACTGCCTCCGGCGCCGCGCAGACCCCCGACGCGCCCTGCGGCGAGCCTTCCACCGCCGCGGCAGGGGCGCCCGCGCCCGCCGTGCCCGGCGTCGATCCCGTGCGCTGGTGGCGCGCGTTGACCGAGCAGTTTCAGGGCATCGCCGCGCAGGCCATGCAGGACATGGCCCAGCAGGCTGCCCCCGACCCGAGTCCGCCCGAGCCGCCGCCAGCCCCACCACCTGCGGCGCGCCCCAAGCGTGCCCGCCCCCCGGCCAGCGCCTCGGCGCCAGCGGCCTTGCGCCCGGCTTCTGCACGGGCTTCTTCACGGAGGTCCCGCTCGTGAAGCGATTCGTCTGTGCGCACGCCACCCACCCCCAGTGGCCGGTGGCGGCGGCGCTGGTGGTCACGCAGCTGCGGGCCCAGTTGGCGGCGCGGGCGTCGGCGGCACCCGCGGCCGGAGGTGGCGCTACCCACGGCGGCGACGCGGGTCACACCACCACGCCGCTGGCGTTGGTGTATCTGACCGACCACTACGCGGGCGCGGCCGCCGAGATCCTGGCGTATCTGGGCGCCGAGCTGCCCCAGGTGACCGATTGGGTGGGGGCGGTCGGCGTGGGCATTGGCGCCACGGGGGTCGAGTACTGGGACGAGCCGGCGCTGGTGGTGATGCTGTGCGACCTGGCACCGGGCCGCTACCGGGTGTTCAGCGGCGTCGCCCCCCTGGGCGCGACGCAGGGGCCGGAGGGTTTCGTGCCCCAAACCGCGCTGGTGCACGCCGACCCCACGGCGCCCGACCTGACCGAGCTGCTGCAGGAGCTGGCCGAGCGTACGCTGGGCCACTACCTGTTTGGTGGCTTGGTCGCCAGCCGGGCGGGTTCGGTGCAGATGGCGTGTGCGAGCCAGGGCGGCCTGGCCGGGCACGGGCGCGAGGCTGCGGTCGGCTTGTTTCGTGGCGGCTTCAGCGGCGTGGCCTTCGGCCCGGACGTGGGGATCGTCTCGCGCGTCACACAAGGCGTGCGCGCGGTCGGCCCCGCACACCGGGTGAGCGCCGCCCACGCCAATCGGGTCGAGTCGCTCGACGGCCAGCCAGCGCTGGATGTGGTGTTGCAAGACCTGGGTTTGTCACTGGACGATCTGACGGCCGTCATCGGCCGCCTGCGCCAGACGCTGGTGGGCCTGCAGGCGCCGGTCGCACGCCCCGCGTCGGCCGCCGCGCCGCTGACCGGTCGCGTGCCGCTGCGCCTGGGCGACGACGTGCTGGTGCGCCACCTGGTCGGCATCGATCCGCTGCGACGCGCGGTCGTGGTTGCCGACGAAGTGCCCACCGGCGCTCTGTTGACCCTGTGCGAGCGCCACGTGCAGGCGGCGCGGGCCGACTTGGTGCGCATCTGCGCCGAAATCCGCGACGAGCTCAGCCCCGAGGGGGACGACACGACCGACCCCACCCAGCGCATCGCCGGGGCCATCTACGTCAGTTGCAACGGGCGCGGCGGTGCCCACTTCGGTGGCCCCAGCGCGGAGTTGCAGATCGTGCGTCAAGCCTTGGGAGATGTGCCGCTGGCGGGCTTTTTCGCCGCTGGCGAGATCGCCCATCACCGTTTGTATGGCTATACCGGCGTGTTGACCGTGTTCGTGGCCGATGCGGCGGATCCCTCGGGCGCGGCTGGTTGAGGGTGGTGGTTGAAATCGCGGCCACCGCCCCTCATTTGCAAACGATCGAATCAACCAGGAAAGGGGTACGCGCGTGGATTTCAAGGATTACTACGCGGTGCTGGGGGTGGCGCGCGACGCCAGCGCCGACGACATCAAGAAAGCCTATCGCAAGCTGGCGCGCAAATACCATCCGGACGTAAGCACCGAGCCCGACGCGGCGCAACGCATGAGCGAGGTCAACGAGGCATACGCGGTGCTGTCAGACCCAGAAAAGCGCGCGGCCTACGACCGGCTGGCGCAAGGCCACCGGGCGGGACAGTCGTTCACGCCGCCGCCGGACTGGGACGCGGGCTTCGAGTTTCATGGCGCGCCCGAGGGCATGGACGCCGAGGCGTTCAGCGATTTTTTCAGCGAGCTCTTTGGCCGCATGGGGGCCGCCCGCGCGGGCGCCAACCGCCGGCGGGCCCATGCCGCCCCCGGGCGGGGCGAAGACCACCACGCCAAAGTGGTGCTGGATCTGGAAGAGGCATGGCGTGGGGGCACGCGGATGCTGACGCTGCAAGTGCCCGAGCTGGATGCCCAGGGCCGCGTGGCGCTGCGCAACCGCACGCTGGAAGTCAAGATTCCGGCCGGCGTGCGACCGGGGCAGCTGATCCGCTTGGCCGGGCAGGGCGGGCCGGGGCAGCCGGCGGGCGACCTGTACCTGGAGGTGGTGGTACGCCCGCACCCGCGCTACCGGCTCGACGGCAAGACCCTCATCGCGGATCTGCCGCTGGCGCCGTGGGAGGCAGCCTTGGGCGCGGTCGTGCCCGTGACCCTGCCCGACGGCAGCACGCTGAAAGTGCGCGTGCCTGCCAATAGTCAGGCCGGACAGACCCTGACCGTGCGCGGCAAGGGACTGCCCGCGCGCGAGCCGGGCGACCTGGAGCTGCAGTTGCGGGTGATCCTGCCCAGCGCCTATGACCCCCGGGCCCGGGCCCTGTACGAAAAGATGGCGGCCGAGCTGAGCGATTTCGACGCCCGCAAGGTGGCTGCCGCCGAAGCCGAGAGGAGCCACTGACCATGGAGCTGAACGTGTTGCGCATCGACATCGCCCAGGACGCCCCGGGCCTGGACGCCGAGGCGCTGTGTCGCGCTGCCGGGGTATCGCTGGCCTGGTGGCACGCCGCGGTACAGGCCGGGTGGATCGGCGCGGCCGCGTCGGCGGAGGCGGCAGGGACCTACGACGCCGCCACGCTGCGCCGGGTGCGCCGCCTGGCGTGGTTGCAGCGCCACTTCGACGCCGACCCCGAGTTGGCCGCGCTGGTGGTGGATTTGGAAGAAGAAATCGCGCGCCTGCGCGCCCAGTTGCGGCGCCTGGGCCAGGCGGTGTGAGGCGGGAGGACACCGATGAATCCGGATCCGAAGACCTCCTGGAACGTCGGCTACTGGGTGCTAGCGTTCGTGTTGCTGTTGTGGTTCCAAAACGTGTGGCAGACCGCGCGCACGGTCGAGCCCGTGCCCTACAGCGCGTTCGAGCAGGCGCTGGCCGAGGGCCGGGTGGCCGAGGTCATCGTCGGCGAGACCACCATCACCGGCCGCCTCAAGACCCCCGACGCCAGCGGCAAGACCGTCATCGTCGCCAACCGCGTCGAGCCGCAGTTGGCCGAACGCCTGAGCCGCTACGACGTGCCCTACACGCGCGTGGTGGAGAGCACTTGGCTGCGCGACCTGCTGTCGTGGGTGGTGCCGGCACTGGTGTTTTTTGCGCTGTGGTTTTTCGTCGTGCGCCGGGTGTTGGAGCGCCAAGGCATGGGCGGCTTCATGAGCATCGGCAAAAGCCGCGCCAAGGTCTATGTCGAAAAAGACACCGGCGTGACCTTCGACGACGTGGCCGGGGTCGACGAGGCCAAGGCCGAGCTGCAGGAGATCGTGGCCTTTTTGAAAGACCCGCAGGGCTATGGTCGGCTGGGCGCGCGCGCGCCCAAGGGTGTGCTGTTGGTGGGGCCGCCGGGGACCGGCAAGACCCTGCTGGCCAAGGCGGTGGCGGGCGAAGCGGGCGTGCCGTTTTTTAGCATCAGCGGCAGCGAATTCGTCGAGATGTTCGTGGGCGTGGGCGCGGCGCGCGTGCGCGACCTGTTCGAGCAGGCGCGCGCCAAGGCGCCGGCCATCATCTTCATCGACGAGCTCGATGCGCTGGGGCGCGCGCGGGCCGCGGGCGGCCCCATCGGTGGGCACGACGAGCGCGAGCAGACCCTCAACCAGCTGCTGGTGGAGCTCGACGGCTTCGACAGCACCTCGGGCCTGGTGCTGCTGGCGGCCACCAACCGGCCGGAGATTCTGGATCCAGCACTGCTGCGCGCGGGCCGCTTCGACCGCCAAGTGCTGGTGGACCGGCCCGATAAGGCCGGGCGCGTGCAAATCTTGCGCGTGCACGCGCGCAAGATTCGCTTGGCAAGCGACGTCGATCTGGAGCAGATCGCGGCGCTGACGCCCGGGTTTTCCGGGGCTGATTTGGCCAACCTGTGCAACGAAGCGGCGCTGGCCGCTACGCGCCGCGGTGCCGAGGCCGTGGCGCTGGCCGACTTTACCGCCGCCATCGAGCGCATCGTCGCCGGGCTGGAGAAGAAAAATCGCCTGCTCAACCCACGCGAGCGCGAAATCGTGGCGTATCACGAGATGGGGCACGCCCTGGTGGCGCTGGCACTGCCCGGAACCGACCCGGTGCATAAGGTTTCCATCATCCCCCGCGGCATCGGCGCGTTGGGCTACACCATCCAGCGCCCCACCGAAGACCGCTATTTGATGACGCGCGAGGAGCTGGAGCGCAAGATCATGGTGCTGCTGGGCGGCCGGGCGGCGGAAAAGCTGGTCTTCGGTCACTTGTCCACCGGGGCGGCGGATGACATCGCCAAGGTGACCGACATCGCGCGCGACATGGTGATGCGCTACGGTATGGACGAGTCCCTGGGCTACATCGCCTATGAGGCGCAGCGGCCGCAGTTTCTGGACGTGCCGGGCCTGGCCAGCGGGGGCTGTCCGCGCAGCCCCGAGACGCAAGCCCGCATCGACGAAGCGGTGCGCCGCATTGTCATGGACGCGTTCGAGCGTGCCTGCGCGATTTTGCAGCAACACCGCGCGCTGCTGGAGCGCTGCGCGCGCGAGCTGCTGCAGCGTGAAACCCTGGACGAAGCGCAGCTGCGTGCGCTCACGGCCGAGCTGCGCCCGGCGGCGCAGGCGCCAGCCGCTTGACGGGCACGGTGCTCCTCACACCCCGCGCGCGCGGTCGTGGGCAAAGCGGGCGCGAAAGTCGGCAAACGTGCCCACCTCCAGCGCCGCGCGCACCTCGCGCATCAGCTGCAGGTAGTAGTGCAGGTTGTGAATGGTGGTGAGCATCGGCCCCAGCATCTCGCCGCAGCGGTCCAGGTGGTGCAGGTAGGCGCGCGAAAACCCCTCGCGCCCGCCGTCGTTCCACGACACGCCGCTCGTGCCCGCACACGCGTAGCAGGTGCAACTGGGGTCGATCGGCAGCGGGTCGGCCTTGTGGCACGCGTTGCGAATTTTCAGGTCGCCGTGGCGGGTAAAGAGCGTCCCGTTGCGCGCGTTGCGCGTCGGCATCACGCAGTCGAACATGTCGACGCCGCAGGCCACGCCCTCCACCAGATCCTCCGGCGTGCCCACCCCCATCAGGTAGCGCGGTTTGTGCGCCGGCAGCCGGTGCGGCGTGTGCGCCATGATGCGGCGCATCTCCTCCTTCGGCTCGCCGACGCTCACGCCACCGATGGCGTAGCCGGGGAAGTCCATGTCCACCAGCGCCTCCAGCGACTCTTGCCGCAGATGTTCGAACATGCCGCCCTGCACGATGCCGAACAGCGCATTGGGGTTGCCCAGCCGCTCGAACTCCGCCTTGGAGCGCCGCGCCCAGCGCAGGCTCAGCGCCATGCTGGCGCGCGCCTCGGCCTCGGTGGTGACGTGGCCGCTGGCCTTGTCGCCCTGCCAGTAGGGCGTGCATTCGTCCAGCTGCATGACGATGTCGCTGTTGAGCACGGTCTGGATTTGCATGCTCACCTCCGGCGACATGAACAGCTTGTCCCCGTTGACCGGTGAGGCGAAGTGCACGCCTTCCTCGGTGATTTTGCGCATCGCGCCGAGCGACCAAACTTGAAAGCCCCCTGAATCGGTCAGGATGGGGCGGTGCCACTGCTCGAAGCGGTGCAGGCCGCCGAAGGTGCGGATCACGTCCAGCCCCGGACGCATCCACAGGTGGAAGGTGTTGCCCAAGATGATCTGGGCGCCCATGTCGTGCAGGCTGCGTGGCATCACGCCCTTGACCGTGCCGTAGGTGCCCACGGGCATGAAGATCGGCGTCTCCACCACGCCGTGCGTCAGCGTCAGGCGGCCGCGGCGGGCATGGCTGGTCGGGTCGGTGGCCAGCAGTTCGAAGGTCAGCATGGCCGGCATTGTACGGCTGCGTCTGCTTTACCATAGAATTTGCTTGACTTTTGGGTAAGTAAAGGAATCGCCGTGGAAACCGTCGAAGCCGTCGTGTCCAGCAAGGGGCAAGTCACGCTGCCCGCCGCGATGCGCGCCAAGCTCGGCATCCGGCCCGGCTCCTACATCCAGTTCGAGCTGCGCGGCCAGGAGCTCGTCATCCGGCCCGAGACGCCGATGAGCGCCTACTACGGCATGCTCAAGGGCTACGACCTCGGCGACGACCTCGAACCGCCGAAGGAGCCGGACCGGGAGTTCGACTGAATGAACGTTGTCGACTCCTCCGGCTGGATCGAATTCTTTCGCGCCGGCCCCAACGGGCCGGTGTTCAAGCCGGTCATCGAAGACCGCCGTCATCTGCTGGTGCCCTGCATCGCGCTGTACGAGGTGCACCGGGTGCTGGCCCGCAGCCTGCCGGAGGAGGTGGTGACGCGCTGCCTGGACGTGATGCGGCTGGGCCGCGTGCTGGACCTGACCGACGCGCGCGCGGTGGCCGCCGCGGGCGTGGCGCAGCGGCACCGGCTGGCGATGGCCGACGCCATCATGCTGGCCATGGCGCAGGAGTTCGGCGCGACGCTGTGGACGCAGGACGCCGACTACGCCGGCCTGCCCGGCGTGCGCTACGTGCCGAAGCCGGGCGCGGCAGCGCCCTGAAGCCGCCTCAGTCCGCCGCCGCGGCGGCCGAGCCCGCGCGCGCCAGCAGCATCGCGTCGCCGTAGCTGAAGAAGCGGTAGCGCCGCCCGATCGCGTGGCGGTACAGCGCCATGACGTGCTCGTAGCCGGCGAACGCCGACACCAGCATCATCAGCGTGCTGCGCGGCAGGTGGAAGTTGGTGATCAGCAGGTCGACCACGCGGAAGTCGAAGCCCGGCGTGATGAAGATGTCGGTGTCGCCCTCGGTGGCGCCGCTGCGCGCCCAGCTCTCCAGCGTGCGCACGGTGGTGGTGCCCACCGCCAGCACGCGCCCGCCGGCGCGGCGCGTGCGCTCCAGCGCCGCCAGCGTCTGCGGCGGAATGCGGTACCACTCGCTGTGCATGCGGTGGGCGCGGATGTCCTCGCCCTTGACCGGCTGGAAGGTGCCGGCCCCCACGTGCAGCGTGACGCTGGCGCGCTGCACGCCGCGCGCGGCCAGCGCCGCCAGCACCGCCTCGTCGAAGTGCAGCGCCGCGGTCGGCGCGGCCACCGCGCCGGGGTTTTTGGCGAAGACGGTCTGGTAGCGCTGCTCGTCCTCGGCGGTGTCGGGGTGCTCGATGTACGGCGGCAGCGGCACGTGCCCGTGGCGCTCCATCACCGCGTAGGGGTCGTCGGAGAAGCGCAGGCGGAACAGCGGCCCGTCGGCGTCGGGCCAGCGGCCCAGCAGCGTGGCGGTGAAGGCTGGCTGCCCGTCGGCCTGCGGCGCCATGCGCAGCACGGTGCCGGGGGCGGGCTTCTTGCTGACCTTCATGTGCGCCACCACCTCGCCGTCGGCCAGCACCCGCTCCACCAGCAGCTCCAGCCGCCCGCCGGTGGGCTTTTCGCCGTACAGGCGCGCCTTGATCACCTGCGTGTCGTTGAAGACCAGCAGGTCGCCCGGCGCCAGCAGCGCCGGCAGCTCGCGGAAGATGCGGTCCGCCGGCGGCCAGCCGCGCCCATCCAGCAGGCGCGAGGCGCTGCGCTCCGGCGCCGGGTGCTGGGCGATCAGCTCGGGCGGGAGGTCGAAGTCGAAGTCGCTGGTGGTCCAGGCGCGCGCCGGTGCGGCGGCGGGGGGAAGGGTCGTCATGTCGCTCGAGGGCCGGACGGGCCCGTGCCAAGTCCAAGGGACGCGGATTGTCCCACGGCGCGCGGCCGTGTCAGGCCCGTGTCTTGCTTGCCCCATAACATGCGGGGGTAGGCCGGCGCGGGGCCGGTCGGTGGTGCGGGGGTATGGTCATGCCGTTGGTCGTCTTCAATCAAAAGGGTGGGGTGGGCAAGTCCACCATTGCTTGCAACCTGGCCGCGATCCGGGCCGCGCGCGGTCGGCGCACGCTGGTCGTGGATTTGGATGCGCAGGGCAATGCCTCGCGTTATCTGCTGGGCGATGCCGTGGCGCAGCCCGGCCCGACGGTGGCGGACTTTTTCGAGCAGACGCTGTCGTACAGCCTGCGCAGCGAGCCGCCGCAGGCCTTCGTGCGCCGCACCCCGTTCGACGGGCTGGACGTGCTGGTGGCCAGCCCCGTGCTGGAGGAGTTGCAGGCCAAGCTGGAAGCGCGCCACAAGATCTACAAGCTGCGCGAGGCGCTGGCCGCCTTGCGGGCGGACTACGATGCCATCGTGATCGACACGCCGCCGGCGCTCAACTTTTACACGCGCAGCGCACTCATGGGCGCCAGCGGCTGCCTGATCCCCTTCGATTGCGATGCGTTTTCGCGCCAGGCGCTCTACACGCTGCTCGACCATGTGGCCGAAATCCGCGCCGACCACAACCCGGCGCTGGCGGTGCGCGGCATCGTGGTCAACCAGTTTCAGGCGCGCGCCGCGCTGCCGCAGCGGCTCGTGCAGGCGTTGCGCGACGAGGGGCTGCCGGTGCTGGAGCCGTATCTGCCTGCGTCGGTCAAGGTGCGCGAGTCCCACGAGGCCGCCCGACCCCTCATCCACCTGGACCCGCGGCACCGCCTGACGCAGGCCTTCGTGGCGCTGTACGAGCGCCTGGGCTGAGCGACGTGGCCGGGGCCGTCGCCGCCGGCCGCCGCGCCTGTGATCGACTACAGTCACGCCGTGTCACCGAATGGGGTTGAAACATGTGGATGCAAGTGGTGTGGTTCGTGGCGGGGTTGGCGGCGTTGGTGGCGGGGGCCAGCGCGCTCGTGCGCGGGGCGTCCAAGCTGGCGTTGTCGCTGGGGATCTCGCCGCTCGTGGTCGGTCTGACCATCGTGGCCTTCGGCACCAGCGCGCCCGAGATGGCGGTGTCCACCGGCGCGGTGCTCAATGGCCAGACCGACATCGCGGTCGGCAACGTCGTCGGCAGCAACATCTTCAACGTGCTGTTCATTCTGGGCGCCAGCGCGCTGATCACGCCGCTGGTGGTACACGTGCAGCTCATCCGGCAGGAGGTGCCGATCATGATCGGCGCCTCGCTGCTGCTGCTGGCGTTCGGGCTGGACGGACGCATCACATGGCTGGAGGGCGCCGCGCTGACGGGGCTGCTGATCGTCTACACGGCCTTCCTGGTCGTGCAGTCGCGGCGCGAGTCGGCCGCCGACACGGCGGAGTTCGACGCGGAGCTGCAGCCCGCCGCCCCCGATGCGTGGGACGGCAAGTGGCCGGTGCAGCTGGTGCTGATCGCGCTCGGTCTGGCGCTGCTGGTGTTCGGGTCCGACTGGCTGGTGGGCGCGTCGGTGGCGTTTGCCAAGGCGCTGGGGGTGAGCGACCTCGTCATCGGCCTCACCATCGTGGCTGCGGGCACGTCGATGCCGGAGGTGGCCACCTCCATCACCGCCGCGCTCAAGGGCGAGCGTGACATCGCGGTGGGCAACGTGGTGGGCAGCAACACCTTCAACATCCTTGGGTGCCTGGGCGTCAGCGGCCTGGCCTCCGGTGGACTGGGGCTCACGCTGGCCCCCTCGCTGCTCGCGTTCGACATCTGGGTCATGCTGGCGGTGGCGCTGGCCTGCCTGCCGGTGTTTCTGACCGGACGGGAGATCGCCCGCTGGGAGGGGGCGGTCTTCCTCGGCTACTACGCCGCCTACACGGCGTACCTGATCCTGGCCGCCCAGGCGCACGATGCGCTGCCCGCTTACTCCTCCGTCATGCTCGGCTTCGTCGTGCCGTTGACCATCGTGGCGCTGGTGACGAGCGTGCTGCGCGCGCCGGGCACGCCCCCGGAGCGCTGACGGCCGGCTGCGCGCCCCCGGGGCGCCTGCGGCACAATGTCGGCAGCCGTTCACGGACGACGTTCGAAGCGTCCGGACCCCCATCGAGGAGACTCGCCGGCCATGTCTGCCGTTCCGCCCCTGTTTCGCGACGTGCCCCACCGCGCCGCGTGGCGCGAAGCCCTGCTCAACGACTACGCCCTTGCCGTCCTCACGCTCGGGGGACTGGTGGCTGTGCTGTGGCTCGCGCCATTCGCAGTCTACCGGGCGCTGACCGCCAATTGGTTGGCGGCGGTCTCGGACGCCGTCCTGGCCCTGGCCATCGGCGGCGCCGCCTGGCACGCCTGGCGCACGCGCGACACGCGCTGGCCCGGCTGGGTGATGGCCGTCGCGATCGTCGGCGGCATCTGGGCCATCGGGGTCGCCGCCCAGTTCGCGGCGCTGTTCTGGGCCTATCCCGGCGTGCTCATGAACTTCTTTCTCGTGCCTGCGCCGGCGGCCGCCGTCCTGGGCGCGGCCGCGGTGCTCGGTGCCGCGGCGCTGTCGTGGCAGGAGCTCGGGGGCACCGAGGGGCTGCCGTTCTTCGTCATCACCAACGTCCTCACCGGCGTGTTCGGCTACCTGGTGTCGCAGCAGGCGCACCAGCGCATCGAGCGCTGGCAGACGCTGAGTCTGGTCGATCCGCTGACCGGGGTCGGCAACCGCCGCCTGATGGAGGTCGAGTTCGCGCAGGCGTTCGCCGCCGAGCGGTCGGCCGGGACGCTGGCCGTGCTTGACCTCGACCATTTCAAGGCGATCAACGACCGGCATGGCCACGATGCCGGCGACGCCGTGCTGCGTGACGTGGCGACGGTGGTGCAGTCCGCGCTGCGCAAGACGGACCGGCTTTACCGTTTCGGCGGCGAGGAGTTCGTCGTCTGGCTGTCGCAAGGGGATGCCGCCGCCGCGTCCGCGGTGCTCGAACGCATCCGCCAGGTGGTGCGGGAGCGGGTGCGTGTCGCCGACCGGGCCGTCACGTTCTCGGCGGGCGTGGCCGTGCACACGGCGCCGGAGTCCTGGCAGGCCTGTCTGGCCCGGGCCGATACGGCCCTGTATCGCGCCAAGCGCGAGGGGCGCGACCGCGTGGTGTGGACGTCGCCGGGCGAGGGCGCGTCCAGCCGCACCTGAGGCGCTCGGGCCGACCCCGTCCGACTCAGGCCGGCGGCACGCGGTCGCTGCGCCGCCGCGCGGGCGGGTGCGCCGCCAGATGCGCGGCCAGATCCGTCACGCCCTCGGCGCGCCAGCGCTCGAACAGCGCGCGCAGCGCCGAAAAATCCTCCAGCCACAGCGACACCGGCGCCAGCTCGAAGATCGCTTCGAAATCGGCATCGGCCTGCAGATACGGGGGCGGAACCGGGTTGAGGCGGCGCTGGGTCATGGCAGTGCAGGGGGGCGGCTCGCAAGGATTGGGGATGGTGCAAGTCATCGTAGGGCAAGCGCCCGGCGCTGTCGATGCGGCGGGCGGGCGACTGTCGCTTTCTCCCATCGTCGGCGATGGCGCTGCTAGGATCGGTCCATGGCCCGCGCCACGTCCGCCACCCGTTCCCGCCCCCCGCAGGCCCCGGCCGCGCCCGACGCCGCGCCGGCCGGCGCGGGGCGCGAGCGGCTCAGCGGCCCGCAGCGCGCGCTGCGGCGGCTGGGCTTGGTGCGGCCCATCGATCTGGCGCTGCATGTGCCCTTGCGCTACGAGGACTGGACGCGCGTGCGCCCGCTGGCCGACGCGCGCGACGGGGACGAGGCGCTGATTGAGGGCGAGGTGTTGGCCTGCGAGGTGCTGCTGCGCCCGCGCCGCCAGCTCGTCGCCACCCTGGCCGTGGTCGGCGGGGGGCGCTGCACGCTGCGGTTTTTCACCTTCTACCCCAGTCACCAGCGGGCACTGGCCGTCGGTGCCCGCGTGCGGGCGCATGGCGAGCTGCGCGGGGGCTGGGCGGGCTGGACGCTGGTGCATCCCCGCCTGCTGTCGCCGGATGCCCCCTTGCCCGCCGGCCTGACTCCGGTCTACCCGACCACGGCCGGCCTGCCGCAGCCCTATCTGCGGACCGCGGTCGCGCGCGCGCTGCAGCAGGCCGATCTGTCCGAGACCGTTCCCCCCGAAGCCCTGGCCGACCTGCCGGGGGTCGGCGGCGAGCCGTGGACGCTGCAGGCGGCGCTGGCGTTTTTGCATCACCCCGACCCCCGCGCGCCGCGCACGGCGCTGGACGATCGCACCCACCCCGCCTGGCAGCGCTTGAAGGCCGAGGAGCTGCTGGCCCAGCAGTTGGCCCAGGTGCGCGCGCGCCGCGAGCGCGACGCCCTGCGCGCCCCCGTGCTGCGCGCGGCGGACGACGGCCTGCCGTGGCGCCTGCAGTCTGCGCTGCCCTTTGCCCTGACCGGGGCACAGCAGCGGGTGGTGGCCGAGATCGCCGCCGACCTGGCCCGCCCCACGCCGATGCACCGCTTGTTGCAGGGCGACGTCGGCAGCGGCAAGACCGTGGTGGCCGCGCTGGCCGCCGCCATCGCCATCGACGCCGGCTGGCAGTGCGCCCTGATGGCGCCCACCGAAATCTTGGCCGAGCAGCACTTCGGCAAGATGGTGCAGTGGCTGGAGCCGCTGCTGGCGCCGCTAGGGCGCAGCGTGGCGTGGCTGACCGGCAGCCAGCCGCGGGCGCAGCGGCAGGCGATGCTCGAGCGCATCGCCGCGGGCGAGGCGGCGCTGGTCGTGGGCACGCACGCCGTCATCCAGGCGCAGGTCACCTTCGCTCGGCTGGGGCTGGCCGTCATCGACGAGCAGCACCGCTTCGGTGTCGCGCAGCGGCTGGCGCTGCGGCAAAAGTCGGCAGGCGCCAGTGGCGTCGAGCCGCATCTGTTGATGATGAGCGCCACCCCGATCCCGCGCACGCTGGCCATGAGCGTGTACGCCGATCTGGATGTCTCGACCATCGACGAGCTGCCTCCGGGTCGCAGCCCGATCGTGACCAAGGTGCTGGCCGAGCGCCGACGCCCCGAAGTGATCGAGCGCATCCGTGCCCAGGTGGCGCAGGGGCGCCAGGTCTATTGGGTGTGCCCGCTGATCGAGGACAGCGAGGCGCTCGACCTGCGCGCGGCCACCGCGACCCACGCCGAGCTGACGAGCGCGCTGGCGGGCGTGCGCGGGCCGCACGGTGAGCCGGTACGCGTGGGCCTGCTGCACGCGCGCTTGCCCGTGGCGGAGAAAAAGGCCATCATGGCAGCGTTCGCCGCGGGCGAGCTGGCGGTACTGGTCAGCACCACCGTCATCGAGGTGGGGGTGGACGTGCCGAATGCGTCGTTGATGGTGATCGAGCACGCCGAGCGCTTCGGGCTGAGCCAGTTGCACCAGTTGCGCGGGCGGGTCGGACGCGGATCGGTCGCCTCCGTCTGCCTGCTGCTCTACAGCGCGGGCGAGGGGGGGCGCGTGAGCGAGGCCGCGCGCGAGCGCCTGCGCGCGATGGCCGAGACGCAAGACGGCTTCGAGATCGCGCGCCGCGACCTGGCCATCCGTGGGCCGGGCGAGTTTTTGGGTGCGCGCCAGTCCGGGGCGCCGCTGCTGCGCTTTGCCGACTTGCAGACCGACGAGCCGCTCATCGAGTGGGCGCGCCGCTGGGCGCCACGGCTGTGGGCTAGCGACCCGGCGCGGGCGCAGCGCCACCTGCAGCGTTGGTTGGGCGGCAAGATAGACTATCTGAAGGCATGAGCCGATAATTCGGCTTTGCCCTTCGGTTCTCGCCGAGAGTCGCTGACGGGGGCAGTCTGCTGGAGTGTGTGGCGCATGACCCTGACCGAACTCAAATACGTCGTCGCGGTGGCGCGAGAACGCCACTTCGGCCGGGCGGCCGAGGCTTGCTTCGTCTCGCAGCCGACGCTGTCGGTGGCCATCAAAAAGTTGGAAGAAGAGCTGGAAGTCAAAATCTTCGAGCGCAGCGCGAGCGAGGTCACGGTCACGCCGTTGGGCGAGGAAATCGTGCGCCAGGCGCAGGTGGTGCTGGAGCAGGCCGCCGCCATCAGGGAAATCGCCAAGCGCGGCAAAGACCCGCTGGCGGGGCCGCTGCGGCTGGGCCTGATCTACACCATCGCCCCGTACCTACTGCCCGATTTGGTGCGCCAAGTCATCGAGCGCGCGCGCCAGATGCCCCTCATCCTGCAGGAAAACTTCACCGCCCGGCTGCTGGAGCAGCTGCGTCTGGGCGAGCTGGACGCGGCCATCCTGGCCGAGCCGTTTCCGGAAGCCAACTTGGCGGTGGCGCCGTTGTACGACGAGCCGTTCGTCGCCGTCGTGCCGCGGGACCATCCGCTGGCGGCGCGCGCGTCCATCACGGCCGAGGAGCTCAAGCGCGAGACCATGTTGCTGCTGGGCAACGGGCATTGTTTTCGCGATCACGTGCTGCAGGTCTGCCCGGAGTTTGCGCGCTTTTCCGACCAGGCCGAGGGCATCCAGAAGAGCTTCGAGGGCTCGTCGCTGGAGACGATCAAGCACATGGTGGCCGCCGGCATGGGGGTCACGCTGGTGCCCCAGTTGTCGGTACCCAAGGGCGCGCTCGACCCCGCCACGCGCGAGACGCTGGCCGCCAGCGCTCCCGGCGACGCGGGCTACGTGCGCTACATCCCGTTTGCCGGCGAGCCGCCGACGCGGCGCGTCGTGCTGGCGTGGCGGCGCAGCTTTACGCGCTACGAAGCCATCGCCGCCTTGCGCAACGCCGTCTATGCCTGTGAGTTGCCCGGATGCAAGCGTCTGACCTGATGTCCCCGCCCCCACCGCCGGCCTGGCGCGCACGCCTGGCCTTGTACCTGGACTTGATCCGCTGGGACCGCCCGGCTGGCTGGCTGTTGCTGCTGTGGCCGACGCTGTCGGCGCTGTGGCTGGCGGCGGGCGGTTGGCCGGGCTGGCACCTGCTGGTGGTGTTCGTGGCGGGCACCATCCTGATGCGCAGCGCCGGCTGCTGCGTCAACGACGTGGCCGACCGCGAGTTCGACCGGTACGTCAAGCGTACCGCGCAACGCCCGGTCACCAGCGGGCGCATCAGCGCGCGCGAAGCGCTGGCGGTCGGTGCGGCATTGGCGCTGGTGGCCTTTGCCCTCGTGCTGACCACGAATCCGGTGGCGGTGGCCTGGTCGTTCGCGGCGCTGGCGGTGGCCGTCGTCTATCCCTACACCAAACGCTTTTTCTCCATGCCGCAGGCGGTGCTGGGGGTCGCCTTCAGCTTTGGCATTCCGATGGCGTTTGCCGCCGTGCGCGGCGAGGTGCCGCCACTGGCCTGGGGCCTGTTGCTGGCCAACGCCTTTTGGGTGCTGGCATATGACACCGAGTATGCGATGGTCGACCGCGACGACGACCTGCGCATCGGCATCCAGACGTCGGCCATCACCCTTGGGCGTTGGGACGTGGCGGCGGTGCTCGCGTTTTACGCCCTGCACCTGGTGCTGTGGGGGGCGTTGGTCTGGCCGCTGGCAGGCGGCCCGTGGTTGGCGCTGGCGCTGGCCGTCGCGGCGGCGCAGGTGGTGTGGCACGCCTGGCTGATTCGCGACCGCAGCCGCGAGGGGTGCTTCCGGGCCTTTCGCCTCAACCACTGGCTGGGCGCCACGCTGTTTGCGGGGGTGGTGTTGCCGTTGGCGCTGCGCTGATCGCCGCGCGGCTCGCTCAAGCGCCGTAGGCGTCGCCCAGCTCCTGTGCGCGCCGCCACGCCGCCTGCATCGCGGCGCCAAAAGCGCGCTTGACACCCGCTTCCTCCAATACCGCCAGGGCCGCGGCCGTCGTGCCGCCTTTGGAGGTGACGCGCTCGCGCAGCACCTCGGGTGGTTCGCCCGCTTGCCGCGCCAGTTGCGCGGCGCCGATGAAGGTACCGATGGCCAACTCCAGCGCCACGGCGGGGGGGAGCCCCATCGCGGCGCCCGACTCCCGCATGGCCTCCAGAAAATAAAACACATACGCGGGGCCGGAGCCCGACAGCGCCGTCACCGCGTCCAGCGCCGCTTCTTCATCCACCCAGACCCAGCGGCCCGTGCCCGCGAGCAGCGCTTCGGCCAGTGCGCGGTCTTCGGTCGTCACGCCCGGCAGCGCGTACACGCCTGTCATGCCCAGCCCCACCAGTGCCGCCGTGTTGGGCATGGTGCGCACGATGCGCTCGCTGTCCAGCCACGCTTGCATGCTGGTGCAACGGATGCCCGCCGCCACGCTCACGTGCAGCGCTCCATCCAGAAACGGGGCTGCCGCACGGGCGGCTTCGCGAAACGTCTGCGGCTTGATCGCCCAAACCACGAGCCGGCTGCCACCCAGCCGCGCATCGGCCGCCGCCAGGGTGGGCACGCCAAATCGCTCTTGCAGCCGAGCGCGCGCGTCCTCTCCTGGATCCACGACGGTGATGTCGGTCGCGTGGCAGCCGGCCTGTAGCAGCGCGCCCACGATCGCACTGGCCATGTTACCGCCGCCAATGAAGGCGATGCGCTGGCCGATCAGGGGGGAGGAGGAGGGGGTTGTGACGTCGAGGGCAGGTGCGTTCATGCCACCATTGTGGGGCAAAGTGTGGTGGCGGGGGTGGGGTGATGGCGGCCTCGCCGGGGGTGTTGACACGCGACGGAAAGCCTGCAACAATACACAGCTTCGCCCAGTTGGGTGAAGACCATCTGCCCACCGAAGCAGGGCGGCGGGGTTGCCAAGCAAGCCAGGTGCACCATTGTGCGCCGCTGTTGAGCCTCTGGTGTCAATCCCTCCCCTCGCAACGACGGGCCCAAGACTGATCGCTTCGGCCGCGGTGGCCGAAGGATTCAAGTTGGGACTTTCATCATGATCCAAACGCAAACTCGACTCGATGTTGCTGACAACACGGGTGCCAAATCCGTGATGTGCATCAAGGTGCTCGGCGGCTCCAAGCGCCGCTACGCCAGCGTGGGCGACATCATCAAGGTCAGCATCAAGGAAGCCGCGCCGCGTGGCCGCGTCAAGAAGGGCGAGGTCTACAACGCGGTCGTGGTGCGCACGGCCAAGGGTATCCGCCGGCCCGATGGCGCGCTCATCAAGTTCGACGGCAACGCCGCCGTTCTGCTCAACAACAAGCTGGAGCCGATCGGCACCCGCATCTTCGGCCCGGTCACGCGCGAGCTGCGTACCGAGCGCTTCATGAAGATCGTGTCCCTGGCGCCCGAAGTTCTCTGAGGAACCGTCATGAACAAGATCCGTACAGGCGACGAAGTCATCGTCATTGCGGGGCGCGACAAAGGCAAGCGTGGCCGCGTGCTGCGCCGTGCCGACGAGGAGCGCGTGGTCGTCGAGGGTGTCAACGTAGTCAAGAAGCACGTGCGCCCCAACCCGCTCAAGGGCGTGTCGGGTGGCATCGTCGAGAAGACCATGCCGATCCACCAGTCCAACGTCGCGATCTTCAACCCGGCCACCGGCAAGGCCGACCGCGTGGGTGTGAAGGTGCTGGCCGACGGCAAAAAGGTGCGCGTCTACAAGTCCAGCGGCGAAGAAATCAAGGTGGCATGACCATGGCACGTTTCCAACAACTCTATCGCGACAAGATCGCGCCGGCGCTCAAGGCGCAGTTTGGCTACCAGTCCGTCATGGAGGTGCCGCGCATCACCAAGATCACGCTCAACATGGGTGTGGGCGAGGCCGTGGCCGACAAGAAAGTGCTGGAAAACGCCGTCGCCGACCTGACCAAGATCGCGGGCCAAAAGCCCGTCGTCACCCGGGCGCGCAAAGCCATCGCGGGCTTCAAGATCCGCGAGGGTCAGCCCATCGGTTGCATGGTCACGCTGCGCGGTGCGCGCATGTACGAGTTTCTCGATCGCTTCGTCACCATCGCGCTGCCGCGCGTGCGTGACTTCCGCGGCATCTCGGGCCGGGCGTTCGATGGCCGTGGCAACTACAACATCGGCGTCAAAGAGCAGATCATCTTCCCCGAGATCGAGTACGACAAGGTCGATGCGGTGCGTGGGCTGAACATCAGCATCACGACGACGGCCAAGACCGACGAAGAGTGCAAGGCGCTGCTCGCCGGTTTCCGTTTTCCGTTCAAGAACTGAGGTGGCCCGTGGCTAAGCAAGCTTTGCTCCAGCGTGAACTCAAGCGCGACCGGCTGGTCGCCAAGTTCGCCAACAAATACAATGAGTTGAAGGCTATCGCCAAGGACGCCAAGCGTTCGGACGAGGAGCGTGACGCGGCCCGTGCCGCGCTGCAGAAGCTGCCCCGCAACGCGAACCCGACCCGCCAGCGCAACCGCTGCGAAATCACCGGTCGCCCGCGTGGCACGTTCAAGCAATTCGGTCTGGCCCGCACCAAGATTCGCGAGCTGGCCTTCGCCGGTGAGATCCCCGGTGTGACCAAGGCCAGCTGGTAAGGCGCGAAGGAGAACCCCAAATGAGCATGAGTGATCCGATCGCCGACATGCTGACCCGCATCCGCAACGCGCAGATGGTGGACAAGGCCGTCGTGACGATGCCGGCTTCGAAGCTGAAGACCGCCATCGCCCAAGTGTTGAAGGACGAGGGTTACATCGACGGCTTCCAGGTCAAGGAAGAGGGCGGCAAGAAAGAACTCGAGATTGCCCTCAAGTACTACGCGGGCCGTCCCGTCATCGAGCGCATCGAGCGCGTCAGCCGCCCCGGGCTGCGCGTGTACCGCGGTGCCAAGTCGATTCCCCAGGTCATGAACGGGTTGGGTGTGGCCATCGTCACCACACCCAAGGGCGTCATGACCGATCGCAAGGCGCGCGCGGCCGGTGTCGGCGGCGAAGTCTTGTGCGTCGTCGCCTGATGCGAGGCAGGAAGGAGCAACGAAGATGTCTCGTGTAGCGAAAGCCGCCATCGCCATTCCGCAGGGCGTCGAGGTGGCCATTGGTCAGGACAGCATTTCTGTCAAGGGTGCGCTCGGCACGCTGAGCCTGCCGTTGAACCCGCGCGTCACCGTCAAGCAAGACGCCGGCAAACTCACGTTTGCGCCGGCGGATGCGACGCGCGAATCCGATGCCCTCAGCGGCACGGTGCGCCAGCTCGTCAACAACATGGTCATCGGGGTCAGCAAAGGCTTCGAGCGCAAGTTGACGCTGGTGGGGGTGGGTTACAAGGCCGCGGCCCAGGGCAACAAACTCAACATCAACGTGGGCTACTCGCACCCGGTCGAAATCGAGATGCCGGCCGGCATCAAGGCCGAGACGCCGACGCCGACCGAAATCCTCATCAAGGGTGCCGATCGCCAGCGCGTGGGTCAGGTGGCTGCCGAAGTCCGTGCGGTGCGTCCCCCCGAGCCTTACAAGGGTAAGGGCATCCGTTACGCGGATGAGAAGGTCGTCATCAAAGAGACCAAGAAGAAGTAAGGACTGCGAACATGTTGACCAAAAAAGAACAGCGTTTGCGTCGCGCCCGTCAGACCCGCATCCGCATCGCGCAGCAGGGTGCCGTGCGCCTCGCGGTGCACCGCACCAACCTGCACATCTACGCCAACATCATCTCCCCCGACGGCGGGCGGGTGTTGGCGTCGGCCTCCACGCTGGAGCCCGAGGTGCGTGCCCAGCTCGGCGGCGCCGGCAAGGGCGGCAATGCCGCGGCGGCGGCCCTGATCGGCAAGCGCATTGCCGAGAAGGCCAAGGCGGCCGGCATCGAGAAGGTGGCGTTCGACCGCTCGGGCTTTGCCTACCACGGCCGTGTCAAGGCCCTGGCCGAGGCCGCGCGTGAAGCCGGCCTGCAATTCTGACGGAGCAGGTGACGCAAATGGCAAAAATGCAAGCTAACGTGAAGACCGAGGCCAACGACGACGGCCTGCGCGAGAAGATGATCTCGGTCAACCGCGTGACCAAGGTGGTCAAGGGTGGCCGCATCATGGGTTTCGCGGCGCTGACCGTGGTGGGTGACGGCGACGGTCGCATCGGCATGGGCAAGGGCAAGGCCCGCGAAGTGCCGGTGGCCGTCCAGAAGGCCATGGACGAGGCCCGTCGCAGCATGTTCAAGGTCTCCTTGCGGGGCGGCACGCTGCACCACGAGGTCGTCGGCCGCCACGGCGCGTCGAGCGTCATCATGATGCCTGCGCCCAAGGGGACCGGCATCATCGCCGGCGGCCCGATGCGCGCCGTCTTCGAGGTCATGGGCATCACCGACGTCGTGGCCAAGAGCCACGGCTCGACCAACCCGTACAACCTGGTGCGCGCGACGCTGGACGCCCTGCGCAAGTCGACCACGCCCGCCGAGATCGCCGCCAAGCGCGGCATGTCGGTCGAAGAGCTCGTGGCCTGATCGGGAGAACACGATGACGACCCCCAACACCGTCAAAGTCAAGCTGGTGCGCAGCCCCATCGGCTGCAAGGAATCCCACCGCGCCACGGTGCGCGGCCTGGGTCTGCGCAAGCTGGGCAGCGTGCGCGAACTGCAGGACACCCCTGCCGTGCGCGGCATGATCAACAAGGTGAGCTACCTGGTTCAGGTGCTCTGATCGGAGTCTCGTGATGGAACTCAACACCCTCAAGCCCGCAGCGGGCTCGAAGAAGCCCCGCCGCCGCGTCGGCCGTGGCATCGGTTCCGGTCTGGGCAAGACGGCCGGCCGCGGCCACAAGGGCCAGAAGTCCCGCTCGGGCGGCTTCCACAAGGTCGGTTTCGAAGGCGGCCAGATGCCGCTGCAGCGCCGCCTGCCCAAGCGCGGTTTCAAGTCGCAAGCGCTGAAGTTCAACGCCGAGGTGACCCTGGCCGATCTGCAGGCGCTGGGCCAGGCCGAGGTCGACCTGCTCACGCTCAAGCAGGCCGGGCTCGTGCCCCAGCTGGCCAAGAAGGTCAAGGTCATCAAGACCGGTGAGCTCAGCATCGCCGTCAAGCTGACCAACGTCGCGGCCACGGCCGGCGCCAAGGCTGCCATCGAGGCGGCGGGCGGCTCGGTGGTCTGATCGGTCGTACCACGCACCCGGGATCGCTCGTGGCCACCAACGCAACGACTCTCGGCAAGACCGGAAAGTTCGGCGA
>Ga0308017_1000127_pt1 | contig 24570 bp, 25 predicted proteins | sample Neamet280_FD_203145 | JGI IMG/M metagenome (GOLD analysis project Ga0308017, IMG submission 203145) | Marine microbial communities from water near the shore, Antarctic Ocean - #280 | ecosystem: Environmental > Aquatic > Marine > Unclassified | place: Southern Ocean | collected 2014-10-01
GCAAGTCAGCCTACCAATGCGAAGCGGCGTCTTTATGACAAAGCGTTCCTGCATCTCGCCATTGGAACTGCGCACGCTGCGGCGATCAACCACGGGCGCTTCGCAGAGCTGTTCCTGCCCGTCCCAGAGCGCGGCGAAGCGCACCATCATGCTGTCGCCTTGGGCGAAGGTCTCGATCACGCGGGCATTGAGCGCGCTGGTGCGCGCGCCGGTATCGATCTTGGCCGGAATGCTGGCAATGCCGATCTCGGGCAGGCTGACAAGCTCGCGCCAACCCACCACCATCAAAGCGCTGCGGGCGCTCACGCAGTGAGGAACCGGCAGATGGCCTCGCCCAGTTCCGGCTTGGTCGCGCTATCAAGATGCCCGCCGGGCACGGTTTCATAGGCGGCACCGGGGATCAGCGCGGCAAGCTCTTGCGCCGAACCATTATCCGTGTCGCGATCCCCGCACAGCACCAGCGTTGGCGAGGTGATCCCGGCAAGCAAGGCCGGATCGAGATCATCAAACGCGCCGAGCAAAAGCCGCGCCGCGGCGCGATCCACCCCTTGGCTCTTGAGGAACTGGCGCGAAAGCCAGGCCGGATCATCGCGGGTGATGGTATCAAATTCATCGATCACCCGCGCGAAAAAGCCCGCACGGCGCCGCCAATCGGCAATGCCCGAAAGCCCCATGCCGCAGGCGATCAGGCGGCGCGGCGCAAGCACACCGTTCGCACAGGCATGCAAGGCGGTGCGCGCACCGAGCGAGAACCCGACGAGATCATATTCGCCCGCCGCCAGCCCGAGATGATCGATCAGCGCGGCGACATCGCGCACCAGCACCCCTTTGGGGTAGCGCGCCGGATCATGCGGCGCCTCGCTTTGCCCGTGCACCCGGAAATCGAGCATGATCGCCGCGAACCCGGCTTCAGCAAGCCGCGCCGCATGGCCCCACTTGATCCAGTTCATGTGGGCTGACGAGAACAGCCCGTGGAGCAGGATCACCGGGCGCCCCTGCCCTTCGCGGTGGATGGCAAGCTGCGTTCCGTCGAAGGTGGCGAAATGCGAAAGGGTGGCGGCGTTCATCGCGGCAACCTTATCGGAAAAAGCACTGCGTGCCGGCGTAGAGCATCGCCACGGCATCATTCTCGATGAAGCCGCCAATGCTCGGCCCGAGAGAGAATTCCTCGCCGAGCGTGCTGGCCGTGATGCGCGCAAATCCCGGCGCAGCCTCGGCCATTGCACGAGCGGTGCCAAGCACGACATCGCCATCAGCAAGCCGGATCGTGCCCTTGGCGGCTTGATCGCCATCCTGCGGCATGCGCCAGTTCCACCCGACCAGACGGCCCTGCTGAAAATGGACGGCAAGCCCGCCGGGGAAATCGGTGAATTCGATCGGCCCTGCGCCGCATTCGCCATTGGCGGTGCGGCCCGTCGCCTCGCCCAGCGTGCGGGCGAGCGCCGCTTCGACTTCGCTGCGTCCGGCGGCAAAGTAGAAGGCTTCGGGCCCGGCAGCGAAGCCGTCATTACGCAGATCGACGATATTCTCTGCCACGGCAACACCGCCGCCAGCGCCGCCGGGATCGCCTTCCGCCGGGCTCGGGACCGCGCCGCTATCGCACCCGGCCAGCGCAAGAGCTGTCAGCACAACAAGCGCGAACCGCATGGCCCTTACCCCTTCTTGAGGTGGCGCCGCCCCAGGAGCTCGGCGATCTGCACCGCGTTGAGCGCGGCGCCCTTGCGCAGGTTGTCCGAGACGCACCACAGGGTGAGGCCGTTTTCGACCGTCGGGTCCTCACGCACGCGGCTGACGAAGGTCGCGGCATCGCCGACGCATTCGATCGGGGTGATATAGCCGCCATCCTCGCGCTTATCGATCAGCATCACGCCGGGTGCCTCGCGCAGGATGTCCATCGCCTGTTCGGCCGAAATCTCGTTCTCGAACTCGATGTTCACCGCTTCCGAGTGGCCGACAAACACCGGCACGCGCACGCAGGTCGCGGTCAGCTTGATCTTGGGATCGAGGATCTTCTTGGTCTCGACCACCATCTTCCATTCTTCCTTGGTCGAACCATCATCAAGGAAGACGTCGATATGGGGGATGACGTTGAAGGCGATCTGCTTGGTGAACTTTTGCGGCTCGACCGGATCGCCAACGAAGATCGCGCGGCTTTGGGCGAACAGTTCGTCCATGCCGGCCTTGCCCGCGCCGGACGTGGATTGGTAGGTGCTCACCACCACCCGCTTGATCGTGGCAAAGTCATGCAGCGGCTTCAAAGCTACCACCAGCTGCGCGGTCGAGCAGTTGGGGTTCGCAATGATGTTACGCGCGGTGTAGCCGTCGATCGCGTCCGGGTTCACTTCCGGCACGATCAGCGGCACATCCGGGTCCATCCGGTAGAGCGAGGAATTGTCGATCACGATGCACCCGGCGGCGGCCGCCTTGGGGGCATATTCCTTGGCCGGGCCGGAACCCGCCGCGAACAGCGCAATATCCCAACCGGCAAAGTCGAAATGCTCGATATTCTTGCACTTGAGCATCTTGCCGGTGTCACCGAATTCGACTTCGCTGCCTGTCGAACGCGGCGAGGCCACCGCTGCCACTTCGTCGCAAGGAAATTCGCGCTCGGCGAGAACCTGCATCATCTCGCGCCCGACATTGCCGGTCGCCCCGACGATTGCCACCCGATAGCCCACTTGGTGTACTCCTACGATGTTGCGCCTGCGAAATAGCGCAGGGTGCGCCAAGCGCAACCACTAAGCGCGCGGTTGCAGACCTATTCGGCGGGCGGCGTCACGCCGTGCGCCGCGAGGAAGCGGAAAATGCTGTTCCAGACATGCGGGCCGATCTTCGGACCGGACACCCGGTGGGTGTAGCCGGGATAAAGCATCATCTCGAACGGCGTGTTGCTTTCCTGGAGCACGCTGATGAGTTCGGACGAATTCTCGAACACCACATTGTCATCTGCCATGCCGTGGATCAGCAGCAGGGGATCGCTGATTTTGGTCGCATCGGGGATCGCGCTGGCCTTGGCATAGGCCTCGGGCACCTGCCGCGGATCGCCCATGAAGCGCTCGGTATAGTGGGTGTCATAAAGCTCCCAGCGCGTCACCGGCGCACCGGAAATCCCGGCAGCGTAGAGCCCCGGATCGGCCTCCAACTGCTTGAGCGTCATATAGCCGCCATAAGACCAGCCATAGATTGCGATCTTTGCCGGATCGACAAAGGGCAGCGTCTTGAGGAATTCCGCGCCCTTCTTCTGATCGCGCACTTCGACCCCGCCCATCGCGCGGTAGATCGGCTGTTCGAAATCAACCCCGCGATTGGCCGAACCGCGATTGTCGAGCACGAAATAGATGTAACCCTTGTCGACCACGGCCTGCGCCAGCGTGCCGCCCCAGCCCTTGGTCACCATCTGCGGCCCCGGCCCGCCATAATGGCTGAAGAACACCGGATACTGCTTGCCCGGCTCTATTGCGGGCTTGAGCATCATCCAGTGCAGCGGGGTGCCATCCTCGGCCGGGATCGTACCGAATTCCGGCATGACATGCCCTGCCAGATAAGGCGCATAGGGATGATCGCCCGACAGCGCGTTTTCCTCGATCCACATCACCGGCTTGCCTGCGCTGTCAGCCAAAAGGTGCTGCGGCGGTTGATCGGGGGCCGAGCGCGTGAGGATGAGGTTCTTGCCCGCCCCATCCATGCTGGCGGCATAGGTAAAGGCCGGATCGGTCAGCAGCACCGGCGCGCTCTCGCCAGCAAGGCTGGCGCGGTAGATCTGCCCGGTCAGCACATTATCGATCCGGCGGAAGAAGAAGCTGCCCTCACCCTCGTTGACACCGACGAGATCGCTGGCGGGCGCGCTGCCGCTGGTGAGCGGCGTCCAGGTGCTGCCGTCAAAGCGGTAGAACTGGCCGTAACCGCTGCGCTCGGACCACCACAGCAGCGAGCCATCCTTGAGGAAGCGGTAATTGTCCGACAGGTTGATCCAGTAATCGGGCCGCGCCGCTTTCTCGGTGAACCACACCTGCGAGGCGCCGGTGCGCGGATCCACCTTGAGCATTTCGAGCACGGTTTGCGCGCGATTCTGGCGCTGGACATAGATCGCCGAGCCATCGGGCGCCCAATCGACCCGCGCGACATAGATATCGGGATCGGGGCCGAGATCGATCTTCACCCGGTTCCCGCCATCGGGGTCCATCACGAACAGATCGACAATCGCATTGGCGCTGCCCGCCACCGGATAGCGCTGATCAAACACCTTGGTGCCGGTTGCGCCGATCGCTGCGCGGGTGACAACGCCGACCGGGGCTTCATCGGTACGCTGGACAACGATGCGGCTGTCATCGGGCGACCACCAGTAACCCTGGAGCCGCGCCATTTCCTCCTGCGCGACGAATTCCGCCTCGCCCCAGCGGATCAGCTCGCCTTCCTTCGGCGTTACCGGAACCGCCGCCGCGCCAACCGCGCCAACCCAAAGTTGGCGATCGCGCACGAAGGAGACAAAACGGCCCTTGGACGAAAGCTTGGGATTAAGCTCGGTCTCTTCCGTATCGGTCAAACGCTGGGCGCTGCCATCCAGCCGTGCGAGGAACAGATCGCCATCGAGCGGGACCAGCACGCCTGCGGAATCATTCGCCCATTGATAGGTGATGATCCCCTTGAGCCCCGCGACCCGCGCGCGCTCGCGCTGCATCTTTTCATCTTCGGACAACTCGCGACCTGAACCCAGCTTCTCGCTGTCCACCAGCATCCGCCATGCACGGGTCTGGGTATCATAACCCCACAGATCATAGCGTTCGCGATCATCAGCGCGGTTGCGCAGCAGAGTGAGCCAGCGGCCATCGGGCGAAAGCTTGAGCTGACGCGGCGCAGGCCCATCAAGACCGGGCGAGCCAAAGACGCGTTCAAAAGTCAGCGTGGGGGCTGGCTCAGACATGGCGGCAGTCTCCGCCTGCAACGGTGTTGTCAGACAGGTCGAAAAACACAGGGTAACCGCAGCAAGAACCGAACGCATCCAAAGCTCACCTCGTCATTGCGAACCGCCTCAAGGCGGCGCGGCAATCCAGATCCAGCGCGTGCCGTTCTGGATTGCTTCGTCGCTTACGCTCCTCGCAATGACGAGAGTTGTTGGCAAGTGCCCGAAAGCAAAAAGGGCGGCACCTTGCGGCACCGCCCTTCGAAATTGCTGACTTTGACGCCTTACGCCTTGGGCGCGTTGACCTTGCGCTCGGCGATACGCGCGCTCTTGCCGGTGCGGCCGCGCAGGTAATAGAGCTTCGCACGACGCACGACACCGCGACGCACCACGGTGATGCTTTCGATGATCGGCGAATAGAGCGGGAAGACGCGCTCGACACCTTCGCCGAAGCTCATCTTGCGCACGGTAAAGTTCGAACCCATGCCGCGGTTCGAACGGGCGATCACGACGCCTTCATAGTTCTGAACGCGCTCGCGGTTGCCTTCCTTCACCTTCACGCCGACGCGGACGGTGTCGCCGGCGCGGAATTCAGGAATGTCCTTGCCGAACTTGGCGATTTCTTCGGCTTCAATCTGCTGGATCAGGTTCACTGGTCCGGTTCCTTCGTTGTTCGCTGCGCGCCAGAGGCAGACTGGACCCGAGCGCCCTCATGGCGCTCCCACAAGTCCGGCCTGCGTAGCCGTGTGTCATGTTCGCTTCTGGCTTTCCGCCAAGCCGCGATCTTCGCATGATCCCCTGATCGCAGCACTTCGGGGATCGTGCGCCCTTCCCATGTTACTGGCCGGGTGTAATGCGGATATTCGAGCAGCCCCGTTTCGAAGCTTTCCTCGACCCCACTATAAGCCGCGCCCATTACGCCGGGAAGAAGGCGAATGCAAGCATCAAGTATCGTCAGCGCGGCCATCTCCCCGCCAGACAGGACGATGTCGGCAAGGCTCACCTGCTCGATTTCAGGACGCGCTTCGAAGAGGCGTTCATCGAAGCCTTCGAACCGTCCGCATAGCATGATGACCCCTGGACCGGCGGCGAGTTCGCGGATGCGCTGCTGGGTGATCGGCTTGCCGCGCGGCGTCATGGCGAGGATGGGCCTTTGTCCTCCCCTCCCCTCGGGGAGGGGATCGAGGGGTGGGGGCTCGGCGCCTGCTCGGGCAGAGCCTCCCTCGATAGCCGTACCCCCATCCCCAACCCCTTCCCCCCGGGGAAGGGGCTCTTGAACACTGTCCAAGGCTCTCCCCAGCACATCGCATTTGAGCACCATGCCCGCGCCGCCACCCGCAGGCGTATCATCGACCGTGCGGTGCTTGTCCGTGGCGAAATCGCGGATTTGCACGCTTTCGCACGACCACTTGCCCTCGGCCAGCGCGCGACCGGCAAGGCTCACGCCCAAGGGCCCGGGAAACATCTCGGGATAGAGCGTGAGGATCGTGGCAGCGAAGGTCATGGCCTGCGCCTAATCTTCCGCAAAACCTGCCGCGATCACCATGCGCGCCTCATCCCATCCCAGCACCGCTGTGGGGATCATCGGCACCATGAAGGTCTTGGGGCCTTTTTCAGGCACGGGATCACGGACAATCTCGACCAGATCGGTCGCGCCGAAATTCTCGATCGCCATAACCGTGCCCACCGCCTCACCCGTATCGGTGACAACCGGCAATCCGATCAGATCGGCATGATAGAATTCGCCCTCGCCAAGCGGGGGCAGGGCTTCGCGCGGGACGCTGAGCACCGTGCCGCGCAAGCGCTCGGCATCGGCGCGCGAGGTGCTTTCGGCCAGCCGGGCAATCGCGCCGCCCTTGCCATCCTCACGCACCTTGAGGAGCGTGAGCGCACCATCATTGAAGGTCTTGTGCGCAGCGAGTGCAGCTACGCCCTCGCCGAACAATTTGAGACGCACCTCGCCCGCCACCCCATGCGCGCCGGCGATGGCGGCGAGGGTGACGGGCTTGGTCATGACGTCAATCAGACTTCGCTCTGCTCTTCAGCAGCGGCTTCTTCAGCGGCAGGTGCTTCTTCAGCAGCCGGCGCTTCTTCAGCCGGGGCCTCTTCAGCCGGAGCCGGTGCAGCGGCAGCAGCCTTGGCTTCTTCCTCGGCAGCGCGTGCAGCTTCTTCGGCTTCAGCGATCTTGGCGGCCTTTTCCTCGGCGCGTTCCTTGGCCTTTTCGCCCGGCTCGGCCTTCTTGGGGTTGTTGCGTGCAGCGCGTTCCTTAATGCCGGCGGCATCGAGGAAGCGAGCGACACGATCGGTCGGCTGGGCGCCGACGCCGAGCCAATAGCGCGCGCGATCTTCGTTGAGCTTCACGCGCTCGGGGCTGTCCTTGGCCAGCACCGGATTATAGGTGCCGATCTGTTCGAGATACTTGCCGTCGCGCGGGCTGCGCACGTCGGAAACGACGATGCGGTAATAGGGACGCTTCTTGGCGCCGCCGCGCGAAAGCCGGATTGCAATTGCCATGAGATTTCACCTTTCGAATGTAATCAATTGAACCAATGTGTTTTCGTGAGAACTACTTCTTGAACTTCGGCGGGCCACCCAAGCCCGGCAAACCGCCCAACGGGCCACCGGGGCCGCCCAGGCCGGGCATTCCACCCGGCGGCATCGCGCCCGGCATGCCGCCTATACCGCCCATGCCGCCACCGAACATGGACGCGAGGCCCTTGAGCCCGCCCATCTTCTTGATCTGCTTCATGGCGCGGGCCATTTCCTGATGCATCTTGAGCAGCTTGTTGACTGTCTGCACATCAGTGCCGCTGCCTGCCGCGACGCGCTTCTTGCGCTTGGCATTCATCAGATCGGGATTGCGGCGCTCTTTCGGGGTCATCGATGAAATCACGGCTTCAAGATGCACCAGCACCTTGTCGTCCATGCCCGAGGCTGCCATCGCGGCCTTGGCCTTCTTCATCCCCGGCATCAGGCCCGCCAGCATCCCGATCCCGCCCATCTGGCGCATCTGGCGCAGCTGCATCGCGAGATCGTCGAGATCGAATTTGCCTTTCTCGATATTGCGGGCCAGCTTTTCGGCGTCTTCTTCCTTGATCGTCGCCGCCGCCTTCTCGACGAGGCTGACAACATCGCCCATGCCAAGAATGCGATCAGCAATCCCCGAGGGCCGGAAGGCTTCGATCGCATCGAGCTTTTCGCCCGTCCCGGCGAACTTGATCGGCTTGCCGGTGACAGCGCGCATCGACAGCGCCGCCCCGCCGCGCGCATCGCCATCCATGCGGGTAAGCACAATGCCGGTGAGCGGCACTTCGCCGCTGAAACTCTGCGCGACGTTGACGGCGTCCTGCCCGGTGAGGCTGTCGACCACCAGCAGCACTTCATTGGGGGCCGACACACTGGCAACCGCCTTCATTTCGGCCATCAGCGCATCGTCAACATGCAGGCGGCCCGCGGTGTCGAGCAGAAGGACATCGAAATTCTGGAGCTTGGCCGCTTCCATCGCGCGCCGCGCGATATCAACCGGCTGCTGACCCGCGATGATCGGCAAGGTCGCCACATCGACCTGCGTGCCGAGCACGGCGAGCTGTTCCTGCGCTGCCGGACGGTTCACGTCGAGCGAGGCCATCAGCGCCTTCTTGCCGTGCTTTTCACGGATCAGACGGGCGAGCTTGGCGGTGGTGGTGGTTTTACCCGAGCCTTGCAGGCCGACCATCATGATCACCACCGGCGGCCGTGCATCGAGCAGGAGCCCTTCGGTCTCCGCCCCGCCAAGCATGGCAACCAGTTCATCGTGAACGATCTTGATGACCTGCTGACCCGGTGTCACCGAGCGCAGCACTTCCTGCCCGACGGCCTTTTCGGTCACGGCATCGATGAAGCGGCGAGCAACCGGCAGCGCGACATCGGCTTCGAGCAGGGCAATGCGCACTTCGCGCATCGCATCGCGGACGTCCTGCTCTTTCAGCGCGCCGCGGCCCTTGAGCTTATCGAACACGCCTCCCAAACGGTCGGACAGAGTGTCGAACATGCCAATCGTCTCCAAACCGGCCGCTGCAAGGATACCTTGCAGCCACCACAAGCGAAAAACGCCGGCGGACGAAACCTCGTCGGCCAGCGTGCGGTTGCACCTCGAAATGTGCGGGATCAACCGCGCCTTTGGCAGCCTTGGCTGCCGGATTTTTGAAAATTGGTGGAGCCTAGCGGGATCGAACCGCTGACCTCTACAATGCCATTGTAGCGCTCTCCCAGCTGAGCTAAGGCCCCGCGCCAATTTTCGTGCAGCAAGCTTGTTGTCTCGCTGCGGGAGCCGCCCCTTAAAAGGCGCTTTTCCCATTTGCAACCTGTTTTTTGACCACACCCGACAAAGCCGGGTGGGCCAGCGCCCGCGTGCCGGTTGGCAGCACGCGAGCGCCTGGCGCATCAATTCTCGTCGTCGTCGTCATCACCGCCGGTGGTGACCCCGAGATCATCATCGCCGCCGAGATCGACATCATTGTCGGGCGAATCGCCGTCCTCGTCGATATCGCCGATATCGTCGAGATCATCATCACCGCCGAGATCGGCATCCGCCTCGACATCGACCTTCTTCTCGGCTTCCTCGAACGGGATCGGCTGCTTGGACTTGAGCACAGGCTCGGGCGTCCAGGTGTTGCCGCATTCGATGCAGGTAACCGGGTCTTCCTTGCCCAGATCATAGAAGCGCGTGCCGCAATTCGGACAGGTGCGCTTGGTGCCCCATTCAGGCTTGGCCATTGGTGTTCCTCAGCTTTGGTGCTCCCCGCAACGCTTGGGGGCAGCCCATGACAGTGTGATAGTTGGATCGCGCCAGCGCGGGTTTCAAGATTGTCGGGAGAGACCTTCGGGAATCGCAACGCTGGTGCAACTGCGCGGCGCGCCTTGCCAGAAGGGATGCGCGCTGTCAAAGAGCGCGGCCATTTCCCTAGCGACTGTCTGACGAGGGGGCCTCGCCCGCGCCATGCCTGCCCACACCTTTCATCCCTCCGGCCCGCTTGGCGGCACCTTGCAGGTTCCCGGCGACAAGTCGATCAGCCACCGCGCGATCATGTTCGGCGCCCTCGCCGTGGGTGAGACGCGGGTCAGCGGGCTGCTTGAAGGCGAGGATGTGATGGCCACCGCCGCCGCGATGCGCGCGATGGGGGCACAGATCGAAAAGACAGGCGCGGAATGGCGCATCCACGGCGTCGGTATCGGCAGCCTGCTGGAACCCAAGGCTGCGCTCGACATGGGCAATTCAGGCACCTCGACCCGGCTTCTGATGGGGCTGACGGCGAGCCATGCGATCACCGCCACCTTTATCGGCGATGCGAGCCTGTCGCGCCGCCCGATGGGCCGGGTGATCGAACCGCTCAGCCAGATGGGCGCGCAGATCGAAGCATCGAGCGGGGGCACCCTGCCCCTGCTCCAGCGCGGCGCGGCAACGCCGGTACCGATCACCTACCGCCTGCCGGTTGCCTCGGCCCAGGTCAAAAGCGCGGTTCTGCTCGCCGGGCTCAACACGCCCGGCATCACCACGGTGATCGAGCCTGTGCCGACCCGCGATCACACGGAACGGATGCTGGCAGGGTTCGGAGCGCGGCTTGAGGTGACGCAAGAAGCCGGCACGCGCATCATCCGCATCCATGGCGAGGCGGAATTGCGCCCGCAGCACGTGATCGTCCCGGGCGATCCGTCATCGGCGGCCTTCTTCATCGTCGCCGCCCTGCTGGTGCCAGGCAGCGATCTTGTGATCGAGAATGTCGGCATCAATCCGACCCGTGCCGGGCTGATCGCGGTGCTTCAGGCAATGGGCGGAGATATTACGCTGCTCAACCGCCGCGAGGTCGGCGGCGAACCGGTTGCCGATCTGCGGGTACGCCATTGCGCGCTCACCGGGATCGCGATTGATCCGGCCCTGGCCCCTGCGATGATTGATGAATTTCCGGTGCTGTTTGTGGCGGCCGCCCTCGCCCAAGGCACCACCACCACCACCGGGCTGGATGAATTGCGCGTCAAGGAGAGCGACCGGCTCGCCACGATGGCGGCCGCGCTTACGCTTGCTGGCGCGCGGGTCGAAGAGCACGAAGACGGCCTCACCATCCACGGCACCGGCGGCGATCCCCTGCCCGGCACGCCGCCGGGTGCTGAAGTCGCCACCCGGCTCGATCACCGCATCGCCATGAGCATGGCAATCGCCGGGCTGGTCAGCCGCAACGGCGTGCAGATTGACGATACCGCCCCGATTGCGACCAGCTTCCCGACCTTCCTTGCCTTGCTGGCCGAGGCCACCCGATGAATGCGCCGTTTGACTGGGCAAGCCTTGTCGGTCTGTGCGGCACGGCCTGCATCATCGGTGCCTATGCCTATCTGACACTGGCGACGCGCACCAATCCGCTGCTGCTGCACAGCACCAATCTGCTGGGGGCAGCGTTGCTGACCGTGTCGCTGCTGGTCCACACCAACTGGGCGAGCCTCGTGCTCGAAGGCTTCTGGGCCTCGATCGCCCTTTTCGGCATCATCAAAGCGCTGCGCGATCGCGGCCCCAGCGGGGAACAAGCGCCGTGATTATCGCCGTTGATGGCCCCACCGCCTCGGGGAAAGGCACGATTGCCAAGGCGCTCGCCGCGCATTTCCGGCTGCCGCATCTCGATACCGGGCTGCTCTACCGCGCGGTGGGGCGGCAAGTGGCGCTGACGGGCGGCAATCCCGATGATCCGACCGATGCGCTGGCGGCCTGCGCTTTTCCCGATGCCCTGCTTGATGATGAAGCGCTGCGCTCGGAAGAAAGCGGCAGCCTTGCAAGCCGCGTCTCGGTGCATTCGGCGGTGCGGCAAGCGCTTTACGAACGCCAACGCGCTTTCGCGCTGCAACCGGGCGGCGCGGTGCTCGATGGCCGCGATATCGGCACCGTGATTGCGCCGGATGCCGATGTGAAGCTGTTTGTGACCGCCAGTGTGGCCGAACGCGCGCGGCGGCGTTGGCTGGAAATGCAAGCGCGCGGGCTTGAGGTCGAACGCGCGGCAATGGAGCGCGATATCACCGCCCGCGATGCCCGCGACATGGGCCGCAAGGATGCACCGCTGATCGCGGCGGCTGATGCGCTCACGCTTGATACCAGCGCCTTCAACCGCGAAGAAGCGATTGAAGCGGCGATCGAAGCGGTGGAAGGCAAACTGCGCTGACGCCCGTCTGCTTTCCTACCTGCGAGGGGAGCAGTATTCTTGCACAATGGATCCGTCGCACCGCCCTTTTTGCCCGATCGCCTGGAAGCCCGGCGGCCATTGTCTGACTTTTTAACCTTAGACACTGTCTCAATTGTCTCCAACATCGCCGCTGTTCAGGTAAATGCCGATTTGCCTTGCCATTTGCGGCCCTTTCGCCTAGGCGCGCGGCCGTTCCCAAAGGCCCTGAAAGCCCGTCGGAACCTTCGCACCGGCATTCGGCCATGCGGAGATTGTCGGCCTCTTGCCCCGCCAGCCCTGGCAATGGTGCCTCGGAAGCGGAGAAAGACCCCGGAAAAACCGGTGGCCGGTAGCACAACGAACACAGGATATACCTGACCTATGGCGACTTCGCCCAACCCCACGCGCGCCGATTTCGAGGCGCTGCTCAACGAACAACTCGGCGGCGCAGCCGACGGCGGCTTTGAAGGCCGTGTCGTCAAGGGCACCGTGACCGCCATCGAAAACGGCTTCGCCGTGATCGACGTCGGCCTCAAGTCGGAAGGCCGCATCTCTCTCAAGGAATTCGCCCGCGGCGATGATGACCACGGCCTGACCGTTGGCGGCGAAGTGGAAGTCTTCGTCGACCGCGTCGAGAACGCCGATGGCGAAGCCATGCTCTCGCGTGACCGCGCCCGCCGCGAAGCCGCGTGGGACAAGCTGGAAAGCGAATTCGGCGAAGGCAAGCGCGTCGAAGGCCGCATCTTCGGCCGCGTCAAGGGCGGCTTCACCGTCGACCTCGATGGCGCCGTGGCGTTCCTGCCCGGCTCGCAGGTCGATATCCGCCCGGTGCGCGACGTCACCCCGCTGATGGATGTGCCGCAGCCGTTCCAGATCCTCAAGATGGATCGCCGCCGCGGCAACATCGTCGTGTCGCGCCGCGCTGTGCTTGAAGAAACCCGTGCGGAACAGCGCAGCGAGCTGATCAATGATCTTGTCGACGGCCAGATCATCGACGGCGTGGTCAAGAACATCACCGATTACGGTGCCTTCGTGGATCTCGGCGGCATCGACGGCCTGCTCCATGTCACCGACATGAGCTACAAGCGCGTCAACCACCCCAACGAAGTGATCGCCATCGGCGACACCGTGCGCGTCCAGATCGTCCGCATCAATCAGGAAACCCAGCGCATCAGCCTCGGCATGAAGCAGCTGGAAAGCGATCCGTGGGATGGCGTGGCCGCCAAGTATCCGGTCGGCGCGAAGCTTTCGGGCATGGTCACCAACATCACCGAATATGGTGCCTTTGTTGAACTTGAGCCGGGCATCGAAGGCCTTGTCCACGTTTCGGAAATGAGCTGGACCAAGAAGAACGTCCACCCGGGCAAGATCGTCTCGACCTCGCAGGAAGTCGATGTCGTGGTGCTCGAAGTCGACAGCGACAAGCGCCGCATCAGCCTCGGCCTCAAGCAGGCCCAGCGCAATCCGTGGGACGAGTTCGCCGAGAAGCACCCGGTAGGCAGCGAAGTCGAAGGCGAAGTCAAGAACGCCACCGAATTCGGCCTCTTCATCGGCCTCGATGGCGATGTCGATGGCATGGTTCACATGTCGGATATCGCATGGGGCATTTCGGGCGAAGACGCGCTCGCGCTTCACCGAAAGGGCGAAATGGTCAAGGCCATCGTGCTTGATGTCGATGTCGAGAAGGAGCGCATCAGCCTCGGCATGAAGCAGCTCGAAAAGGGCGCACCTTCGGCTGAAGGCGCCTCGACCGGCGGCAACCTGCGCAAGAACCAGACTGTCACCGTCACCGTGCTCGAAGTGCGCGACGGCGGCCTCGAAGTGCAGGTTGGCGAAGACGGTGCGACCGGCTTCATCAAGCGTTCGGATCTCGGCCGTGACCGTGACGAACAGCGCCCGGATCGCTTCCAGGTCGGCAGCAAGGTCGATGCGATGGTGATCGGTTTCGACCGATCGAAGAAGCCGAACTTCTCGATCAAGGCGCGTCAGATCGCCGAAGAAAAGGAAGCCGTGGCCCAGTTCGGTTCGTCCGACAGCGGCGCCTCGCTCGGCGACATTCTGGGCGAAGCCCTGAAGCGCAAGGACTAAGACGGGCAGCGCTCACCCCTTTTTGGGGGCGGGCGTTCCCGGTAACCCAAATACAGCAAGGCCCGTCTGTCATCCGGCAGGCGGGCCTTTCCTTATCGGGCAGGACGCACTAGGCTCTGCCCATGCTGACCGTTCATCAATTTCCCTGCCTGTCGGATAATTACGGCTATCTGCTGCACGATACCGACAGCCACGAAACCATCGCCATTGATACGCCTGACGCGGCCGAATATCTCCGGCAAGCTGATCTCAAGGGCTGGCGCATTACCCAGATCTGGAACACGCATTGGCACCCGGATCATGCCGGCGGCAATGAAGCGATCAAGGCGGCGACGGGGTGCACCATCACCGGCCCTGCGGAGATCGAGGGCAAGTTCCCGATTGATCGCATCGTCAGCCATGGCGACACCGCGCTGATCGGGGGCGAAGCGGCACAGGTTGTCGATGTGTCGGGCCACACCAATGGCCACATCGCCTATCATATGCCGCAAGCAGGCCTTGCCTTTGTCGGCGATGCGGTTTTCGCGCTGGGCTGCGGCCGGATGTTCGAAGGCCAGCCAAAGCAGTTCTGGGACAGCCTCAGCCGCATCAAGGCGTGGCCGCCTGAAACCCTGCTCTATTGCGCACATGAGTATACGGCCTCGAACGCCAAGTTCGCGCTCCATGCCGATCCCGAAAACGCCGCTTTGCAGGCCTATGCCGAAGACATCGCGGCCAAGCGCGCCAAGGGCGAATGGACAGTGCCCACCACGCTCAAGCGGGAGCTGGCGACCAATCCCTTCCTGCGCGCGGATGATCCTGCGCTGATGGCGAAATGGGGCGGCAGCGCGCCGCACGAGACCTTTGCAGCGCTGCGGGCCGCAAAGGACAATTTCTGATCCTGCCCTTTGTCATTGCGAGGCGACGCAGTCGCCGTGTCAATCCAGAGCTTTGCACCGTCCGCTCTGGATTGCTTCGCTTTGCTCGCAATGACGGCGAAACCTGATGCAGGCGCTCGTCGTCACCCAGCTTGCGCCTGATTTGTCTGGCGTGGCCCTTGCCGACCTTCCCCTGCCTACCCGCGCAGCCGACGAAGTGTTGGTGCGCGTGCGCGCCGCCTCGCTCAATTTCCCCGACCTGCTCATGACGCGTGGGGAATACCAGTTCAAACCCGCGGTGCCTTTCACCAGCGGGCTGGAATTCGCCGGCGAAGTGATCGAAGCCCACGCCGGCAGCGGCTTTGCCGCGGGCGACCGGGTGATGGGCGGCAACAAGACCGGCGCCTTTGCCGAAGTCGCAAGTGTCCCCGCTGACAAGCTCTCGCCCATGCCGGTGGGGATGGACTTCGCCGCTGCAGCCGCCATGGGGGCAGCTTATTCGACAGCCTATACCGGCCTTGTTGAACTGGGCGGCTTGCGCGAGGGCCAATGGGTGCTGGTTCACGGCGCAAGCGGCGGGGTCGGCCTTGCCGCCTGCGATCTCGCACGGGCGCTCGGCGCGCATGTGATCGCCACCACCGGCTCACCCGACAAGATCGACCGGATCGCCGCCCTCGCCCACCCTGAGGCCGTAATCCTCGCCGAAGGGCGCTTCCGCGATGCGGTGGCGGAACGCACCGGCGGCGCGCTCGCCGATATCGTGTTCGATCCGGTAGGGGGCGATGTGTTCGACGAATCAACCCGCTGCTTGACCTTTGGCGGGAAGCTGGTGGTGGTGGGGTTCACCAGCGGACGGATTGCCAATGTCTCGACCAACATCCCGCTGATCAAGGGATTCAGCATCGTGGGCCTGCGGGCCGGTGAATATGCCCGCCGCTTCCCGGATCGCGGACGCGCAATCAATCAGGCAATCCGCGCGCTTTCTGAGGCGGGCCGCATCACCCCTGCGATCGATCGCACCTTGCCCCTGTCGCGCTGGCGCGAGGGCTTCGAAGCGATGGCGTGCCGCGCGTTGGTCGGCAAGGTCGTGTTCGAGCCCGGTGCCTGAAAACGCGAAAGGCGACCCTTCGCAGGGCCGCCTTTCGCAAATCGTCAAACGTGCGCTGATCTCAGAGCGAGGCAATCACCTCGTCAGCGAGCGCCTTGTCCGCGGCTGCATCATGCTTGGCCGCAATCAGCTTGGCCGAAGCGGCCGCGGCGGCAGCCACCACCTTGGCCTTGACCTCGGCAATCGCTTCACGCTCAGCCGCGGCGATCTTGTCTTCAGCCATCTTCTGGCGGCGCGCCACCATGGCTTCGCTGTCGGTCTTGGCCTTGGCGACCAGAGCATCGGCTTCAGCCTGCGCGCCTTCGCGCATGGCGGCGGCATCCTTTTCAGCCGCTGCGATCTTGGCGACATATTCATCGCGCAGCGCTTCAGCTTCGGCACGCAGGCCCTTGGCTTCATCGAGCTGCTTGGCGATCTCGGCGATCTTGGCATCAAGCCCGCCGGTGATCATGCCCGGAACCTTCTTCCAGACCATCACGGCGATGAGCAGGAACATCGCAAGGCCGACCCACTGGTAGGAATCAAGCCCGAGCGCAGCCGGTTCGGCGTGACCATCCGCCGCACTCGCGAGAAGCATGAGAATGTCAGCCATGAGCGAGAGCCTCCTTTACGGCAGAGCGCGCACTGCGCTTGTCAACCTTGGCCCCGGCCAGACGGGCAACGATATCCTGCGCGGCTTCGGCAGCGACGCTTTCGATTTCCGCCATAGCGCTGGTACGCGCGGCAGAGATTTCGGCCTCGGCCTCGGCAATGCGGGCATCGATTTTGGTCTGCGCCTTGGCCAGCTTGGCTTCGCTGTCCTTGGCGGCCTTGGTCTTGGCCTCGGCAATCACAGCCTGGGCGGCAGCGCGATTTTCACTTTCGCGCTTCTTCCAGGCTTCTTCCTGCGCATTGGCAGCATCGCGGGCGGCCTGCGCAGCGGCAAGATCGCCCGTGATCTGTGCGTCACGCAGTTCCACCGTCCCCATGATCTTGGGCACCATGCCCATCCCGATCACGAAGAAAGTGAAGCCGAAAAAGATCAGCAGCCAGAACACCTGACTGGCGTAGGTATCGGCAAGCTGGGCTATCTGGGGCATGAGCGCGTGGTCCCGGTGAGCAGGAAAAAACAGGCATCGGGAGCGCGGCCGGCAACAAGCCCGCCACGCTCCGAACGCTTTCAGATCTTAGGCAACAAAGATCAGGATCATCGCCACGACGAACGCCAGCAGGCCGAGAAGTTCGGCAGCGGCGAAGCCGATGAACAGACGGCCCTGCTGGCCATCAGCGGCGCCCGGGTTGCGCAGGGCGCTTTCGAGGAACGAGCCGAACACGTTACCCACGCCAATGGCGGCCATGCCGGCGCCGATGGCTGCAAGACCCGCACCGACGAGCTTGGCTGCTTCTGCTTCCATTTGAAAAACTCCTTTGGGAAAAAACTGTGAGAAGAAAGGGTGGGAAAAACTCAGTGAAGGTGCTCGGCATCATTGATGTAGAGCGAGGTCAGCAGGGCAAACACATAGGCCTGGATGCCTGCCACCAGAATTTCGAGCGCGCTGATCGCCACCATCAGGGCGAAGCTGGGGATGCCCACCAGCACGCCGATCCCAAGGCCCGCATTGGCCCCGTCGATCACGAAGCTTGACAGCACCTTGAGCAGCACGTGCCCAGCCATCATCGCCACGAACAGACGCAGCGCGAGACTGAACGGGCGGATCAGGAACGAGAAGAATTCGATGAGCGCGATCGGGAGGATCATCGGCGCAGGTGTGCCATGAGGCACGAAGAGGCTGAAGAAGTGCAGCCCGTGCTTGCCGAAGCCAACGATCAGCACGATCGAGAAGCTGAGGATCGCCAACACACCGGTGACAGTGAAGTGACTGGTGAAGGTGAAGGGGTGGACGCCGAACAGGCCAATCGGCAGCAAGCCGAGCAGGTTGGCGAACAGGATGAACATGAACAGGCTGAAGACATAGGGCACATACTTGCGCCCTTCCTTGCCGACATTGGCCTCGAGCATGTCGTCGATGAAGGTGGTGAAGGTTTCCACCGCCATCTGCCAACGACCGGGCACCAGCTGGCGCTTCATCCCGCCGGCCACGAACACCCACAGCAGGACAGTCGCAATCGCCATCCACAAAGCCGAATTGGTGAACGCGATGTTGTATCCGCCAATGGCCCAGTCCGAGCCGAACAGCGGCTCGATCTGGAATTGCTTCATCGGATCGACCTTGCCTTCAGAGGCTGCCACGATTTGGATCCCTGTCAATTGCATGAAACGCGCCCCGGCAAAGCCATCGAGCAGCGGACCTGTTCAAGTGCCCGTGTTCTGCTCGTCGGCCGCACCCTCAGGACGCGTCTGAGCCGTACGAATAATATTCCTGAAGGCAACGATGATCCCGAAGGCCAGCATCACCAACAGACCCCAGGGCGATGTTCCGGCGAAGGTGTCTATCACCCAACCGATCACAAAGCCGCCGAACAGCCCGCCGAGAAGATCGGCCAGAACCCGGTTGCCGATGCGGTAATCCGCGCTGGCACCCTCGGATTTTGGCCGGTTGCGCTCTTCCTCACGCTCGCGAGCGGCTTTAAGCCGCGCTTCGAGCGCAGTCATCCGCGCATCTTCGGCAACAGGCTCCCGGGCGGGCTTTTCATCGCTCATGCCAATCTCCGCTAAAGCGCAAACGGGCAAGCGCAAACGAGGTGCCCGCCGAGGGCGCCGCCCCCTTAGAAGGGGGCAAATGGCAAGTCAACCGCGGCTTTCATAGAAAGCTTCGCATCTGCACAAGATATGATGCGCCGCGCGCAGCATCTGTTGCGCCGCGCCTTACGGACAGCGCGGATCCCGCTCGGGCGCGTCACTGGTGCGAGCCTTCCACTTGCCTTCGGGCGTGCGGTACATTTCGCCCGGCGTGGTACGCAGGATCGCCTGACACCCGGAGGTGAGTGCATAGGCTTCCAGCGTCACATTGTTCTGCTGCGCCTTGGTGGAATAGAGCGCACGCCGTTTGATGTTGATGTCATCAACCAGCTTCCTCAGCTCCGTTGTCGGGGAACCGACAATCCCGAGATAGCCATCGGGCTGTTCGCCGATCTGGCCTGCGGCGCGAGCGCTGGCGTAGGCCGGGTCCCGATCAGCCAGAGCCGGTGCGGCTATCAGGCCAAGAGCGATGAAAAGGGCCGCCGGAGCGAACCGCGATAGCTTGTGCATGGTGATGCCTCCCGAAATGATCGTGCCGCGTTGCGCAGCCAGATCAGAAAATGTCCTCGTTCTCGTCAATCGTGTTGGCGGCATCTGCCGCCAGACGGTAAATCACTTCCTGCCGGATGTTGATGTTGAGCTCGATCACGATCGGTTCATCGGGAGCGGCAATATTGATGCAGCCCGAGGTCATGCCCCCGGCCAGCACCAACGCCATCCCGGCCCGCGTGAGGCTGCCCTGCACCGTCCGGCCTGTTGCGGCACCGCGCGGCCTGCGTGAACGGGCCTGCGATGCGGTTGTTATGCATGCTGTCATGGTCGATCGTCGCTTTCAGGAGGTTGAACGGAATTGTCGGCGGGGCGCAAGGCGGGCGGCACCTTGGCCGCTGGCACATCGCCGGGTGAAGACGGGCGCTGGGTCGGCACGAAGCGGCCATTCTCCAGCTTGAGCAGGCCGCGATCAACCGGATTGCCGAGGAAGCTGACATCAAAGAATGATCGCACCACAGTGGAAAGTTCGAAGAAGCTTTCGGCCTTCACATTGACCCGGAAGAGGATCGGCAGCTTGGCGAGGCGCCGGGTGATGAAATTGCGGCTGGTGCCCGCGCCCTGCCGCACCCCATCAAACTGGAACTTGCTGATGATCTCGCCGGTCAGGCTGCCATCCAGCACCACGCTCATCTCGCGGTAATCGAGGCTGCGCAGGGCACGGAACGCATAATTGCTGATCGCGCCCATGTCCTCGTAGGTGAGATCGCCGACATAGGCGATGTTGCCGCCGGGCGGGCGCGCGCCGAGCAACCCGTTCTCGATCCGGCCATTGCCGTTGGCATCGAAGACAATCGGCACCACGCCATCAAACACCCCCGTTGCGCCCAAATTGGTCAGCTCCATTTCGGCGATGAACACAGCGGCATCAAGCCCGGTGATCTCGAAGACATAGCGCTTTTCCGAAGGCCGCCCGAAATCGAGCGTCACTGGCCGCAGCACCAGTTCGCCGCCCATGAACGGCCAGCGCGCATCAGCCAGCGTGATCAGGGTCCCATCGGTCAGGGCAAAGCGGATACGCCCGTCGAGCACTTCGACACCGGTGTTGATCGCTGCGATGTCGAGCCGCTGATCAGGCGCTGTCGTCAGCGCGAGCAGATCGGTGAAGACGACTTCTCCTTTGAGGCCCTTTACCGGCCCGAAAGCAGCTGCAAAATCAAGGCCATCGGTGCGGAACCTGCCATTGCTCGTGACCTTGTCGCTCGACCACATGATCCGCCCGGTGCCGTTCACCGTACCACTGGCCGAAGCCACCACCCCCTTCGCCAGATAGGTGAGATCCTCGATATCCAAACCGGCGCCAAAGCGCAGATTATCAACCTTTATGTCAGCGCGGCCCGCCGCGCGCGCCAGATCATGGCTGAGAGTGATCGCAGCGATCTTTTCTGCCGAGTCCGGGTGACGCAGCACCGCTTCTGCTGTGATCGCATCGCCTTGCCACGTCAGGCTCCCCGCCTCCCCGGCCAGCGTTTCAAAGCGCGGCTGGCCATCGCTGCGGTCTGACAGGCGGAAGCGCGCGTCAGAAATCGCCAGTGCGCCATCGGCATAGCGCCAACGCCCTTCCAAGGCTGCCAGATCAAGCGGCACGCCTGCAAGCCGCCCTGCCCCGCCGGTAAAGGTGCCTTCGGGGGTTTCGCCAAGGCGCCCGCTCAGGCTCGCGATTGCCAGACGGGTCTGATCGCTTCCCTCGCCCAGTTGCAGATCAACCTCTTCGATCGCCAGCGGGCCAGGATAGCGCAACACCGCGCGTGCCGCGACAAGCCGGGTCGGTGTCGCATCCATTCTACCTGAAAGATCAAGCCGCGACGTCGCCGCCGCAACCGTCAGTGTATCGGCATAGCGCAGCATGGCGCGCGCGCCCTCGGCGGGGCACAGGGTGAGCTTGCGCGCGCCCAGATCCAGCGTGCCGAGCTGCAATCCGGCAAAGCGCCAATCCGCACAGCGCGTCCCCAGCACCAGACCCTCACCGGCGCTCCAGCGCCCTTCGAGCGGCGCTTCGAGCCCGGTGATTCGTCCGCCGGGCAAGCGGCCACTCGCCGCGACGAGGCCGGTGAAACGATACGCGCCGCCTGCACTGCGCTCTGCCGTGAAACGCGGGATCGCCACGCGGCTATCGCCCGCCTGATAATCCGCCATCGCCAGCCGCAGCGCAAAGCCGCCCGCCTTGTCCTGCGACATGCGGCCATTGATCCGGGGCAAGCCCGCACCGCCGGTGATGAAATTGCCGCGCCGTGCTCCTTCACGTCCCGCGCCAAGGCTCCAGTTGACCTGCGACAGCGCGACCATCACTTCGCCTGCGCCGCTGCGCAGCCGCGCTTCGGGAATGATGAGGCGCGTATCGGCGTCGGTCATCCGGATGATCGCCTCGCTGGTGAAGCTCGCCCCCGTAAGCGTCCGCCCCAGGCCGTTGCTGATTTGCGCCAGCAAGGGTTCGAGCAGCGTGTCCTTTACCGCGCTGCGCGCCGCCGTGAGTTCCCTGGTAACAGCCTCCGTCAGCGTAATCTCGCGCGCGGTCAGCGTGCCAGTCCATTCGCTGCGGGCCGCCCCACTCGCCATCCGCCAGCTGCCCTTGGCATTGGCGCTGCCGATGGTGGCGGGTGCCAGCGCGAGACCTTGCAGGGCGATATCATGATCGAGCGCGATGCCCTTGGCCGAGACTGCGGCCGTCGCCTGCCCGCTCACCCGGTCAAGCGCGGCGCCATCTGCGGTGAGCTGCTGCGCGGTTATGGCGAAGGTGCCGCGCGCGCTATCGAGGTTTGCGCCCAGCGTGATCGTGCTGCCGATATCAGCGCGCGCCATCCGCGCCGGGCCGCAGGCGACCTCGGCCAGACGCAGCGGGCCAGTGAGCGTCGCCTCACCTTCTGCGGTGGTCAGCGCCCCATAGAGGCTGGCCTGCGCGGCGCGGCAATCTGCTGTGCCGATTCCCGGCGCGGTTAATGCCAGCTCGCCCGCAAAGCCATCATCAAGCTGGCCTTCCCCTTCAAGCTTGGCACCGATCACGCCGAAGTCGCTTGCGATCCGGGCGCGCGCATCGCGCAGGGCCACGCGGATCGCGGGCAATCGGGTGGGTTCGGTGCTATCGGTGAAGATCAGCGGATCAAGCGCGCCGAAGCTGAGCTTGGCGCCGCGGATGGTGCCGTGCAGTCGCGCTTCGTCGATCACCACACGTTCAACCGTCGCCCCGAACAGGCCGAACCCGGTTTCCACCACGACTCGCTTGGCTGTCAGATCGGGCGCCGCCGGATCGCCGACCGCAAGATCAGCGATCACCTGCCGGTTGGGGCCGATCTCAAGCACGCTGTAGCGCGCTGCTACACCCCGTTCGGCAAGGTAGGAATCAATCAGATTACCCGCGATCTGCTCGCGCCCGAGCCACGTCGCGCTGCCCGAGATCATCAGCAGCACGGCGCACACCAGCAGCGCCCGGTAACGCCAGCGGCGCGGCCAGAGTCGCACACCGCTGTGTGACTTCAAGGGGTTACCGGTTTCGGGCTCAACGGGCGGCTCCATCGGATGCGACACTTGCAAGCAACTCCCGGCAAAGGCAATGAAGCAACGGGAAACTTCTTTGCGAGGGTCGCACTTGCCGCAAGATGAAGCGCTTTTCGATTTCCCCGAACCGGCCCGCAAAAGCGGCGGTGCGGCAGGCATGCATTCGGATGCGGGCGTGGTGGCCGGCGTCGGGCACCGCGCACGGCTGCGTGAACGGCTGATCAAAGGCGGGGCAGAAGCGCTCGCCGATTACGAAGTGCTCGAATTCCTGCTGTTTGCCGGCAATCCGCGCGGCGATACCAAGCCTATTGCCAAAGCCTTGCTTGCCCAATTCGGCAGCCTTGCCGCCGTGCTCAATGCGGATCCGGCGGCGCTCATGCGGGTCAAGGGCATGGGCGAAACCAGCGCGGCGGCGCTGCGGATCGTGGCGGTGGCGGCGCGGCGCATGGCGCGCAGCGAAGTCGTGGCCAAGCCCGTGCTGGCGAGTTGGCAGGCGTTGCTCGATTATCTTGCCATCGACATGGCGCATCTCACCGTCGAACGGGTGCGGGTGCTTTATCTCGATGCCCGCAACCGCCTGATCGACGATCATCATCTCGGCGATGGTTCGATTGATGAGGCCGCCATCCATCCGCGCGAGGTGATCCGCCGGGCGATGGATCTGGGTGCGGCGGCGCTGATCCTTGTCCACAACCACCCGAGCGGCAGTCCCGAGCCGAGCCGCGCCGATATCCAGATCACGCAGCGCATTGCCGAGGCCGGACGGCTGCTGGGCGTCACGGTGCATGATCATGTCATCATCGGGCGCGAAGGCCATGTCAGCCTGCGCGCCAAGGGCCTGATCTGAACCCGGCGCGCACCAGCCCCCTTGCCATCGCGCGCCGTGGCGCATAGCGGCAGCGCAACTTTTCCGCCCCACGCTTGAAGGACAGCCACCATGGTCCCCCGTTATGCCCGCCCCGCGATGACCGCCTTGTGGGAACCGGAAGCCCGCTATCGCATCTGGTTCGAGATTGAAGCCCATGCCACCGAAAAGCTCGGCGAGCTTGGCGTCGTGCCGAAAAGCGCGGCCAAGGCCTTGTGGGACTGGTGGGCGACCAATCCTGTGATTGATGTTGCGGCGATTGATGCGATCGAGGCCGTGACCAAGCATGATGTGATCGCCTTCCTTACCTGGGTGGCGGAGCAGGTGGGCGACGAAGCGCGCTTCATGCACCAGGGCATGACGAGCAGCGATGTGCTCGACACCACGCTGGCGGTGCAACTGGCGCGCGCGAGCGACATCCTGATCGCTGATCTCGATGCACTGCTTGCCGCGATCAAAACCCGCGCGATGGAGCACAAATACACGCCCACCATCGGGCGCAGCCACGGAATCCATGCCGAACCGGTGACTTTCGGGCTCAAGCTGGCGCAGGCCTATGCCGAATTCAGCCGCTGCCGCGAACGCATGGTGGCCGCGCGCAAGGAAATCGCGACCTGTGCCATTTCCGGCGCCGTCGGCACCTTTGCCAATGTCGATCCCGCCGTCGAAGCCCATGTCGCCGAGAAACTTGGCCTCGCCATCGAACCGGTCTCGACGCAGGTGATCCCGCGCGATCGCCATGCAATGTACTTCGCCACGCTGGCGGTGATCGCGGGCAGCATCGAGCGGCTTGCCGTCGAAATCCGTCACCTCCAGCGCACCGAAGTGCTCGAAGCGGAGGAATATTTCT
>Ga0308017_1000128_pt1 | contig 24541 bp, 22 predicted proteins | sample Neamet280_FD_203145 | JGI IMG/M metagenome (GOLD analysis project Ga0308017, IMG submission 203145) | Marine microbial communities from water near the shore, Antarctic Ocean - #280 | ecosystem: Environmental > Aquatic > Marine > Unclassified | place: Southern Ocean | collected 2014-10-01
GGAAGTAGCTGAAGAGGCTACTGAAGACAAGCCGAAAGCAAAGAAAGCTCCAGCTAAGAAAGCTGCAGCTAAGAAGAAGCCAGTGGCTAAGAAAGCACCAGCTAAAAAAGCTGCAGCTAAAAAGCCAGCAGCTAAAAAGCCTACGGCTAAGAAAGCATAAGCTTATTCTAATATAAAAGAAAATTAAAGGGAGGCATCGCCTCCCTTTTTCTTATCCCTATCTTTGCACCCATGGATTCTCAAGTCCTAATTCCAGCGGATCAATTCGCTCTCATATTAGACAGGCTCGCGCATCAACTGCTCGAGCATCATGACTTTTCTAATACTGACCTAATAGGCCTTCAACCCCGAGGTGTTAGATTTGCTAAAAGACTACAGTCTAGACTCACTGAACTGCTTGACGGACAAGAAGTTAGAGTCGGTGCTTTAGATGTAACTTTTCACCGTGACGACCTCAGAATGAAGGATAAACCCATCGTTCCTAATGTTAACGACATGGACTTCCTTGTAGAAGGAAGGAAGGTGATTCTCGTTGATGATGTGTTATTTACTGGAAGAACCATAAGAGCCGGACTTGATGCATTACTCTCTTACGGTAGACCAGATAAAGTTGAATTAGCTGTACTGATTGACAGGAGATTTCGACGAGAGCTGCCTATTGAGCCGACCTATATAGGCCAACAGATAGATAGTATAGGTGGTCAGCACGTAGTTGTAGAGTGGGCTGAAGAAAACGATTCGGATAGAGTAATACTCTTTAATACGAAACCTGAATGAGCGAGCTTTCGGTTAATCACTTATTAGGTATTCGCGGAATGACCCGCGATGATCTAGAATTGATCTTTAGAACTTCTTCCGAATTTAAGGAGGTTCTTAATCGCCCCATAAAGAAAGTTCCCTCGCTGAGAGACTTTACTGTAGCTAATTTGTTCTTCGAGAACTCTACACGCACTAGGCTATCATTCGAGCTAGCCCAAAAAAGACTGTCAGCCGATGTCGTTAACTTTTCTGCGGCTAGTTCATCTGTTAAGAAGGGCGAAACACTTGTCGACACAGTAAACAACATATTAGCCATGAAAGTGGATATGATTGTGATGAGACATCCACATCCAGGAGCACCACATTTTCTAGCGAATAAAGTAAACACGACTATTATTAATGCTGGTGACGGGACACATGAGCATCCCACGCAGGCACTACTTGATAGCTTTAGTATTAGGGAGAAGCTGGGTGATGATTTGAGAGGAAAGAAGATTGCCATTGTGGGAGACATTAGACACTCGAGGGTGGCCATTTCTAACATCCTAGCTCTTAAGCTACAAGGTGCTATAGTTAGGGTTTGTGGCCCAGCCACCTTGATTCCAAAGCATATGGCATCAATGGGAGTTGAGGTGAGCCATGATCTAGATGAGACACTTGCTTGGGCAGATGTTGTGAATATGCTACGTATTCAGCTAGAACGTCAGGGGGATGCTAAAGCTATTAGGTTCTTCCCGTCTATAAGAGAGTACACGATGAATTTTGGTCTAACGCATGAAAGGTTAGACAGATTAGATAAGGAGCTAACTATTTTACATCCGGGACCTATAAATAGAGGTGTGGAGATTTCAAGTTCAATTGCTGATAGCCAGCACTCGATAATACTTGATCAAGTTGAAAATGGAGTAGCAACTCGCATGGCAATCATGTACTTATTAGCAAGTAGATAAGCTATATTTGATTCATATCTAGACCCTTGAGTTTCACCGTAAAACATATAGAACAAGTAGCTATTATTACAGCTAACATCTTGAAGTTAGATGGTTCTGTGTCTGATGAATTTAGAAACACGTTCGTGATTCTAAATGAAGAAGGTGTGCGGAATATGGTTTTAGATTTATCTAAGACGGAGTTTGTTAATGAGATCGGTATGAATGATTTGGTATTTATCAGGGACCTTTGTCATAACGCTAAGGGGTCATTTGTGATGTCATGTGTAAGCACTAAAGCTATGAGTCTGATTAATCTTTTAGCCTCAGAAGATGACTTCATTATAGTCCCAACTGTAGATGAAGGCGTAGATTTGGTATATATGGAAGAGCAGGAGCGAGAACTCGGCTTTTTATAAATTAAATTAATTATTACAAGATGAATAAATTTTACTCTTTTTTATCTATTCTTTTATTGATAACAGCTACTGCTTTAGGTCAATGTGAAAACGATTACGATTTTGGGGATGTAGGATTCGGTCTTAGTCCTGACCCTGCACTAAATGAAACCTTTTTGACTGGCACTGTTAATGAGGATTATTACGACGTTCTAGACATGCTGATACCAGGTTATGCTGCTGACGTAGATGACACGTATCCACCTCAATTATTAATTGATTCACTCGAATTAGTCTCTGTTAGCTTTACTGACACAGTTACTTTAATTGAATACACTCCACAGATGCTGGGTCTAGAAGTCGTTTGCAATAACAATGGAGACTCCGGAAACCCATGTTCGTTCTTAGGTGGAGTTCAATACTGCGCTTCAATCCAAGGAATACCTAATACAGCTGGAGTATTCAGAATCGATCTTGATGTTTTGGGTTGGATGACAATAGCAGAAGCATTCTCAGTTACTGAAACTTTCGAGAATTTCATTCTCAATGTTCACTGTAATCTAATCGAAAGCACAGTAGTCGTTGATGCAGATGGAGATGCAGGTACACTTGGGGACATAGATATAACCCTTGTAGATGGCGTTATTGCCGATTCATTCGAATGGACAAACCAAGACGGTTTAATCGTGGGTACAGGAGAAGACCTTGAGAATGTTAGCCCTGGAGTTTACAACGTGACAATTGTAGCTGATGGCTGCACGAGTTACTTTGAAAACATAGTTGTAGTTGATTTGTCTATCTCGTGTGAAATGGTCGCTACATATGTGGTTACTGACGCTTCAGACACTTCTTTAGGCCAAATAGATATGACTGTAGTCGACATCAATGGTTCAGCTACATACACATGGACAGATGTTAACGGAGTAATCGTGGGTTCAGATGAAGACCTCAATAATGTGGTCCCAGGTGATTACACCTTAGTTATTATAGACGAAGATGGATGCATCTTGATTGTCGAAGACATTTCAATAGTTGTAAATTCCATTGGCCAGATCGAAGTATTAAACTTAGTAATCGCACCTAACCCTTCTAGTAGTTCTCTATCAATAAGTACAGACTACTCAGCTAACACTCATTATAATGTTTATGACGTCCAAGGAAGAGAAGTGATGACTGGCAACTTCACTCGTGCAACATCATTAGATGTCCGTTCATGGGATGAAGGGGTGTACATCATAATATTTTCTAATCAGTTAGGCTCTGCAACTCATCGTTTAGTTGTTCAGCGTTAACCTTCTAGACAAAGGAAATGAGACGATTTGATCTCACAATATTGGGGTGTGGTGCAGCAGCACCCACCCCTTATTATTTGACAACATCTCAAATAGTAAATATTCACGATCATTTAATTCTGATTGATTGTGGTGAGTGCACTCAATTGACTCTTAGGAAGAATAGGATTAAGTTCCAGAAGATCCGTTTTATTCTGATTAGCCATATGCATGCTGACCATATAATGGGGTTGCCGGGGTTAATAGCAAGTATGAATTTGCTCGGGAGGAAACTATCTTTAGATGTGTTTGGGCCTAAAGAATTAGAAGGGCTTATAAAGCAGATATGGTTTACAACTGACACTCATGTAGAATTTGAGGTTAGATTTCATGCCACCAACCCTAATGAGATAACAGAGATTCACAAATCTGAATCATATAAAATATCTTCCTTCCCCACAAAACACAGAGTCCCTACTTGTGGGTATAGAATTGAAGAAATTGAAGGCTTCAGAAACATTAAGCCAGGAGCAAAGAAAAAGTTCAGTCTAGCGCATCTAGAGATAAACAAACTGAAAAGGGGAGAAGATGTGATTAGAGATTGCGGAAGTGTTTTAACTCCGAAGATGTGCTGTAGCTCACAGCCACTGGTTAGGTCATACGTGTATGCCGCTGACACTGCTTATTCCCCTAAAATAGTTCGAGCTGCTAAAAATGCGACTTTGCTATACCACGAAGCTACATTTATGGAAAAGGATAAGAAAATCGCTGCTAAGACTCTGCACTCTACCTCTAAAGACGCATCTAAAGTTGCCGTAGAGGCGAAAGTGAAGAAGATGATAATAGGCCACTTCTCAAGTAGGTATAGGGATTTAAAGCCTTTGCTTCTGGAATCACGCGAACTGTTTATAAATTGTGAGCTAGCTGTTGAGGGAAGGACGATAGTTGTCTGATAAAGGTGTATTTTTGCAATCTAGAATGATTCCAAATAATTATATATTTATATCATAATGCTCCTAAACTCTATCTTAATCGCAGACAGCTGCACTATGGGACGGTTTGGGCTTAAGGCTCTGATTTCACAGCAGAATATATTTAAAGTAATAGGGGAGGCAGAGGATAAAACAGAATTGTTTGAGGCTATTGAAGAATTCTCGCCCCAACTAATTATTGTTGATTTCTTAAGTGATGGTTTTGATGTTGAAACCATAGTAAGTCTTAAGAGAGATTATCCAGCCATTAATATTCTAGCAATTACTGCAGTACAAAGAAGTAATGTGTTTGTTTCTGCAATGCGTGCCGGTGTGGATAGTTACATCAAGAAAAGTTGTTCTTTGGAAGAAGTCGTAGAAGCGATTGACTCTACTATTAAGGGTTCTAGTTTTTTCTGTGGAAAGATCCTCGAATCCATCAGGAAGGACTCTATTGATGTAAATGACATAGAGGTTGTAGATTTAACATGCGACCCTATATCTCTAAGTAAAAGGGAGAAAGAAGTGCTTTGCCTTATCTCTGAGGGATTCACTAACACTAAAATAGCTGATATACTATTTCTATCAGCTCATACAGTTACAACCCATAGGAAAAACATCATGATGAAGCTTGGTGTGAAAAACACTGCGGGCATTGTTATGTACGCTGTTAAGTCTGGTGTAGTAAGTCCTAACAAGTTTCTTTTCCAAGCGTAAACGACAGGTTCCACCATCTTGTCTGCATCTTGTCTGCATCTTGTCTGGATGTGTCTGTATATGTCTGCTTGAGTCTGCTTGTGTTTACTGGTGTTTATAATGTTTTTATGTAAAGATTGTTCTTATATGCATTTTGATTTGCATATACCCCGTTAGAATGACGACCTTTGCAGCCCAATAAAAGACTAATTAAATGATGATTACGGATTCAACTTTCGAAATAAAGCACTGTGAGAATTCTTCATTAGATCAGGTGAATTTTGATGACATCACTTTCGGTAAGGTGTTCTCAGACCACATCTTTGTTATGGATTATAATGAAGGTAAATGGGAGCGTGGCAGCATTGAACCTTTCGCTCCTATGTCTATGAGTCCCGCAAGTATGGTTCTTCACTACGGTCAGGCGATATTTGAGGGCATGAAGGCGTATCGTCAAGCTGACGGAAACGTGAGCATGTTTCGCCCTGGCGATAATATCAAGAGATTTAACATGAGTGCACAACGCATGTGTATGCCTTCAGTTCCTGAAGACATCTTCATGCAAGCTCTTGCAGAATTAATCGATTTGGATCGCGAATGGGTACCTAACTCATCTGAAGCTTCACTTTACATACGTCCATTCATGTTCGCTACTGATTCTCACGTGGGAGTTAGAGCGAGTCATTCTTATAAGTTTATCATTTTCACAAGCCCTGTAGGTGCTTACTACTCTAAGCCCGTAAGAGTGAAGATTGAAAAAAATTATACTAGAGCAGCTCAAGGAGGCACAGGAGCAGCTAAAGCCGCTGGTAATTACGCAGGTTCACTTCTTCCTACCACACTAGCAAACGAAGCTGGTTATGATCAGCTTCTGTGGACAGATGCTTCGACTCATTCATTTATTGAGGAATGTGGAACAATGAATGCTGCTTTTATAGTATCTGGCAAAATGCTAGTACCAGCAGTTAGCGACACCATTCTAGATGGAATAACTAGAAAAAGCGCTATTCAACTAGCTAAGGATTTAGGAATAGAAGTTGAATCTCGCCTTATATCTGTTGAAGAGCTAGAAAAAGCCGCTAAGAACGGAACGCTTGAAGAAGCGTTTGGGCTAGGAACTGCCGCTACGGTATCGGTTATGAGTACGATAGGATTTGACAGCTGGGATTACGACTTGCCAGCCCCATCAACTTGGACAGTAGCACCACAGATAAAATCCGCTTTAGAAGGTTTAAGAAGGGGAGATAACGAGGATGTTTACGGATGGAATATTCCTGTATAAGTGACCCACACTGATTCAATAGTTTTAGGTGCAGGTTGTTTCTGGTGTATTGAAGCTGTATTCTCAGAAGTTAGAGGGGTGAAAGACGTACTGCCTGGCTACACAGGAGGACTTAGAAAGAACCCGACCTACGAGCAAGTTTGTTCTGGAGCGACGGGACATGTCGAAGTCGTCAAGGTGGTTTTCGACCCAGAGTTAATTGACCTTGTGGAATTATTTACTGTGTTCTTCTCAACTCACGACCCTACGACCCTGAATAAACAAGGCAATGACGTGGGCACTCACTACAGATCCGTGATATTTACTTCTTCTAGCGTTCAATATGAGCTAGCAAACGCGGCAGTTTTAGCCGCAACATCATGCGGTACATGGAAAGAGCCTATTGTGACAAGCGTAGAGCCTCTAAAGGAGTTCTATAGAGCTGAACATTTCCATCACGGATACTATGCCTCGAATTCAGAAGCCGCTTACTGTAGAGCTATTATAACTCCTAAACTAGATAAGTTTAAGGCTGATTTTAGCCAACTGATTAAATAGGTTCTGTTATAGCGCCTGATTACTTAACGGACTATTTATCGGATTCAATTCGCTCTATCTCCATATCACACATGTTGATTATTTGAGTTCTTTCAAGAGAAGATATTTTCTTGTCTAATCTTGCCTTCTTCTTCAGAAACCTGAACATAGCTGCTTTCTTGATCTCGTAAGCCACATATACGGAGTAGCTATCATCATCCAGCATGAATTTTTTCTCGCCGATTTTCCTTAAATCACCAATTGTAGTGTTAGTGATTTCTCTAGCCAAGCTTTCAAATCTTTCTATAGCCGTGTTTACATGCTCTCCTTGCGTGTCTTGTAAATAAGCATCACTCACCACTTGTATCGTTGTGGTTACTTGCTGGGCCAAATCTTTATGAGCCTCTAAATGTGCTTTAGAATTTGCGACCTGTTCTCTAATACTGACTCCATGGCCTGTAGCTCTGAAGTATTTAGCGTTAGACATGTAAGATTTGCCGGAAAACGGTTGTTTAACTTTCGTGCCCAAGTTAGATGAGCAACCAGAACTAAAAACAACTGCAAAAGCTAAAAGTGATATTGATAATAATTTCATAATACAATTTACGAAATGTTTACAGGAATCATGCCATATAAAATTCCACATGTACATTTGATGTGTGAATTGGAAAGAACGAATTAGCATGATGGCTTTACGCCGAAGTAAAGCCGTAAACAGAGAAAGGAAGGGGTGTGGCCTGTCTAATGCACACAGTATCGGTCTTTTATACCTTGAGAGAGACCACGCACACTATAGGGTCGTAAAAGATTTAGCTAAATACCTTCACGACGAAGTGGGTGTGAAAAAAATATCTATGCTCTCGTATGTTGATAATGATAAAAAACATATACCTGGTTGGCTAGTAAAAAAGATAGATAGCGGATATTTTTGTAAATCTGATTTGAACTGGTACGGCAAGCCTATTAAAGAGGTGGAATCCTTTATCGATTACGAGTTCGACTTGCTATTAGATTTAGAACTTGACCCCGTATTGCCTTTAAAACACGTGTTAATGCAGTCTAAGGCAAAGATGAAGGTTGTAGCAGCTCAGCCTCAGTGGGGAGTAGTAGATTACGACTTTCAGGTCATTCGTGATGAGAAATTTGACAACTTAGTTAACGACAAAGATGGAGAATTTAGATCTTCTTTAGATATTTGGAAAAACCATATGGATATGACCTTTAGAATTCTATCCGAGATGAACATACAATAACATGAAAGTATTAAGTGGGCTAGGCGTAGCAATGATTACACCCTTTAACTCAAAGGGCGCAATAGATTTCGTCTCTTTAGAACATACAACGGAGTACCTTATTAAGAGTGGTTCATGTGACTTCCTAGTAGTTTTAGGGACCACTGCTGAAACACCCACACTAAGCTTAGATGAACAACGCGCTGTATTAGATTTCATCATTGAATTAAATAAAGGAAGGTTGCCTGTTGTCGTAGGTCTTGCTGGAAATGACACCGCAGCTCTTTGCAAGCGTATTAAGTCGTTCGACTTTAAGGGCGTTGATGCCGTGTTAAGTGCCTCTCCTCATTATAACAAGCCTAGTCAAAAGGGGATTGTAGAACATTTTAAAGCAGTAGCTAAAGCATCACCGAAGCCTGTAATACTATACAATGTTCCCTCAAGAACGGCTTCGAACATGACATCATCTACAACTTTAGAGCTTGCTCAGGTTGAAAATATTTGCGCTATCAAAGAAGCAAGTGGAGACTTGTCGCAGGTTGATGAGATATTAAAGAATAAACCCGATGGTTTTCAGGTGTTTTCAGGTGATGATGCTCTCACACTTGCTATGATATCTTCTGGAGCTGATGGTGTGATATCCGTAATAGGAAATGCATTGCCTAAAATATTTGGTAACATGGTACAACAAGCATTATTCGGCCAAGTAACTGAAGCTAGAACAACTCACTTAGATCTAGTGGAAATGATTAATGCTATTTTCGAAGAAGGCAATCCCGTCGGAGTCAAAGCCGTAATGCAACATATAGGCTTATGTGAAGACGCTGTGAGATTACCGCTCATTCCTGCTTCCAAAGAACTTAAAGACAAGCTTTATAAGCTTCTAGCTAAGCTGGATGTTGAAATAGCCTAAGAATTAGCCTATTAACTCTAAGGCCTTAGTTTTAATTGAGTCAGCTGTCAGGCCATACTTCTCCATTAACTGTGCCGGTGTGCCACTCTCACCGAAACTGTCTTCAACGGCAACCATTCTCATAGGGGTAGGGTGATGCTCCGCTAGAACTTGTGCAACACTACCACCAAGCCCACCATTTCTTTGGTGCTCTTCAGCGGTTACAACTTTACCAGTTCTCTTAGCGCTTTCAATAATAGCAGCTTCATCTAAAGGCTTAATGGTGTGCATGTTTATTACATCGGCACTGATGCCCATCTCTTTAAGTGCTAAAGCTGCTTGAATAGCCTCCCATACAAGGTGACCTGTAGCGATGATAGTAATATCATCACCTCTCATCATGTGCTGTGCTTTTCCGATCACGAAAGGAGCATTTTCTATGTAGAATACAGGAACTTTAGGTCTTCCGAACCTTAAGTAAACAGGACCATTATAATCTGCTATTGCAATGGTTGCTAATCTTGTTTGTTCATAATCAGCAGGACAAATAACAGTCATATTAGGAAGCATCTTCATCATGCCTATATCTTCCAGAATCTGATGTGTAGCGCCATCTTCACCTAGAGTCAATCCTGCATGAGAAGCACATATCTTCACGTTTTTCTCACTGTAAGCAACAGATTGGCGGATTTGGTCATAGACCCTGCCAGTAGAAAAATTAGCAAACGTTCCCGTAAAAGGAATTTTACCACCTATGGTCATTCCAGCAGCCATACCTATCATGTTAGCTTCTGCAATTCCTACTTGGAAGAATCTTTCTGGGTATGCTTTCTTAAAGTCACCCATCTTCAAAGAGCCCGTTAAATCGGCACAAAGTGCTACGACATTGGGGTGTGAAGCGCCTAACTGTGTCAATCCATCTCCAAAACCGCTACGAGTGTCTTTTGATTCAGTAGGGTTAAGGGTGATAAAGCTTGAAGAATCAGTCATGTAAATTCAAATTATGGGTAGAACCCGATGATATTGTGAAAGTCTTTTTAATACTATAAGTTGAGGATCGAGCTTGTCTGGCTCGAAATATAATGGTGTAAGTTCCAGGCTGAAGCGTATACCTCCCGGATGGATTACCCTCTTGGAATTGTACTACTTGTGTTAGAGTAAGTGCGTCAATTATGCTTCCATAACCGGCAACACTACTCTGTAGCATCAAGGAGCCAGGTGATGATATCGTCACGTCAGTAAATTCAGAATCAGAGATTATGATATCATTAACCCAAGTCACAGGTGTTGTATGGAGTAATAAATCATATCTACCAGTCATTAACGCAACAGAACCTCCGATCTTCATAGAGAAGAAAGCCTCACAATCTCCTGCTTCATGGATGTCTACATTTACGGAACCATAATCTGTCCTTCTGTCTGTCGAGAATTTAGGTGAGAGAATCCCCTGAGACATATTAGGGACATGAATAGTATTATGAGTTCCAGGAGCAAGATTAATGCCCGCCATTCCTCTTTGAGGTAGTGAATGAATTACTAGGTTATAAGTGGGTAGGGGGTCAAGGTAAAATGTATCGGTTTGATTATTAAACCCTAGTGTGTGAACTACTTGAGGCTCGTGAATCCCTGTCCGTGTATTTGTAAATGATAACGGAATATCTGTCTCATGAGAATTGCCATTATCATTTAATAGGTCTACATGGACCGTGGTATTATGTAGCGCTTGTTCTAAGACCAAATCCAGCACCTCCTCAAACACCTCTGGATCAGACGCGTCGTAGAAATTACCCACACACCTCAGTGACTCCTTGTATTTATCCTCTATACCTATTCCTATTATGAAAGGCTTAACGACTATTCCTTTTGCTTGTAACATTCTACTCACAGCACATGGGTCTTCATCGCAGGCTTCAATACCGTCAGTAATCAATATGATAATGTTTCTTCCGTTCGAGTCGGGGAAATCGTCACCGGCACGTTCTAGTGACCTTGCTATAGGCGTGGTGCCCTGTGCTCTTAATCTAGATAACTCCTGTTTAATAATAAGATTTGATCCTTGCTGAATAGGTACCAGCAATTCAGTGTCGTCACAGTCTTGATGTCCTGACACGTGCTTGGTTCCATGACCATACGCTCTAAGACCTACTTCTAAATTAGGTGTTCCATATAAAGAAGCTAATGATTCAGATAGCAACCTCGTAGCTAACTTTATTTTACGCTCTCCACTCCAAAAAGTGTTCATGCTATTAGACGCATCGAAGACAAATAATATCCTTGTAGGACCATCACCTTCACTCTCATCAGTGTTATGAGAAATAACTGCTTCTTGCGCAATATAAATGGAAGGCTGGAAAAGAACGATGCACATAAGTAATATCCCAGAATTGATTTTTCTGAGAGAAACGATAAGTTTTTTTATTTCGTGCGTATTAAATAACATCGATATAATCGAGGCTTAATAATCGCCTAAAGAGCCATCTAGTTGAGATAGCGCATCAGCCAGTTGCTCATCATTGGGAGGAATACCATGCCATTTATGTGTTCCCTCCATAAAATCTACACCCTTACCCATTTCTGTTTTCATAAGTACAATGCAAGGAACCCCAGAACCTCTTCTAGAGTGGGCTTCTTCAATTGCAGCACCTAATTCGTCAAGGCTATGTCCATCACACTCAATAACGTGCCACCCAAAGGCTTTCCACTTGCCAGCTAAATCTTTTAAAGAAAGAATTTCATCACAAGGACCGTCTATCTGCTGACCATTACAGTCAACAAATGATAAGATGTTATCTATTTTATTATGAGCGGCATACATAGCCGCTTCCCAAATTTGGCCTTCTTGAAGCTCACCATCACCATGAAGAGTGTATACCCAGCTATCATCACCATTAAGCTTCTTCGTTTCTGCAGCACCCAGTCCGACGCTTAAGCCTTGCCCCAGAGACCCAGAGGCAATGCGAATACCTGGAAGGTTCTCCTCTGTAGCGGGATGGCCTTGTACTCTTGAATTAATCTTCCTGAATGTAGCTAGTTCAGAGAGGGGAAAGTACCCTCTTCTCGATAACACACTATACCAAACCGGAGAAATGTGACCGTTTGAAAGAAAAAATAAATCTTCATTTAGTCCATCCATCTTAAACTCATCGGTATTTACAGTCATTACATCGAAATACAATTTCGCAAGTAATTCAACACATCCGAGCGACCCTCCTGGGTGGCCAGATTGAGCCCCGTGTACCATACGGACGATATCTCTACGGATTTGTGAACAAAGGGCAGGGGTAGCTTGAGTACTCATTTTTATGGATTGTTATTAATAACGTAAAAACGAAATACAATAGTACTTAAGCGAACTTCTGCAAATGACATGTGTGGATAAACTTTGGTAAATCGTTGAGAGGTTATTTTTTTTATCTTTGCAAAACTTTAATAGAAATAATCATGGCATTACAGTGTGGTATAGTGGGACTTCCAAATGTGGGTAAATCAACCCTTTTTAATTGTTTGTCTAATGCGAAAGCTCAAAGCGCGAATTTTCCGTTTTGTACAATCGAACCTAATATAGGAGTGATAACAGTACCAGACCCTAGACTTAACAAGCTAGCAGAACTAGTTCAACCACAGAACGTTCTGCCTACAACTGTGGAAATTGTTGATATAGCTGGTCTTGTGAAAGGAGCGAGCAAAGGGGAGGGCTTAGGCAATAAATTCCTAGGCAACATTAGAACAACTGATGCAATCCTGCATGTACTGAGATGCTATGATGATGATAACATCATACATGTTGATGGGAGTGTCGACCCTATTAGAGATAAGGAGGTTATCGATATGGAGTTACAGCTAAAAGATCTAGAGAGCGTTTTGGCTAAGAAAGAAAAAACAGGTAAAGCTGCAAGAACAGGGGATAAGGAAGCGGTTAAACAATTAGAGTTCTACGTGAGACTTATCAGCCTTCTAGAAAGCGGAGAGAACGCGAGGAAACTCGAGTTAGAAGAGTTTGAAGAGATTCTTATGCAAGAGATGCAACTTCTCACGGCAAAACCTGTACTTTACGTTTGTAATGTTGATGAGGAAAGTGTCGTTACCGGCAATGACTATGTTGTTAGAGTTAAGGAAATGGCTAATGCTGAGAACGCAAAGGTCATTACTATCGGCGCAGCAATAGAAGCTGATATTGCAGAGCTTGATGATTTTGAAGAGCGTCAAATGTTTCTTCAAGACATCGGTCTAGAAGAGCCAGGTGTGGCTGTACTTATTCGTACTGCATACGAACTGCTCAATCTTCAGACTTATTTCACTGCAGGAGTAAAAGAGGTCAGGGCTTGGACAATTAAGAAAGGGGCTACTGCTCCTCAGGCTGCGGGTGTTATTCACACGGATTTCGAGAAGGGGTTTATTAGAGCTGAAGTAATGGCTTATAATGATTTTGTAGAGCTAGGTTCTGAGCAAGCTGTGAAAGATGCAGGCAAGCTCTCTGTAGAGGGTAAGGAGTATATTGTGAAGGATGGAGACATAATGCATTTCAGATTTAATGTATAGAGTAATTCTACTATTCGTTGTTGTGTCCATTATCACGCGCACATCGTCTGCTCAAATCTCATTACCAGGTATGCCGAAGGAAATATCTGAAACAATGCAGATTCAACAAAACGCTTGGAATTCAGGTGATTTAGATGCATTCATGAAGGGTTACTGGGAATCGGAAGATCTATTATTTATAGGTAGTTCAGTTACCACTGGTTATCAGGCAACATTAAGTAATTACAAGGAGTCATACCAGTCTAAAGAGGCAATGGGTATCCTTGAATTTACAAATTTAACGTGGCTTTCAATATGCACAGACTCAGGACTACTCATAGGAGAGTGGAATCTTATAGGAATTAATAATGGTATGTATTCTCTTCTTTGGAAACAGATGGATGGGGAATGGGTAATCATTGCAGATCATTCAAGTGATTAATCATGGATATACTATTTCCAGTCGTAGTAGCAACTTGTCTCATTTCATGGTATAGTTTTAAAAGAAATGACCTCTTAAACAAGCTCCTGCTTTCACCTTACTTAGTTAATACACAGAATCAGTTTTATCGAGTCATAACTCACGCGTTCGTACATGCTGACTTTACACATCTCTTCTTCAATATGTTCGTGTTGTGGGAGTTCGGAAGTAGAGTTCAATATGACTGGCTTAATGGCGCTCATGTTTCCGGCATTATCTCCCTCCCTCAAGAGTACGGTTTTGCAGTTTTGTACTTCGGTGGAATAATAGCTGGCTCTATTCCAGCATTGATGAAGCACAAATTCACACCGGCGTATAGATCCTTAGGTGCCTCAGGAGCAGTTAGTGCTGTGTTAATGGCATATATTATCAGCTACCCTACAAACACGCTTCTTCTTTTCTTTATTATACCTATTCCTGCAGTATTAGCTGGAGTTCTATTCTTTCTATATGAGAGTAATATGCAGAAACGAAATAATACTGGCATAGCACACGACGCACATATTTATGGCGCAGTTTACGGTTTGTTGTTCTGTGTTTTAACAGACGGCAACGCCATAAGTAACTTCGTGTACAGACTTCAAGAGTGGTTTTAATCTACAATTCTGTAGACCTCTTCATTAGGTTTTTTCATAAAGTACTTCTCCCTAGCAATACGCTCGAGATTACTTAACTCATCCACAGATTCCAGCTGTGCTTCAAGCTCTATATTCTTAATTGTGAGTGCCGCGACTTCGCGATTTATCCTGTTTAAGTCTCTTTGTTCTCGAAGAATAAAGAACAAATCGATATCACTCACGAACATAATCCACGTTAGTGCAATCACAAACGTCGCTGCATAGCGGTTCTTTAGAACGATTAACAAGAATCTATATCCAGAGGATAGGATTTTCTTTATTGAATCAATCATCAGACTCTTTATCTGTTGGCTTGTCTTTCGTTGGTTTCGGAGACTTCTTTTTAACAGCAGAAGCTTTTTTCTTAACTTCTCTTTCTACTGCTTTAAGTTCCTCTTCCGTGGTTTCCTCAACTGACAATTCTAAGGCCTCTACAGCACCTGCGGGCAGCTCAAGTATTCCGCCCTTAATTACTATAATAGTTAGCTCTTCAGCATCCTTAACGTAATCCGCTTTTAGTAGATCCCCTTCACTTATGGAGGAGTTAATAATCTCTTCTGCAAAAGGATCCTCGAGATGTTTTTGGATAGCTCGTTTCAGTGGTCTCGCACCGAATTTCTCATCGTATCCTTTATCCACAATGAAATCTTTAGCTGCATCTGTTATTTCAAGACCATAGCCGATATCCGCTACTCTCTTTGACAGAGCTTCTAATTCAATATCTATAATACTGTGTATATGATCACGAGTTAAAGAATTAAACAACACTACGTCGTCAATTCTATTTAGAAACTCTGGTGAAAACGCCCTCTTAAGAGCTGTCTGGATCACGCTAGCTCTATTGCTTTGCTCATTGCTTTTGTGTGCCGAAGTACTAAAGCCGACACCTGCTCCGAAATCAGCTAGTTGACGAGCACCGATATTAGATGTCAGTATCATAACAGTATTTCTAAAGTCGATTTTACGACCCAGGCTGTCCGTCATTTGGCCATCATCAAGAGCCTGCAATAACAGATTGAAAACATCAGGATGGGCTTTCTCAATTTCATCTAGAAGAATGATAGAGTAGGGTCGTCTTCGAACTTTTTCTGTTAATTGTCCACCTTCTTCGTAACCAACGTAACCTGGAGGTGCACCTATCAATCTAGTGACAGAAAACTTCTCCATGTACTCGCTCATATCTATTCTAATCAGAGCGTCATCACTGTCGAACATGAATCTAGCTAAAACCTTAGCAAGTTGAGTCTTTCCAACACCGGTAGGGCCTAGGAAAATAAAGGATCCGATAGGCTTGTTAGGGTCTTTAAGTCCTGCTCTGTTACGTTTAATAGCCTTAACGACTTTCTTAATTGCCTCTTCCTGACCTATCACTTTGCCCTCGATATCCTTATCCATGCGGGCAAGTTTCCCACTCTCTTTCTCAGCAATCCTCTGAACAGGTATTCCTGTCATCATGGAGACAACATCGCCTACGTGCTCAACAGTCACAGTAACCCTCATGTTCTTATTCTCCTCCTCCCAAACCCTCTTCGCTGTTTCTAGCCTTTCATTCAGGTTTCTTTCCGTATCTCGCAATCTAGCAGCCTCTTCATAACGTTGACTTCTTACAACCCTGACTTTTTCCTCCTTGATTCTATCGATTTCCACCTCAATATCTAGAATTTCTTGTGGCACATGAATGTTATTCAAATGCACTCTAGAACCCACTTCATCTAGTGCATCAATGGCTTTGTCTGGAAGGTGTCTATCAGTAATGTACCTCGAAGTTAGCTTAACGCAAGCATTAATTGCCTCGTCAGTATATCTAACACTGTGATGCTCCTCGTATTTGTCCTTGATATTTAAAAGTATCTGTATGGTTTCCTCAATGTTAGTAGGCTCTACTAATACCTTCTGAAACCTCCTTTCTAGAGCTCCATCCTTCTCAATATGCTGCCTAAACTCATCCAGTGTCGTAGCTCCTATGCATTGAATCTCTCCTCTAGCAAGAGCAGGCTTAAATAGATTAGCGGCATCTAGAGAACCACTTGCGCCACCAGCGCCTACAATAGTGTGAATCTCGTCGATGAAAATAATGACATCAGGAGATTTCTCAAGCTCATTCATAACGGCTTTCATCCTTTCCTCAAATTGCCCTCTGTACTTAGTACCAGCGACAAGTGAAGCAATATCCAAAGTGACTATTCTTTTATTGTAAAGAACTCTACTTACCTTCTTTTCTATAATTCTTAATGCCAAACCCTCTGCTATTGCACTCTTACCTACCCCAGGCTCACCGATTAAAATCGGGTTATTTTTCTTTCTTCTTGAAAGTACTTGAGATACCCTTTCGATTTCTTTTTGGCGTCCCACAATAGGATCTAGCTTTCCTTCTTCAGCCATTTTAGTTAAGTCCCTCCCGAAATTATCCAGGACGGGTGTCTTACTCTTAGGCTCACCCTTTCTTTTACTCCCCGGCTTAGATGGTGAACCGTACCCGCGCCCACCCGAGGAGCTATCTTCAGTAGCAAAGTCGTCATCGTCTTCTGAAGTAGGAGTTTCAATGCTAGGAAGGTTTTCGTTTTTCGGGTCTGGAAGAATCTTTTCAAACTCTTCTTTCACCGTTTCGTAATCCAGACTGAATGCTGCTAGTGATTTCGTTGCAACGTTATCTTCAGCTTTTAAAATACTGAATAGCAAATGTTCTGTGCCTATCACAGAGCTTTTAAAGGCTTTAGCTTCTAAATAAGTTAGCTTAAGAACACTTTCGGCTTTCTTAGTGAGAGGCATGTTTCCCGCGCCTACAGCTTTCCCGCCAGTAGGTTTGATAGACTCTTCTACCAGTTTTCTCAGCTTCGTCACATCACAATTTAATCCTTCCAGTATTTTAATTGCCGTGCCTTCGCCCTCTTTGATTAGGCCTAACAATAGATGCTCAACTCCAATGTAGTTGTGCTCTAAACGTAGTGCTTCTTCTCTGCTGAAAGTAATTACTTCTCTAACTCTGGGTGAAAATTTCGCGTCCATTCCTTCTAGTATTTGCTTGATTTCGTAGTAATAAAATTACTAATCAATGTTATAACGCAACAATCAAGCGATTCGTTGTCTGTGTATGTATCAAATCTACTAATCTCTTTAAAGTATAAAGAATGATTTCTCAATCATTATGCACAATAAAAAGTTCTCTATTGTTGAGAATTGATGTAATTAAATGTGCACACAATAGAGTACGATTTCGTATTTTTGATAGCCTTTCAACGCATCCTGTTTCTTGCTCATTTGGTATGAGACTTAAGTGTTGAAATTGAAAGCATTAATGACGTTTTAGGACACATTTAGGATACTATGATAGAAGGAGAAAAAATTATCCAAATTAACATTTCGGATGAAATGAAATCAGCATACATCGACTACTCGATGTCTGTTATTGTTTCAAGAGCATTGCCAGACGTAAGAGACGGCTTAAAGCCCGTTCACAGAAGAGTGCTATACGGAATGTTAGATCTAGGAGTTCACGCTAATCGTGCGCATAAGAAATCAGCGCGTATTGTCGGTGAGGTATTAGGTAAGTACCACCCTCATGGTGATTCATCTGTTTATGACACCATGGTTAGGATGGCTCAGAATTGGTCACTTAGATACCCTATGGTAGATGGTCAAGGTAACTTCGGTAGTATTGACGGGGATAACCCAGCTGCTATGCGTTACACTGAGGCTAGACTCCAAAAGGTCGCTGAGGAGATGTTAGGCGATTTAGATAAAAACACCGTTGACTTCAGGCCTAACTTTGATGAGAGCCTTAGAGAACCTACTGTTCTTCCTGCAAAACTGCCTAATCTGCTCATTAATGGAGCATCTGGTATTGCCGTAGGTATGGCGACTAACATGCCGCCTCACAACTTAAGTGAAGTACTCAATGGTGTATCTCACTACATAGAAAATGAAAGCTGTTCCGTTGAAGACTTGATGGAGTTCGTTAAAGCTCCTGACTTCCCCACCGGTGGAGTGATCTTCGGCTTAGAGGGAGCTCATGAAGCTTTTAGAACTGGAAGAGGAAAGGTAGTTGTAAGAGGAAAGGTAGAGTTCGAGGAAACAAAGAGTGGTAGAGCTGTAATTATCGTAACCGAGATTCCATACCAAGTCAATAAGGCTGATATGGTAAGAAAAACGGCTGACTTAGTTAATGACAAGCGTATCGAAGGCATTAGCGAAATTCGCGATGAGTCAGACCGTAATGGTATGCGTATCGTGTATGAGTTAAAGCGCGATGCAATAACTAACGTAGTATTAAATAAACTATATAAGTATACTGCGTTACAAAGCTCATTCTCAGTCAATAACATCGCCCTTGTAAAGGGGAGGCCGGTCTTATTGAATCTAAGGGATATGATTCAACACTTTGTTGAGCACAGACACGAAGTAGTTGTTAGAAGGACTCAATTTGAACTAGGCAAAGCCGAAGAAAGAGCACATATACTCGAGGGATTAATAATAGCACTAGATAATATAGACGCTGTAATTAAACTAATCAGAGCTAGTTCATCTCCAGAAGATGCGAGAAATGGGTTGATGGATTCTTTCAAACTAAGTGAGATTCAAGCCAGGGCTATTCTAGACATGAGACTTCAAAAGCTTACTGGTCTAGAAAGAGACAAGCTTAGAGCTGAGTTTGATGAATTAATGGTATTAATTACTGACCTAAGAGATATCCTTGCGAATAAGGGAAGAAGAGTGTCTATAATTAAAGAAGAGATTCAAGAAGTCCGAGAGAAGTATGCTGATGAAAGGCGTTCAGAAATAGACCCATTTGGTGGGGACGTAACCATCGAGGATATGATTCCAGATGAGCAAGTTGTCATTACAATTAGTCATGCTGGATATATCAAACGTACAAAGCTTGCTGAATACAGATCTCAATCCAGGGGAGGAGTAGGCTCTAAAGGTTCTTCGACAAGGGAAGAGGATTTTCTTGAAAATATTTTTACCGCGACTAACCACAATTGGCTTCTTATTTTCACCCAACACGGTAAATGCTTCTGGATGCGAATCTTTGAAGTTCCAGAGGGCAGCAAACAAGCTAAAGGCAGAGCTATACAGAACTTAATACATATAGGACTGGAGGATAAGGTTTTGGCATACATCCCAGTAAAGGATATAAAAGACCCGGAATATGCAAATGCTAATTACGTGGTGCTTTCAACGAAACTAGGTCTGATTAAGAAGACTAGCCTGGAAGCATACAGCCGTCCTAGAACTAACGGAATCAACGCCGTTACTATTAGAGAAGGTGATGAGCTTTTACAAGCACGCTTGACTAATGGAAATAGTGAAGTTATTATCGGACTTAAATCCGGCAAGGCGATTCGCTTCAATGAATCTAAAACTCGTGCCGTAGGAAGAACTGCTATGGGAGTAAAAGGAATTACCCTAGGTGGGCCAGACGATGAGGTAATCGGAATGGTTTGCGTGAATGATCCTGAGAGTTCAATACTTGTTGTTTCTAAGAATGGATATGGAAAACGTTCTGCTGTTGATGATTACAGAATCACTAACAGGGGAGGAAAGGGTGTAAAAACTCTACAGATAACAGAGAAAACAGGTGAACTCATTTCGATACTGAATGTAACTGACGAGCACGATTTAATGATCGTAAACAAATCCGGCATTACCATTAGAATGGCCGTTAGTGACCTTAGAGTTATGGGGCGCGCAACACAAGGGGTTAGACTCATTAACCTTAAGGGTAGTGACGAGATAGCTTCGGTTTGCAGAGTGCCTAAGGCTGATGAAGAGGAAGAACTTGAGGCTTTAGAAGGCACAGAAGACGCTTCTGCTCCCAACGAATCTACTGAAGATGATGCAGATAACGCGACTGATGCTGAGGACGCTGACAACACTAACGACACTGAATAACCTTGATATTAAAGGATTAAGGTGATTTAGGCACGGAGTTTGGTTTGATGAATTCATATTGAAGGATGGATTGCTATGTGGATATGGCAACTATCTGAGTATTTTTGCACTGAAAACAATAACATTTAATTACAATGAAGCATATTCTAATAATTATAGGATGCGCCTTTTCTTTAACTACTTTCGCACAAAAAGAAGTAGTATCAGCTTACAACGCTAATAAGGACGGCAACTACCGCGAAGCTGCAGTTTATATTGAGCAGGCAATTTTAGTAGAGAAATCTATGGTCAAGGATAAGACCTGGAGGTATAGAGGTCTGATATATACGAACATCGCTCTAGACGAAGAAGTCTCAATTGTATATCCTAATGCATTAAGAATCGCAATGGAAAGCTTCGTACATGCGAGAGTGCTTGACGTTAAAAACCGATACTCAGGTGAAAACACTGATGGATTAAATCTAGTTAGACAAATAGCTAACGATATGGCTCTGGGTTACTTCAATAATACAGAGTTTTCTTTAGCTGGAAATTCTTTCGATTTGGCATATGAAGTAGGATTAACAACCGAGTATCTCGACACAATGTCTCTCGCAAATGCTGCATTATCATACAACAAGGCGATTGAATTGATCAATAGTAATTTAGTAGATGTTGACTCGTCTCACCAGATTTATAACTCATTAACTAGTGAGAAATCTGAATTGATAGAATTAGCTATTGATAGATATAAGATGTGTGCAGACATGAATTATCAGATACCGAACGTTTACCTATCGATGTCATATCTATACAGAGACAACAATGAATATGATAAGGCGTTACAGATGTTGCAGGATGCTCGTGTACTTCATCCACGAGAACAAGCCTTGATAATAGAAGAGTTTAATATTTACCTCTCAAACAACGATTTAGATAACGCTCGCAAAAACCTAGCCCTTGCTGTTGAACAAGATCCTACAAATGATTTATTGTGGTATAATCTAGGTGTCATATATGATGGCTTTAGCAATTTTGAAGAAGCAGCAAATGCATATCTGAAAGCAATAGAGATTTCGCCAGAGTATTTTGATGCTAACTTTAACCTGGGTGCTATGTATTATAACAAAGCGGGTGAGTTGATGAATGAATCAAGTGACATGTGGAAACCCAGAATGAGTAGTAAGCAGAGTGCTGCGGTTAAAGCAAAGAAAGCATCTGCATTACAGTTGTTTTCTGAATCATTACCTTATTTACTAAAGGCTCACGAGATTAATCCATCTAATATTAATACGATTAATTCGCTTAAGAGCATTTACACCCGTAATGCTGATGAGGTTAATAGGTTGAAAATGGAAGAGTTGCTTAAATCATTAAAGTAAGCCTAGATAACTCCAAACGCTATTTGACATAATATCTATTATCATTCAAAAGGGGTTGTGATTTTATAGTTGTATTTGAAACTGAAGATGTACTTTTGCAGCGTCTTATTCAGGAGGTGTGGCAGAGTGGTCGAATGCACTGGTCTTGAAAACCAGCGTGCCGCAAGGTACCGGGGGTTCGAATCCCTCCGCCTCCGCAAAATGAAAAACCCCTTCTGGTAATCAGAGGGGTTTTTTTATGGGTAAAACTTTATTGACACTACACGTAGAGACAATCATAGCACTAGTTAACTTTACATTATGTTGAAAGCCTTTTCTTTACTTGCTTTATCGTTAATATTTCAATTGCAGAGCACTCATGCTCAAACTAAAGAGTTTAACGTGAATATCCTGAAATACCAGCTGGCTGATGGAGCTAGGTATATTGATGTCTGTATGGAGGTTTCTTCAACGTGTATGGATATGCAGTATGTGGATTCTGTTTGGACTTCAAGCGTAGAAATAACAGTAATAGCTGAGGGAACAGAGGGGATCGTAGCTTTTAATAAACTGATTTTAACCAGCCCTCCTATTTCTGATTCAACTGAAGCCGCTGGAAGCACACACATTCACATTGAACGACTAGTTTTAGATGCCGGTAGATTTACCATTTCCACCAGTCTTAAGGCTTTAGACTCTGACACCACAAAATCTGAGGACATCACCATTAGTTTAGGAGATTACCCTAGAGTGTCGGATATAATGTTAGTAGAGGCATTCAAACGTTCTGAAGCCGATGGGATAAGTGCATTTACTAGGTCTGGATATGAAATGATGCCATTAGTTGACACGAGGATTTATCCATTTGCACATCAGCTTAGGTTCTATGCAGAGCTTTATAACATCGATCAAGTTGTAGGGCTTGACTCATTATTCTTATTGACATTCGGTTTTACTAATGAATCAGGTATATTATCACCTCATCATACCCGACATAAGCGAGTTTCAGCAAAACCTATTATTCCTGTTTTCGAAGTTTTACCAGTAGATGAGCTAGTTCCAACTGCTGATGGAGGGTTTTTGAAAATTGAAGTAAGATCAAAAACAGGGGAAGTTATTATGGAGCATCTATACCCCGTTACCCGATGGGCAAATGAGACAGAACTCATTAACGAAGTGTCCCTAATGAGTTTCGCGGCTCAATGGACAGATATTCGTAAATTATATAGACATTTAGAAGATCACCTGCCCATAGCAAGTCCGTCTCAACAGATCACGATACTCAACACATTAAAGGCAAGCCGAGACATAGCACAGCTTCAGGGGTTTTTAGAGCAGTTCTGGGTCAAGAAGTCCCCCACTCGCCCTGAGACTTCATGGTTGAATTACGCAAGAGAAGTAATGGTTGTGGATAGTGTTTTCGGTGGATGCAGAGGCGGACACGGTGCGGATACTGACCAGGGATATGTTTACCTTAAATACGGAAGACCTAACACCATTGTAGAGAAACACCACGGCACAGATTACTATCCGTATGAGATTTGGCATTACCATCATACTGTAGGATATACAAATAAGAGGTTTTTATTCTTCGCGCCACACGTAGTACTAGAATGTATGGAGATTCTTCAGTCTGACATGCCAGGAGAAATACATAACGAAGATTGGATTGAAGTCTTAAAGTCAAGGGAAAATAGAGTGAGCGTAACGACTTCACAAACAAACAGGCTTAACCCTCACGACACTCATTCTCGTGAAGAGCCAGAGGATTTATATTACAACCCGCGATGAAGACGGCTGTAGTAATTCTGAATTGGAATGGCGTAAATCATTTACAAACCTATCTCCCGTCTGTTGTAGAGTTCTCCTCAAAAGATAACGTTGAAATTTGGGTAGTAGACAATGGATCAACTGATGACAGTTGTAGTTGGATTGAAAGCAATTATCCTTCTATAAAACTAGTTAAACTCGACAGGAACTATGGCTTTGCTGCTGGTTACAACAAGGGTATAAATAAAATCACAGCAGATAGATACGTTCTATTAAACTCCGACGTGAGAGTAACTGATGGGTGGATAGACTATACTTCTGAAACTATGAGTAAGTTGTCACTTTCAGCATGCGCGCCTTTAATATTAAGCGACCAGTCCCCTAGCCTCTATGATTATGCTGGAGCAGCTGGGGGGTTTATTGATAAAGATGGATTTGTTTTCTGTGCAGGTAGAATGTTTAACAGATTTGAATCGGTGGATAATTACTGCGCTGACAAAGAGGTGTTCTGGGCTTCCGGCGCTGCACTATTTATTGATGCTGATTGCTGGGCCGAAGTCGGAGGATTAGACGAAGATCTATTCGCTCATATGGAAGAGATTGATCTATGTTGGAGATTAAAAAATAGAGGTTATAAAGTGGGGATATGTGGAAAGGCAAGAGTTTATCACCTAGGAGGAGGAACACTGGCTACATCTAGTCCTTTCAAGGTATTCTTGAATTTCAGGAACAATCTGACTATCCTTTTGAAGAACAAAAAGGGATTCTGGCCGGGTTTCATCTTTAGAAGATTGCTTTTAGATAGTATAGCTGGTGCGAGATTTTTATTTCGATTTGAGCTATCCTTTTTGTTTTCTGTAATTAGAGCACATATCGCATTCTACTTTAGAATAATTTCCACTTTAAAGAAGCGAAGAATTGAAATTAAATCCGTAGAGGAAACAGGAGGAAATCGTACTGGATACTACACTAAAAGT
>Ga0308017_1000129_pt1 | contig 24383 bp, 24 predicted proteins | sample Neamet280_FD_203145 | JGI IMG/M metagenome (GOLD analysis project Ga0308017, IMG submission 203145) | Marine microbial communities from water near the shore, Antarctic Ocean - #280 | ecosystem: Environmental > Aquatic > Marine > Unclassified | place: Southern Ocean | collected 2014-10-01
TGAACCGAGCCCTTGCCGAAGGTCTGGCTGCCCATGATGGTCGCGCGCTTGTGGTCTTGCAGCGCACCGGCAACGATTTCGCTGGCCGAGGCTGACCCTTCATTGACCAGCACCACGAGCGGGATGCGCTTGAGCAAGCCGTTGGTCTGCTCGGTCAGGCGGGCGATCGGGTCGTTGCCGGCGCGGCGCAGGTAGTCACGCGGGCGGGCCCGGTAGGTGGCTTTGCTTTCTTCGAGCTGGCCGTCGGTCTTGACCACCACAGCGTCGTCCGGCAAAAACGCCGCCGACAGTCCGATGGCCGCGTCCAGCAGGCCGCCAGGGTCGTTGCGCAGGTCGAGCACCAAGCCCTTGAGCTGCGGTTCCGCGCGCACGATCTCTTCGACCTTGCGTGCAAAGTCCTCTAGCGTGCGTTCTTGGAACTGCGATACGCGCACCCAGGCGTAACCGGGCTCGACCACCTTGGCGCGCACGCTCACCGTCTTGATTTCTTGCCGCGTGATCGTGACCGGGAAGGTGCGGTTTTCGTCGCGGCGAAAGATGGTCAGCGTGACCCGGGTGTTGGGCTCACCGCGCATGCGCTTGACCGCGTCGTTGATGGTCAGGCCTTTGACGGGCGTATCGTCGATCTTGGTGATCAGGTCGCCGGCTTTGAGACCGGCGCGGAAGGCGGGCGAGTCCTCGATCGGCGACACCACTTTGACCAGACCATCCTCCATGGTGATTTCGATGCCGACACCCACGAAGCGGCCCGACGTGCCCTCGCGAAATTCCTTGAAGCTCTTTTTGTCGAAATACTGCGAGTGGGGGTCGAGCGCCGACACCATGCCCGAGATGGCATCGGTGATGAGCTTTTTGTCATCGACCGGCTCGACGTAGTCGGTCTTGATCATGCCGAAGACTGCTGCGAGCTGCTGCAGTTCTTCCAACGGCAATGGCGCCAGCGACGCGCGCGCCGTGGCTTGTAGTTGCACGGTCGTCAATGCGCCCGCCAGCGCCCCCAGCGCGATCCAACCGGCAATCTTCAATTTGTGCCCCATGACAGTCCCGTTCGTCAATCGACGCCTCAATATACCTCTTGGAGCGCCGCTGCGCTCGCCCGGTTCCGGACGGGCCTGGCGATATTGGGCGCTTTCGTCAGGCCTTGGCTTGGTGGGCCACGGCGGCTGCTGCTGCCTCGGCCGCGGCCGCATCACCCAGATAGTAGCGGCGCAGCGGACGCAGGTCATCGTCGAACTCGACCACCAGCGGAATGCCGTTGGGGATGTTGAGCCCGACGATGTCAGCGTCCGAGATACCATCCAGGTGCTTGATGAGCGCGCGGATCGAATTGCCGTGCGCCGAGATGAGCACGCGCTCGCCGCGCCGGATGGCGGGCGCGATGGTGTCGTTCCAGTAGGGCACGACGCGCGCCACCGTGTCCTTGAGGCACTCGGTCAGCGGAATCTGCTCAGGAGGCAGGTGCGCATAGCGGCGGTCGTGGCGTTCGCTGCGCGGGTCGTTGGGATCCAGCGGGGGCGGCGGCACGTCGTAGCTGCGGCGCCACACGAGCACCTGTTCCTCACCGTACTGCCGCGCCATGTCGGCCTTGTTGAGGCCCTGCAGCGCGCCATAGTGGCGCTCGTTGAGCCGCCAGTCTTTGATGACGGGCAGCCAGGCGCGGTCCATCTCGTCCAGCGCGTACCACAGGGTGTGGATGGCGCGCTTGAGCACGCTGGTAAAGCACAGGTCGAAGTCCCAGCCCTCAGCCTTGAGCAGGCGCCCTGCCGACATCGCCTGCGACACGCCGGTGGGCGTGAGGTCGACGTCGGTCCAGCCGGTGAATCGGTTTTCCAGGTTCCAGGTGGATTCGCCGTGGCGGATGAGGACGAGCTTGTGCATGGTGGCAGGGGTATGGAGCGGCGGCGGACGCCAGACAAAGCGACATTCTAGAATACCACCCGTGTTGGGCCGCGGGCCCTCAACCCAATGATGGAAGGCAAACGGAGTGGATTTCATTGCGCAGAACTGGATCTTGGTGGCCGTGGCCGTGGGCTCGGCCGTGTTGCTGTTGTGGCCGGCGGCGGGTGGCGCTGCGGGCGGGGTGACGCCCACGCAAGCGGTGCAGCTCATCAACCGCGAAAAAGCGGTGGTGATCGACGTCTGTTCGCCGTCAGAGTATGCAGGAGGGCACATCGCGGGCGCGCGCAACATTCCGTTGGACGCGCTGGAGCAGCAGTTGCCCCAGGCGGTCAAGAACAAGGCCACGCCGCTGGTGTTGGTGTGTGCCTCGGGCATGCGCTCGCGGCGCGCGGTGGCCATCGCCAAGAAATTGGGCTACGAGCGCGCGGTGTCGCTGGCAGGGGGCATGGCCGCCTGGCGCAGTGCAGGCCTGCCGGTGCAAAAGGCCTGATGCCGTATCTGGAGACACCCCGATGGCGCACGTACAGATCTACAGCAGTGACTATTGCCCCTATTGCCACCGTGCCAAGGCGCTGCTGCGCGCGCGCGGCGTGACCGAGTGGGAGGAAATCAACGTCGACGGTCGGCCCGACGTGCGCGAAGCAATGGCGCGACGGGTTGGGCGCACGAGCGTGCCGCAGATCTTCATTGACGGGCGCCACATCGGCGGCTGCGACGACCTGCACGCGCTGGACGCGGCGGGCGGTCTGGCGCCCTTGCTGCAGGGGCGCTGACGGTCGGTCGATGATGGTAGGCGCGCCCGGGGCGAGGGCTGCGGTCTCATCCTCCGGCATAATCGGGCGCAGTCACGGGTGACGATCGCGTCGCCCGTGAGTTTTCGACCCGCGGGGCCACATGCCGTGGCGTCCCCGCCCAACCTGCCTGTCACCATGTCCGACGATCAAACCCCGGTTTTTCAAATCCAGCGCGTCTACCTGAAGGAGTCGTCGCTCGAGCAACCCAACTCGCCCGCCATCTTTCTGGAGCAGCAGCAGCCCAGCGTCGACATCCAGCTCGGCGTCGAGGCGCAGGCGTTGGCCGACGGTGTGTATGAGGTGGGGGTGACGGCCACCGTGCACACCAAGATCGGCGAGCGCACCGTCTTTCTGGTCGAGTGCAAGCAGGCGGGCATTTTCGAGATCCGTAATCTGCCGCAGGAGCAGATGGGTCCCATCCTGGGCATTGCCTGCCCGCAGATCATCTACCCCTATCTGCGCGCCAACGTGGCCGACCTGATCACCCGCGCGGGCTTTCCGCCCGTGCACATGGCCGAGATCAACTTCCAGGCCATGTACGAGCAGCAGCAGGCCCAGCAGGCCAACGGCGCGACCGCCAACGCCTAAAGGCGCACACCGACCGTCAAGGACCGCGCGTCACGCGATCGCGCCATGCACATCACGGTGATCGGTGCCGGTGCCTGGGGCACGGCACTGGCCTTGGCCGCCAGCGTCACCCACCAGGTGCACTTGTGGGTGCGCGACCCGGCGCAGGCCGAACGCCTGCGCGCCGAGCGGGTCAACGCCCGCTATTTGCCCGGGGTGCCGCTGCCGCCCGGGTTGGTGTGCGCAGGCGGCGACCCCGAGGGGCTGCTGCCGTGGCTGACGCAGACCGACTTGGTCGTCGTCGCCACCCCCATGGCCGGGCTGCGCCAGTGGCTGCAGTGGCTGGCCCGGATGTTGCCCGAGGCGGGGCGCGCGGCGGTGCCCGTGACCTGGCTGTGCAAGGGCTTCGAGCGGCCGCCCGAGGGCAGCGCCGAAGGGCTGCTCGGACACGAGATCGCTGCCCGTGTCGCGCCGGCGCTGCGCGTGGGTGTGCTCAGTGGCCCCAGCTTTGCGCAGGAGGTCGCGGCCGGCCTGCCCACGGCGTTGGTGGCCGCCAGTGCCGATGCGGGGGTGCGCGCCACGCTGGTGCAGGCGTTTCATGGCGGCCACCTGCGCGTTTATGCCAACGACGACCTGGTGGGGGTCGAGGTGGGCGGGGCAGTGAAAAACGTGATGGCGATCGCCACCGGCCTGTGCGACGGGCTGCGCCTGGGGCACAATGCGCGCGCCGCGCTCATCACCCGGGGGCTGGCCGAAATCACGCGCCTGGGCACGGCGCTGGGGGCACGGGCCGAGACCTTCATGGGACTGTCGGGCTTGGGCGATCTGGTGCTCACCGCCACTGGTGACCTCAGCCGCAACCGCCAGGTCGGCCTGCTGCTGGCGCAGGGCATGAGCCTGGCGCAGGCGGTGGCGTCGCTGGGGCACGTGGCCGAGGGCGTCTACAGCGCGCGCACCGTGGCGCAACGTGCACACGCGCTGGGCGTGCGCATGCCCATCACCGGCGCCGTGGTGGCGCTGCTCGATGGGACTTTGCAGCCCCGCGATGCGGTCACGCGCCTGATGGCGCGCGATTCGGTGGCCGAATGAGCGCTCCGGCGGGGCCGGGCGTCAAAATTCCCAGTTGTCGATCAAGCGCGTGCGCCCCAAGCGCGCAGCCCCCAGGGCCACCAGCCGACCGGGTTGCAGGTCGTGCTCGGTGGGGGGCTGCAGGTCTTCGCGGCGGCGCACCGTCAGGTAGTCGGGCTGCCAGCCGCGCGCGGCCAAGGTCTGCATGGCATGGTGTTCGAGCGCGGCCAGGTTGTGCTCGCCCGCCAGCACGCCCGCGGCCAGCGTGCGCAGCGCCAGCAGCAATTGCGGCGCCTCGGCGCGTTCCTGTGGCGACAGGTAGCCGTTGCGAGAGCTCAGTGCCAATCCATCCGGGGCACGCTCGATCTCGCCACCGTGGATGGTGATGGGCAGCGCGAACTGCTGCACCATCTGCCGGATGATCATGAGCTGCTGGTAGTCCTTCTTGCCAAAGACGGCGTGGCGCTCGCCTTTGGCTTGGGCAAACACACACTGGAACAGCTTCATCACCACCGTGCACACACCGGTGAAAAAGCCCGGGCGGAAGTGCCCTTCCAGCAGGTCGGCCAGCGCCGCAGGCGGCTGCACCTTGAAGGTCTGCGGCTGCGGGTAGAGCTCGGACTCGGCGGGCGCAAAGACGATGTCGCAGCCGACCTCGGCCAGCCGGGCACAGTCGGCGTCCAGCGTGCGTGGGTAGGTGTCGAAGTCTTCGTGTGGCAAAAATTGCAGCCGGTTGACGAAGATGCTGACGACGCTGACATCGCCCAGGGTGCGCGCACGCCGCACCAGGGCCAGGTGGCCGTCGTGCAAATTGCCCATGGTGGGCACGAAGGCGGGGCTGTCGTAGCGGGCCAGGGCTTGCCGCAGTTCGGCGATGGTGTGGATGACTTGCATGAGGCAGCGGCGTTTACCACGCGTGCAGGGTGTTGTCGGGGAAGGTGCCGTTCTTGACGGCGGCGACGTAGGCGGCCATGGCGTCGTGCACGCTGGCCGCCCCGTCCATGAAGTTGCGCACGAATTTTGGCGTTTTGCCTAAGTGCACGCCCAGCATGTCGTGCATGACCAGCACCTGGCCCGCGGTGCCCGAGCCTGAGCCAATGCCGATCGTGTGACAGCGCGGCAGCTGCTGCGTGATCTCGGCGGCCAGCGCCGCGGGCACCATCTCCAACACCAGCATGGCCGCGCCCGCGTCCTGTAGCGCCAGCGCGTCGCGGCGCAGTTGCTGTGCCTCGGCGTCGCTGCGGCCTTGCACCCGATAGCCGCCGATGGCGTGCACGGTCTGCGGGGTCAGGCCCAGGTGGGCGCACACGGGGATGCCGCGCTCGACCAAAAAGCGCACGGTCTCCACCGTCCAGCCGCCACCCTCGAGCTTGACCATGTGCGCGCCGGCTTGCATGAGGGCGGCGGCGCTGCGCATGGCCTGCTCACGCGATTCTTGGTAGCTGCCGAACGGCAGGTCGGCGATGATCCACACCGTGCCCTGCACGCGACGCACGCCGCGCACCACGCACTCGGTGTGGTAGACCATCTCGGACAGGGATACGCCCACGGTACTGGGTCGCCCCTGGCACACCATGCCCAGCGAGTCGCCAATCAGCAAGCAATCCACGCCCGCGTGGTCGGCCACCGCGGCGAACGTCGCGTCATACGCGGTGAGCATGGCGATTTTTTCGCCGCGCTCGCGCATCTCGTGCAGGCGCGGCAGGCTGATGGGCTTGCGCGGCGGCAGTGGCGACGCCGAGGGCAGGGTGCCGTAGGGGGTGCGGGCGGTGGGATCGGTCATGGTCAGCTTCTCGACGAGACGCGCAAGTCTATTCCATGCGGGGCCCTTGCCAATGCCGCTATGCTAGCGGCTGGCGTTATCGTAGCACTTCACGATGGCTTCTTCCGCTCGTCCCGATCCGCTGTCCCTGCAGCCCCCCTTGCCCGACATCGCTGCCCAGGCGGCCGCCGACGTGGCGCGCGCGCTGGCCGAAGACGTGGGCACCGGTGACGCGACGGCCGCGCTGGTCGATGCCCACTTGCGCATGGGGGCGCGGGTGATCGCGCGCGAGCCGGCGGTGGTGTGCGGCGAGCCGTGGGTGCGCGCCGCCGTGCAGGCGCTCGACCCCAGCGCGCAGTGGCGCTGGCACGTGCGCGATGGCGAGCGCGTCGCGGCCGGGGCGGTGGTGTTCGAGGTGCAGGCGCAGGCGCGCGCGCTGCTGTCGGCCGAGCGCACGGCGCTCAATTTTTTGCAAACCCTGTCGGCGGTGGCGACGCAGACGGCGCAGTTCGTGGCAGCGGTACAGGGCACGCGCGCGCGCATCTGCGACACGCGCAAGACGCTGCCGGGTCTGCGTGTGGCGCAGAAATACGCGGTGCGTGTGGGGGGCGGTCTGAACCACCGCATGGGCCTGCACGACGCCGTGCTCATCAAGGAAAACCACATCGCCGCTGCGGGCGGTGTGCGCGCGGCGCTCGAGCGCGTGCAGGCGCTCGCGCCGCAGGCGCTGTTCGTGCAGATCGAGGTCGAGACGCTGGCGCAGTTGCGCGAGGCGCTCGATGCGGGCGCGCGCGTCGTCTTGCTCGACAATATGGATTTGGCCACGCTGCGCGAGGCGGTGCGCATCAACGACGCCCATCCCGACGGCGGCGCCGTGCTGGAGATTTCCGGAGGCGTCAACCTGCAGACCGTGCGCGCGCTGGCCGAGACGGGCGTCGACCGCATCTCGGTTGGTGCCCTGACCAAGGACATTCGCGCCATCGACCTGTCGATGCGGCTATACCCCATTTGATGTCACCATGGCTACCCTGATCGAAGTCGATGTCGAACAGCCCGCCTGCACCACGCGCCACGCGTGGGCGCGCGTGCCCGAGGAGCCCTCGCCAGCCGAGCGCGAGGCGCTCAAAGCGCGCATCCGCACGCTGCTGCGCGAGCGCAACGCCGTCATGGTGTCGCACTACTATGTGCACCCGGACTTGCAGGATCTGGCCGAGGAGACCGGCGGGATCGTGAGCGACAGCCTGGAGATGGCGCGCTTTGGCCGCGACCATCCGGCGCGCACGCTCGTCGTCTCGGGCGTGCGCTTCATGGGCGAGACGGCCAAGATCCTGTCGCCCGAAAAGACGGTGCTCATGCCCGATCTGGACGCGACCTGCTCGCTCGACTTGGGTTGTCCGGCGGACGATTTTGCGGCGTTTCGTGCCCAGCACCCGGACCGCACCGTGGTCGTCTACGCCAACACGAGCGCGGCGGTCAAAGCGCAAGCGGACTGGTTGGTCACCTCCAGCTGCGCGCTCGACATCGTGCGCGCGCTGCGCGATGCGGGCCACAAAATCCTGTGGGCGCCTGACAAACACCTGGGCGCTTACATCCAGCGCGAAACCGGTGCCGACATGGTGCTGTGGCGCGGCTCGTGTGTGGTGCACGACGAGTTCAAGGCCTTCGAGCTGGAGCAGCTGCGCCGCGACCACCCGGGCGCCAAGGTGCTGGTGCACCCCGAAAGCCCAGCCGAGGTGGTGGCGCAAGCCGACGTGGTGGGCTCGACGTCGCAGATCCTCAAGGCCGCGGCCGAGCTCGACGCCGAGGTGTTCATCGTCGCCACCGACAACGGCATGATGCACAAGCTGCGCGCCCTCAACCCGGGCAAGCGCTTCATCGAGGCGCCCACGGCGGGCAACAGCGCCACCTGCAAGAGCTGCGCCCACTGTCCCTGGATGGCCATGAACAGCCTGCGGGGCGTGCTGGAGGTGCTCGAAACGGGCCTCAACGAAATCCATGTCGATCCCGCGCTGATTCCCCGCGCGCGGCAGCCGATCGAGCGCATGCTGGCCTTCACCGCCGCGCTGCGGCGCGGGGAGCCGGCCGGGGCGCTGGTGCCGGGCATCGGCGCCGCTTGACCCTGGCCCGACAACCCCATCCCTGGCGTGGCTTTTGGCCACCCTCGAGACCTGGCGAAAAGTGCCGCCCACAATGGGTTAGGTCGATGAGGCTCGGGGAATGGCGATGCGTGATGGCAAAGGTTGGGTAACCAGGTGCGCGGTCGGGTTGGCCACGCTCATGGCAGCGTTGGCGGCGCCCGCACGTCCGCTCGAACTCGACGACGTGGCGCGCGAGGGCGAGTTGCGCTTTTTGGCCGAGCGACCTGACGCGGGCGCGTACCGCTATGACTCGCGCGTCGAGATCGAAGAGTCCAGCCTGCGCGATGGGGTGGTGCGCGTGCAGACCTGCCACCGGCAACTCGACCCCAACCCGCGCATCGTCGTGCTGTTCAACCGCGATCGCGTGCAACACATCGAGATCGTGCGCGCGGAAGGGGTGGAGCGCGCCTGGGTGGACGGGCACCGGGTCGAGCTAGCCGGGGTGCAGCGCGGCGGCACGGTGTGCATCGACCTGCGCTCGCGCGCGCTCGATGCGCTGGAAGATGGGCGCTGGCGGTTGCACGTCGGGCCGCTGATGCGCCGCTACCTGGATGGCTACCTGCCGATGGAGGCCGACCTGCAGGTGCGCTGGCCGACGGGGCTGCTGCAAGTGGCGGCGGTGGAGCCGGTGCCGCAGCCGGGCGTGCGCTTGAGCACCCAGCCCGATGGCGCCCACCTACACATCATATTCGCGGGTCGGTTGGCGGCGCGCTGGGAGTTGCAGCGCTCGTCTGCGGCGCCGACCGCGCGGTGATGGGGTTCTGGCGTGGGCCCATCGCCGGTCAAAGGCGATGGCGCCCCAGACACCGCCCTACTTTCATATGGTGAAAATCTACTGCGCCATCGTGAAAGCAAGGAGGCGCGCCGCCTTTGCAATTTTTCGTATCGCGGGAATAAGGTTTCGTATTGTGGCATAGCGTCGCTACGTCTTTGATTCTAAAAGATCAAAAAATGTCTTGTATAAGACACAAGACCAGTGATGTGTCTTATATAAGACTTATACTGTAGGCAACAGGTCAGGGTATCCATCAGCCCACTGGCAATGGCCCCGAGCGGTTTCATCCCATCCACCACAGGAGTGTCGACATGTCACAAAACCTCACCCGCGAGCAACAGATTGCCGCCCTCGAAAAAGACTGGGCCGAAAACCCGCGCTGGAAGGGCATCAAGCGCAACTACACCGCGGCCGACGTCGTGCGGCTGCGTGGTTCGGTGCAAATCGAGCACACGCTGGCCAAGCGCGGTGCCGACAAGCTCTGGCGCCTGATCAACGGCGAAGCCAAGAAGGGCTACGTCAACGCCTTTGGCGCCGTGACCGCCGGTCAGGCGATGCAACAGGCCAAGGCGGGTCTGGAGGCGGTGTATCTGTCGGGCTGGCAGGTGGCGGCCGATGCCAACACCTCCGAGACGATGTACCCCGACCAGTCGCTCTACGCCTACGACTCGGTGCCGACGATGGTGCGCCGCATCAACAACACCTTCAAGCGCGCCGACGAAATCCAGTGGAGCCGTGGCATCGGCCCTGGTGACGCGGGCTATGTGGATTACTTCCTGCCCATCGTGGCCGACGCCGAGGCCGGCTTCGGCGGCGTGCTCAACGCGTTCGAGCTGATGAAGAACATGATCGCCGCGGGCGCGGCGGGCGTGCACTTCGAGGACCAGCTGGCGGCGGTCAAGAAGTGCGGTCACATGGGCGGCAAGGTGCTGGTGCCGACGCAAGAGGCGATCGAGAAGCTGGTGGCGGCGCGTTTTGCGGCCGACATCATGGGCGTGCCGACCATCGTGCTGGCGCGTACCGACGCCGAGGCGGCCAACCTGCTGACCAGCGACCACGATGCCAACGACCGGCCGTTCCTGACCGGTGAGCGCACGCAAGAAGGCTTTTTCCGCGTCAAGAATGGCCTGGAGCAGGCCATCAGCCGCGGTGTGGCCTACGCGCCGTACGCCGATCTGGTGTGGTGTGAGACCGGCACGCCCGACCTGGGCTTTGCGCGCGAGTTCGCGCAGGCGGTGCATGCCAAGTGCCCGGGCAAGCTGCTGGCCTACAACTGCTCGCCCAGCTTCAACTGGAAGAAGAACCTGGACGACAAGACGATCGCCGAGTTCCAGGACAAGCTCTCCGAGATGGGCTACAAGTACCAGTTCATCACGCTGGCGGGCATCCACATCAACTGGTACAACACGTTCATGTTCGCCTACCACTACGCGCGCGGCCAGGGCATGAAGCACTATGTGGACATGGTGCAAGAGCCCGAGTTCAAGGCGCGCGAGCTGGGCTACACCTTCGTGTCGCACCAGCAGGAAGTGGGCGCGGGCTACTTCGACGACGTGACCACCGTCATCCAGGGCGGCTCCTCCAGCGTCAAGGCGCTAGCCGGGTCGACCGAAGAAGAGCAGTTCCACTGACCCCCGGGGGTGCCCCGGCTGCCGCCGATCACTCGATGCGGCAAGCCTCATCGAAGGGCAGCCGGGGCCCGCGTGGGAACAGTTGGCTGGCGTCGCCGTAGCCCAGGTTGCACAAGAAATTGGTGCGTACCGTGGTGCCGCCCCAAAAGGCGGCATCCACCGCGGCGGCGTCGAAGCCGCTCATGGGTCCGCAATCCAGACCCAATGCGCGCGCCGCCAGAATGAAATAGCCGCCTTGCAGGCTGCCGTTGCGCAGGGCGGTCGTCTGGATCAGCTCGGGGTTGCCCTCGAACCAGCGGCGTGCCTCGGGGTTGTGGGGAAAGAGCTGGGGCAGTTTTTCGTAGAAAGCCATGTCCATGCCGAGGATGGCGGTGACCGGCGCCGCTTCGGTCTTGGCACGGTTGCCCTCCATCAAGCACGGCAGCAGTCTTGCCTTGGCAGCCGGCGACGTGACGAACACGATACGCGTCGGGCTGCAATTGGCCGACGTTGGCCCCCATTTCATCAGGTCGTACAGCCGCTGCAGCAGCGCGTCGGGGACCTCCCGCGGCAACCAAGCGTTGTGGGTGCGGGCGTGGTCGAACAGTTGTTCCGTGGTGATCTGCATACGATGGAAATGCCGGATGGGTGGATCCTGAGGGACCACCGCCGCTCGTGGCGGCCCCGTGGCCCCGACCATGGCGGGGATGATAGCGTGCCCGCTTTTTTGCCGCTGCGACGGCGGACGATGACCGCTGGGGCGGGCACGCTGTGCGAAAATGGAGGGTTATGCGCTGGTCTGCGCCGAGGCGGGGCCCGACCAGTTCTTGCCAGTGAGCCCATACATGATTCAAATTACCCTTCCCGACGGTTCCCAACGCTCTTTCGACGCCCCGCTGACCGTGGGCGATGTTGCCGCTGCCATCGGCCCAGGCCTGGCCAAGGCCGCGATCGCGGGCAAGGTGCAGTTCGAGGGTGAGGCGCAGCCGCGCCTGGTGGACTTGTCGTACCGGCTGGAGCGAGATGCCCGCGTTTGGATTCTCACGGCCAAGGATCCGGAAGGGCTGGAGATCATTCGCCATTCGACTGCACACTTGTTGGCTTACGCGGTCAAAGAGCTGTACCCGGACGCCCAAGTCACCATCGGGCCGGTGGTCGACAACGGCTTTTACTACGACTTTTCGTACAAACGCCCGTTCACGCCCGATGATCTGGTGGCGATCGAGCAGAAGATGTCCGAGCTGGCCGCCCGCGATGAGCCGGTGGTGCGCCGCGTGCTGCCGCGGGATGAGGCGGTCGCCTACTTCAAAGGGCTGGGCGAACATTACAAGGCGGAGATCATCGAGAGCATCCCGCCCGGTGAAGAGGTGAGTTTGTACCGCGAGGGCGCTTTCGAGGATTTGTGTCGGGGGCCACACGTGCCCTCCACCGGCAAGCTCAAGCACTTCAAGCTGATGAAGGTGGCCGGCGCCTACTGGCGTGGCGACCACCGCAACGAGATGCTGCAGCGCATCTACGGCACCGCTTGGGCCAGCAAGGAAGATCTGCAAAAATACCTGACCATGTTGGAGGAGGCCGAGCGGCGCGACCACCGCAAGCTCGGCCGCGAGCTCGACCTGTTCCACATCGACGACCACGCGCCGGGGTTGGTGTTCTGGCACCCCAAGGGTTGGACGCTGTGGCAGCAGGTCGAGCAGTACATGCGCCAGGTGTATCGCGACAATGGCTACCTTGAGGTCAAGGGGCCGCAGATCCTGGACAAGGCGCTGTGGGAGAAGACCGGGCACTGGGACAAGTACCGCGAAAACATGTTCGTGACCGAGTCGGAAAAGCGCGACTACGCGCTCAAGCCGATGAACTGCCCGGGCCACATCCTGATTTTCAAGCAGGGTATCAAGAGCTACCGCGACTTGCCGCTGCGCTACGGTGAGTTCGGCCAATGTCACCGCAACGAACCCTCCGGTGGTCTGCACGGCATCATGCGTGTGCGCGGCTTCACGCAAGACGACGGCCACATCTTTTGCACCGAAGATCAGATCCTGCCCGAGTGTGACGCGTTCACGCGGCTGCTCAAGAAGGTGTACGCCGATTTTGGCTTTACCGAGATCCTGTACAAGGTCTCGACCCGCCCGGCGGCGCGCATCGGCTCGGACGCGCTGTGGGACAAGGCCGAGCAGGCGCTCATGGATAGCCTGCGCCACGCCGGCTGCGACTTCGTCATCTCCGAGGGCGACGGCGCTTTCTACGGCCCCAAAATCGAATACACCCTGAAGGACGCTATTGGCCGCGAGTGGCAGTGCGGCACCATCCAGGTCGACTTCAATCTGGCCGAGCGGCTCGATGCCGAGTACGTGGCCGAAGACGGCAGCCGCCAGCGCCCCGTCATCCTGCACCGCGCCATCGTGGGCAGTCTCGAGCGCTTCATTGGCATTTTGATCGAGCAGCACGCGGGGGCGCTGCCGGTGTGGCTGTCGCCCGTGCAGGTGGCGGTGCTCAATATTACCGACGCCCAGGCCGAATACTGTGGCGAAATTGCCAAGACGCTGCAGGATCAAGGCTTTAGGGTAGTCCTGGATCTTGGCAACGACAAGATCACCTATAAAATCCGGCAACAGGCCTTGCAGAAGGTGCCTTACATCCTGGTCGTTGGTGACAAGGAAAAGGCGGCCGGCACGGTGGCCGTGCGAGCGCGCGGTAATCAGGACCTCGGTGTCCTGCCCGTGGCCGACTTCGTGCAACGCCTGCGTTCGGACATCGCGTCCAGACATTGAAAGAGGAAACCCACCATCGCTACCACCCGTCCCAGTTCGTTTCGTGATCGTCGCCAGCGCGAGGAGCGCCAGCACCGCCTGAACCGCGAGATCACTGCCCCCGAAGTCCGCCTCACCGGCCCCGATTGCCAGCAGATCGGCGTCGTACCGATCCAGGAGGCCCTGCGCATGGCAGGCGAGCTCGACGTCGATCTGGTCGAGATCGCGCCGATGGCCACGCCCCCCGTGTGTCGCCTGATCGACTACGGCAAGTTCAAATACGCCGAGCAAAAGAAGGCGGCCGAGGCCAAGGCCAAGCAAAAGGTCATCGAGGTCAAGGAAGTCAAGTTCCGTCCCGCGACTGACGAGGGGGACTATCAGGTCAAGATGCGCAACATCCGGCGCTTCCTGGATGAAGGCGACAAATGCAAGGTCACGCTGCGCTTTCGCGGGCGCGAGATCACGCACCAGGAGCTGGGTCTGGCGCTGCTGGAGCGTATCCGCCAGGAATTGGGCGACAGCATCGTCGTCGAGCAGTTCCCCAAGCTCGAGGGACGGCAGATGATCATGATGATCGCGCCCTCGCGCAAAAAGGGTGGGTCGGCGAGTAAGGCCGACGCCCCGGCAGCGCCGGCAGCCTGAGTTCAGCGCAGCGGCGGGCGGCGCGCCGGGGGCGTGCAGCGCCTGCTATAATGAGCGGCTTCGCGTGGTCGGGCTCGTGCCTTCAAACGGTGTCGGCTCGGCGAGCGAAGCCGCTTCCGTGCACGGGTGCGGGGGCCAACCACAAGTGGCTCGGGGCCAACAAGTCCCTGGCGGGTGTGCCGGGGCGCCTCACGAGCACAAATCTCAACGACAAGGACTCATCATGCCCAAGATGAAGACCAAGAGCAGCGCGAAGAAGCGCTTTCGCGTTCGTCCCGGTGGCACCGTCAAACGCGGTCAGGCGTACAAGCGCCACATCCTGACCAAAAAGACGACCAAGAACAAGCGCCAGCTGCGCGGCCCGGCCAACGTCCATGAGACGAACATGGGCCACATCGCGCAGATGATGCCGTTTGCCGGCCTGTGACAGGCGGCGCCCCGTAACGAACCAGGAGTCCATCCATGCCTCGCGTCAAACGTGGTGTAACCGCACGCGCCCGCCACAAGAAGGTGCTCGCCCTGGCCAAGGGTTTCCGTGGCCGCCGCAAGAATGTGTTTCGCGTTGCCAAGCAGGCGGTGATGAAGGCGGGTCAGTACGCCTACCGTGACCGCCGTGCCCGCAAGCGCGTGTTCCGTCAGCTCTGGATTGCCCGCATCAACGCCGCGGCGCGCGAGTTGGGCTTGACCTACAGCCAGTTTGCCAACGGGCTGCGCAAGGCGTCGATCGAGATCGACCGCAAGGTGTTGGCCGACATGGCCGTCCACGACAAGGCGGCGTTCGGCGCCATCGTCGAGCGCGTCAAGGCCCAGCTGCAAGGTTCGGCGGCAGCGACGGCTGCCTGACGCAGCTGGCCGCCCGTGTGGGTGGCCGATCCGTCCGACCACGGGCCAGTCGCCGCGCGCGCTGGCCCGTTCGTCTTTTGTGGGGTTTCTGTCTTCCCCTCTTCCCGCCCTGTCTTGGAATACCGCATGAACGACCTCGAATCCCTGGTGCAGTTGGCGTGCGAGCAGTTTGCGCAAGCGCACACCCCCAGCGAACTCGAAAACGCCAAGGCGCGTTTTCTGGGCAAGAGCGGCGCGCTCACCGAGCGCATGAAGGGATTGGCGGCGCTCGCGCCCGAGGAGCGCAAGGCCGCTGGTGCAGCGATCAACCAGGCCAAGCAGGCGATCGAGGCGGCGCTACAGGCGCGCCGCGCGGCGCTGGCCGAGGCCGAGCTGCAGCGCCAGCTGCAAGCCGAAGCGCTGGACGTGACGCTGCCGGGCCGCCAGCGCGGCGCGGGCGGGCTGCATCCAGTGAGCCTGACGTTGGAGCGCATCGAGGCCATCTTTGCCTCCATGGGGTTCGAGGTGGCGGACGGCCCCGAGATCGAGTCCGACTGGTTCAACTTCACCGCGCTCAACACGCCTGCCGACCATCCGGCGCGCTCGATGCATGACACCTTCTACGTCGAAGGCGGCAGCGAATCCGCGCCGTATTTGCTGCGCACGCACACCAGCCCGATGCAGATCCGGCATGCGGTGCAGCACGTCAAGCGCGCGCGCGCGGCGGCAGGCGTGACGGGTGAGGGCCTGTTCGCTGGCGACATGCCCGAGATCCGCGTGATTGCGCCGGGGCGCACGTACCGGGTGGACAGCGATGCGACGCACTCGCCCATGTTTCACCAGTGCGAGGGGCTGTGGATCGGGCGGCGCGTGAGCTTCAAGGATCTCAAGGTCGTCTTCACCGCGTTTTGTCGGGCATTTTTCGAGAGCGACGATCTGAAGCTGCGCTTTCGGCCGAGTTTCTTTCCGTTTACCGAACCCAGCGCCGAGATCGACATTCAGTTTGCCAGTGGCCCGCTGGCCGGGCGTTGGCTGGAGGTGGCCGGCTCGGGCCAGGTGCACCCCAACGTGGTGCGCAACATGGGGCTGGACCCGGAGCACTACATGGGGTTTGCGTTTGGCATGGGGCCGGATCGGCTGACGATGTTGCGCTACGGTGTCAACGACCTGCGCCTGTTTTTCGAAGGCGACTTGCGCTTCCTGTCGCAGTTCCGTTGAGGTGGAAAGAAAGGCTTCCCGATGCAATTTCCCGAATCTTGGCTGCGTGCCTTTTGCAACCCGGCACTCGACAGCGACCGCCTGGCCGACGTGTTGACGATGGCGGGCTTGGAGGTGGAGTCGCTTGCGCCGGTGGCCCCGCCCTTCAGCGGTGTCGTGGTGGGCGAGATTCTGAGCGCCGAGCCGCACCCCAACGCCGACCGGCTGCGTGTGTGCCGGGTGGACGTGGGGCAGGGCGCGCCGTTGGCCATCGTGTGTGGCGCGCCCAACGCGCGCGCCGGCATTCGCGTGCCCTGTGCGCGGGTGGGTGCGGTGCTGCCGCCGGGCGATGATGGGCGGCCGTTCCAGATCCGCGTGGGCAAGCTGCGCGGGGTGGAGAGCCACGGCATGCTGTGCTCGGCGCGCGAACTGGGCCTGTCCGACGACCATGGCGGTCTGCTGGAACTCGCGCCCGATGCACCGGTGGGGCGCGACATTCGCGAGGTGCTGGCACTCGACGACCGGATTTTTACCCTCAAGCTCACGCCCAACCTGGCGCATTGCTTGAGCGTCTATGGCGTGGCGCGCGAGGTGGCGGCGCTGACGGGCACGCCGCTGCAAACGCCCACGTTCGCGCCCGTGGCGCCACGCCTGGGCGACGTGTTGCCGGTGCGCGTGCAAGCCCCCGATCTGTGCGGGCGTTTCACGGGACGGGTCATCCGCGGCATCGACCCCACGGCGCGCACGCCCGAGTGGATGGTGCAGCGGCTGGCGCGCTGTGGCCAGCGCAGCATTTCGGCGCTGGTGGACATCTCCAACTATGTGATGTTCGAGCTGGGGCGGCCGTCGCACATCTTCGACCTCGACCGCATTCACGGCGGCCTGCAGGTGCGCTGGGCGCGTGCGGGGGAGACACTCACGCTGCTCAACGGCCAGACGGTGACGCTGGACGAGACGGTGGGGGTGATCGCGGACGACCAAGGCGTCGAATCGCTGGCGGGCATCATGGGCGGCGCGGCGACCGCGGTGTCGAACGCCACGCGCAACGTGTATGTTGAGGCGGCGTTCTGGTGGCCGCGTGCGATCGCGGGGCGCGCGCGGCGCTTTCACTTCAGCACCGACGCCGCCCACCGCTTCGAACGCGGGGTGGACCCCAGCACGACGCGCGAGCACATCGAGCGCATCACGCAGCTCATCCTGGACATTTGCGGCGGCGAGGCCGGGCCGATCGACGATCACGTGATCAACGTGCCGCAACCGCAGCCGGTGACGCTGCGCGTGGCGCGCGCGGCACAGGTCATCGGCATGCCGCTGACGCAGGCCGAGTGTGCCGAGCCGCTGCGTCGGCTGGGACTGTCGGTGACCGAAGGCGAAGGCACGCTGACCGTCACTCCACCGCCGTACCGGTTCGATGTGCAGCTCGAGGAAGACCTGATCGAGGAAGTGGCGCGCGTGATCGGCTACGACCGTCTGCCCGACACGCCGCCGCTGGCACCCGTCGAGCCGCGCGTGCGGCCCGAGTCGCAGCGTTCCATCCACGCGCTGCGGCGCCAACTCGCGCAACTGGGCTATCAGGAAACGATCAACTTCAGCTTCGTCGAGGAGCGCTGGGAGCGCGACTACGCGGGCAACCCCGACCCGATCCGGCTGCTCAACCCGATCGCCAGCCACTTGAGCGTGATGCGCTCCAGCCTGTTGGGCAGCTTGCTGGCCGTGCTGAAGCACAACACCGACCGCAAGGTGCCGCGCGTGCGGCTGTTCGAAGTCGGCCGCGTGTTCCGGCGCGACCCGTCGGTGCCGGACAGCGACACCACGGTCGCCGGCATCGACCAGCCGCGCCGCGTGGCGGGGCTGGCGTGGGGCGACGAGTCGGCGCTGCAATGGGGGGTGCCCGCACGGCCGGTCGATTTCTACGACGTCAAGGGCGATGTGGAGGCGCTGCTGGCCCCGCGCCGCGCCGTCTTCGAGCCGGCCCAGCATCCGGCCATGCACCCCGGGCGTTGCGCGCGCGTGCGCCTCGACGGCCGTGATATCGGGTTCGTGGGTGAGTTGCATCCGCGTTGGCGCCAGGCCGAGGGTTGGTTGCAGGCCCCGGTGCTGTTCGAGCTGGACTTGGACGCTGTCTTGCAGCGCCCGTTGCCGTCGGCGCAGCCCGTTGGCCGCCACCACCCGGTGCAGCGCGACATCGCCGTCGTCGTGCGCGAGGCGGTCACGCACGCCGAGCTGATGGCCGCTATCGGCGAGGTGGCTGCGCAGCAGCCGTGGTTGCGCGACGCCGTGCTGTTCGACGTTTACCGACCCAAGGTGGCCGGTGCCGGGGGGCTGGCCGAGGGCGAAAAGAGCCTGGCCGTGCGCCTGACCCTGGAGCGGCACGACGCCAACCTGACCGACGACGAGATCGACGCCGTGGTGCAGTCGGTGTTGCAGGCCCTGCAGCAGCGCATCGGCGCGCGCCTGCGCGCCTGACAGTGGTCGCATCGAGGGGCGCGGTTGGCCCTGGCCGCGCCGGTCCTGCTACGATTGCGGCCATGGCGACGCGCAACTCCCGACCGCACACCGCAGACGCCGACGACGGCGTCACCCTGACCAAAGCCGAGTTGGCCGAACGCTTGTTCGACCGCATTGGCTTCAACAAACGCGAGTCGAAAGACATCGTCGATGCGTTTTTCGACCTCATCGCCGAGCGCCTGATCGCGGGGGAGGACGTGCGCATCGCCGGCTTCGGCCAGTTTCAGGTGCGCGACAAGCCACCGCGCCCGGGGCGCAACCCGCGCACGGGTGAGCTGGTGCCGATCGAGGCGCGGCGCGTGGTGACCTTCCACGCCTCGCCCAAGCTCAAGGAAGCGCTGCAGGTCGGCGCGCCAGACGCCAGCGACGCGGATCGATGAGTCCGCTGGAGAGCGCCACGCCGATCAAGATCACGGCGCCGCAGCCCACCATCCACGGGGTGATCGTCTCGCCCAGCAGCAGCGCGCCATAGGCCACGGCGAACACCGGGATCAAAAACGTCACTGTCAGCGTGCGCGCGGGGCCAGCGGCTTCGATCAGCCGGAAGTAGAGCAGATAGGCCAGTGCCGTGCACAACACACCGGCGGCCCCCACGGCCAGCCAGGCATCGGCCCCAGCCGGCTGCGTGGGCCACGTCCACACCGTGGGCAGCAGCAGCCCCAGCGTGGCGCCGAACTGGCTGCCGGCCGCCGTGGCCATCGGGGGGATGCCCATCAGGTATTTCTTGGTGTAGCTGGCCGCGATCGCGTACAGCACCGTCGCCCCCAGGCAGGCCAGCACGGCCCAGCCGGTGCCGCCCGTGCCAAAGTGCGCCTTGTTCCACGACAACAAGGCCACGCCCACGAATCCCAGCGCCAGGCCCAGCGCGCGCCAGCGCCCCGGACGGTCGCCCAGCCACAGCCAGGCCACCAGCGCGCCAAACAGCGGCACGGTGGCGTTGAGGATGGCCGTCAGCCCCGTGCTGATGGACAGCACCGCGTAGGCGAACAGGCCAAAGGGAATGCCGGCGTTGAGCAGGCCAACGAACAAAATGCGCCCCGCGTGCGCCCGAAAGGCGCGCCAATGCCCACTGAGTACCAGCACCGGCAACAACACCGCCCCAGCGATGGCCACGCGCAGCCCAGCCGTGGCCACGGGCCCGAAGGCCAGCGCCGCCTGGCGCATGAACAGGAAGGACGCGCCCCACAGGGCTGCCAACAAGACGAATTCGGCCGCGAGACGGGGCGACATAGGCGCGCATGATAACCGCACCTACAATCGGAGCCCTGTCACACACCCGACCGCCAAGCCCGCTTGCCATGACCCTTGCCGCTGCCGCCCGCCCGACCTTGCCCGCCCATGCCTTCAAGGCCTACGACATCCGCGGTACCGTGCCGGAGGTTATCGATGCCGGATTTGCCCGCGCGCTCGGGCGGGCGTTCGGCGCCCGCGCGCGCGCCATGGGTGAAGCGGTGGTGGCGGTCGGGCGTGACGGCCGCCTGAGCAGCCCGGAGTTGGCCGCGGCCCTGATCGACGGCTTGGCGTCCGCCGGGGTCGATGTGCTCGACATCGGTCTGGCGACGACCCCGATGCTGTACTACGCGGCGGCGGTTCATTGCCGCAGTGGCATCCAGGTTACGGGCAGTCATAACCCGAAACACCACAACGGCTTCAAGATGGTGCTGGCAGGCCGCGCCATCTACGGCGACGACATCCAAGCCCTGCGCACGGCGATGGAGGCGGGCGAGCCCACCGGTTCTGCGGCCGCGCTGGGCCAGGTGCGGCGTCTGGACATCCTGGACGAGTACCTCGCGCGCATCGTGCGCGACGTGCGGCTGGCACGGCCCATGCGGGTGGTGGTCGATTGCGGCAATGGCGTCACCGGTGCCTCGGCGCCGGCGCTGCTGCGGGCGCTCGGCTGCGAGGTGACGGTGCTCTATGGCGAAGTAGACGGCACGTTTCCCAATCACCATCCCGACCCGTCCAAGCCCGAGAATCTGCGTGACCTCATCGAGGCGGTGCAGCGCACCGGGGCCGAGCTGGGCCTGGCGTTCGACGGCGACGGTGACCGCCTGGGTGTGGTCACGCCCAGTGGCCAGAATATCTACCCGGATCGCCAGCTCATGCTCTTGGCTGCCGACGTGCTGTCGCGGGTGCCCGGGGGCACCATCGTGTACGACGTCAAATGCAGCCAGCGGCTCGCCCCCGCCATCCGCGCCGCGGGTGGGGTGCCGCTGATGTACCGCACCGGTCACTCCCTCGTCAAGGCCAAGATGCGCGAGGTCGGCTCGCCCTTGGGGGGGGAGATGAGCGGCCACCTCTTTTTTCAGGAGCGCTGGTATGGCTTTGACGACGGCAGCTATGCGGCGGCCCGGTTGCTGGAAATCCTGAGCCGCCACCCCGATGCGGGCGCGGTGCTCGAGGCGCTGCCCAATAGCCACTCGACGCCCGAGCTCAACGTGGCGTGCGCCGAGGGCGAGCCGCACCGCGTGGTGGCCGAGCTGCAGCGCGTGGCGCGCTTCGAGGCGCCGGCGGAGGTGAGCACCGTGGACGGCCTGCGCGTGGACTGGCCCGACGGGTTTGGGCTGATCCGCGCCTCCAACACCACGCCGGTGCTGGTGCTGCGCTTCGAGGGGCACACGCCCGAGGCGCTGGCGCGCATCCAGGCCGACATGCTGCAGTGGCTGCGCCGCGTCAAGCCCGACGCCGTGCTGGGTGACGCCGCCCATTGACCGTCCGCCACGCCATGACCGCAGCGCCCGTGCACCAGATCGCGTTGTCCCCGGACCCGGATCCCGAGGTCATCGTCTTCAACCTCAAGCGCCGCTACACCGGGGTGTCGGCCACGGTCAACGCCTTGGTGCCATTGCAGGCGCGCCAGTGGCGGCTGGCGTACTGTGGCACTCCCTTGCCGCACGGCATGCCCGGCATGACGCTGCGGCAGGCGATCGCCCTGTCCCGGCGGGCGCCGGTGGGGCGGCCGTTTCGCATCTGGCATGTGCGGCGCGACCACGAAATGGCCGCCGGCCTGTGGGCGCGCGACGTGCTGCAGCTGCCCATCCGGCTCGTGTTCACCTCGGCCGCGCAGCACCGCCACGGGTGGTTTCCGCGTTGGCTCATCAGCCGCATGGACGCGGTCATCGCCACCACGCCCAAGGCTGCGAGCTTCGTGCCCAACACCACGGCGGTGGTGCCACACGGCGTCGACCTGCAGCGCTTCAGCCCCCCGCCCGACAAGGCCAGCGCCTGGGCCGACAGCGGCCTGCCCGGACGCTACGGGATCGGTGTCTTTGGCCGCGTGCGGCCCGACAAGGGCACGGATGTGTTCGTGGACGCGATGATCGCTGCCCTGCCGCACCTGCCGGAAGTGACGGCGGTGATCGCCGGGCGTGCCATGCCGCAGCACGAGGCGTACCAGCGCTCGCTGCAGGCACGCATCGATGCTGCGGGTTTGCGCGAGCGCATCCGCTTTCTGGGTGAAGTACCGGCGGCCGAGGTGCACCGCTGGTACCAGCGGTGCCTGGTGTGCGTGGCCTGCCCGCGCTACGAGCCGTTTGGGCTGACGCCATTCGAGGCCGCGGCCTGCGGCTGCGCCCTCGTGTGTTCGCGCACCGGCGCGTTCGAGGAGCTGGTGCAGCCGGGGGTGCAGGGCGAGCTGGTCGATACCGGCGACCCCGTCGGCTTGGCGGCGGCCGTGCGCCGGGTGCTGGCCGACCCCGCAGCCGCGCAGCACATGGGGCAGGCGGCGCGGGCGCGCGTGGCGGAGCGGTTTTCGCTCGCGCACGAGGCGGCGGGCATCGGCGCGGTGTACGAACGGTTGTTTCGCGGTGGTTGAGGGCGAGACACGATCCCTCCCCGAGTGGTGGGCGCTGGCACTCTACGGTGGGGTCATGGGCGCGCTGTCGCCGATCCTGCGGCGCAAACTCGCGCACCGTGCCCGGCGCGAGCCCGGCTACGCCGAAGCCGTCGAGGAACGGTTTGGCCACTATGCGGGGCCGCCCTCGTCCGGGTGGCTGTGGGTACATGCGGTATCGCTGGGCGAGACGCGCGCTGCTGCCCTGTGGTTGCGTGCGCTGCGTGCCGAGCGCCCCGACATTCGCGTGCTGTGGACGCATGGCACCGCCACCGGCCGCGCCGAGGGGCGCCGCCACCTGCAACCGGGTGATGCGCAGGCGTGGCTGCCCTGGGATGCGCCGGGGCCGGTGCAGCGGTTTCTCGCGCATTTTCGGCCGCGCCTGGGGGTGTTGATGGAGACCGAGGTCTGGCCGCAGCTGGTCGCGGGGTGTCGCGCCGCGCAGGTGCCGCTGTTGCTGGCCAACGCCCGCCTCAACGAACGGTCGTGGCGGCGCGCGCGGCGCCTGTCCTGGCTCGCCGGTCCCACGTATCGGGGGCTGTCGGGGGTGTTGGCGCAAACGGCGGCGGATGCCAAACGCTTGCATGACCTGGGCGCACCGGTCGATCCGCCACGAGGGCAGATCATCGGCAACGTCAAGTTCGACGTGCCGTGGCACCCGGATCCGTGGTCGCTGGGGCAGCGCTGGCGCATCGCCTGGCAGGCCGCCACCCGCTCCCCCGACTGGCCGCGGGGCCGGCCGATGCTGATGCTGGCGAGCAGCCGTGAAGGTGAGGAGACCCTGTGGTGGGATGCTTGGCGTGCCCGCCGCGGCCGCACGCGGGGTGCGGCGCCGCTGTGGTTGGTGGTGCCGCGTCACCCGCAGCGCGTCGATGCCGTGGAGGCGCTGTTGCAGCGCGCGGGGCTGGTCGTGGTGCGCCGCAGCGCGTTGGGCGCCTTGGATACCGAGACGCCCGCCTGGCCAGCGGCTTACCAGCAGGCCGATGTGCTGCTGGGTGACAGCCTGGGCGAGATGCCGTGGTACTACGCGCTGGCGCAAGTGGCGCTGCTGGGCGGGAGCTTTGCGCCGCTCGGGGGGCAAAACCTGATCGAGGCCGCAGCGTGCGAATGCCCCGTGTTGATGGGGCCGCACACCTTCAATTTCGCTCAAGCGGCCAGCGCGGCGATCGAGGCCGGCGCCGCGTGGCGCGTCGAGGACATGGGCGCGGCCGTCGAGCGGGCGCTGGCGTTGCTCGTCGATCCCGCCGCGCTGCAGCAGGCCCATGCGGGCTGCCGCGCTTTGCTGTCGCAACACGCGGGCGCGGCGCAGCGCTGCGCGCACGCCGTGCTGCGCTGGTGGGATCTCAGCGCGGCTGCAGCAGCGCGTTGAGGGGCTGCAGGTCCTCGGTCTTGAGCACGCCGGCCGCCTGCCGCAGCCGCAGGCTGCCGACCAGCACGTCGTAGCGCGCCTTGGCCAGGCGGGCCTTGGTTTCGAACAGTTGGCTTTGGGCGTTGAGCACGTCGATGTTGATGCGCACGCCCACTTGATAGCCGAGCTGGTTGGCCTCCAGCGCGCTCTGGCTCGACGCCTCAGCCGCCTCCAGCGCGCGCACCTGGCCCAAGCCCGACTGCACGCCAAAGAACGCGGCGCGGGTGGCTTGGCTGACCGCACGCAGCGCCCCTTCGACGTCGTTGCGGGCCTTGTCTTCCAGGGCCACTGCCTCCTTGATGCGGTTGTCCAGTGCGCCACCGGTGTAGAGCGGCAGGTTGAACTGCACGCCGATGCTGGCCGTCTGGTTACGCACGTAGGGGAAGGGCGGCGTCTGCCCAGGAGCGCGTGCCCACTGGTACTGGGCCACGGCGTCCAGCGTCGGGCCTTTGGCGGCCTGGGCTTTGCGCACCTCGAGCCGGGCGATGTCGAGAGCCGCCTGCGCCGCGCGCATGTCAAGCGACACGAAGATTTGACCCCCTGACGACATCTGGAATTGACCCCCGGGTTAATCAACTCTCTGACGTGATCGGGGTGGGGGCAGCGGCCTT